>JAEEGL010955481.1_pt1 | contig 11076 bp, 4 predicted proteins | sample 9134231 | NCBI WGS metagenome assembly JAEEGL01 (sample SAMN16246548, study PRJNA631951) | gut metagenome | biome: gut microbiome; feature: rumen; material: fiber-attached | host: Bos | place: Iran: Karaj | collected 2018-10
TAAACCGTCAGCAAGAAATTGTTCTTTGAAATACCGCTTCCGCAAATCCTGAAGCAGTCGTTTATGCCATCGCCATTGGGTGTGAACGAAGTCGGAGCATAGAAGGAGAACTCGTTGTAAACCATTATGCTACGCACAGTAGTATCGGTGCAATAATGCTCATTTTCGGCAACAAGCGTTACATCGTACTCGCCAGCACTCGGATAAAGATGACGCGGACTTTCGAACATAGAACTGTCGCTGTCGCCAAAGAACCAGAAATACCTGACCGCATCAACCGACCTGTTTGAGAAAAGCACCTCGGCAGAAACAGCCGAAACCGACTGAACCTCAGCATCGAACAAAGCCTTTGGACGCGGATATGCGTGAATCATCTTAGGAATGGTCTTCTCTACTCGACAGCCATATTCACTTGTAACCGACATTGTTACATCAAAGTCACCAGCCTTCTGATAAGTGTGGACAGGAGTTGCATCTTCGGAGAAATCGTTGTCGCCAAACTGCCACAAGTAATTTGCTCCATTTGCTTTCAATGGTGAGAATGCAACCGACAACGGAACGCACCCGCTAACACTCTCTGCGACAAACAGTTCATCGGGTGATGGATAAACATTTATTACAATGGAATCAACAACCGACGGAGTGCCGCACATATCCGAAAGCGTAACGTAGTACATTGTGGTGGTGTCGGGGCGAACCGAGAATGGCGAGGCAACTACCCTACCATCCTGAAGCATAAGCGTATAAGGTCCTCCATTGCCACCATCAGCCTCAACGTATATCAGAGCCTCGTCACCAGCACAGACCGTATCGTGATTGGTAAGAACAGAAGCAATGCGCAAGTCGGGATTTATACTCACCGTAACTGGTGGCACCTGCACCGAACAACCCTGCGAATCGGTAATAGTCAACGAATAAGTAGAATTCGTGGTTGGAGAAACCGTGCAGATTGAGCCGAAATATTGAGTGCCATCAGAACCCGACCAAGCATAATCGTAGAATGGTGTTCCTCCCGACACCTGCGTAGTCAAAGTTGCCGACTGACCCTTGCAAATCGTAACATTATTCATCGGCAGAAACATTATTGGCTGAGGCTCCTCAATGGCAAAATCTTCCGTATAGCGGCATCCATAGTCATCGAGGACGGTAACGGTGTACGAACCGGCCGAAGCGACAAGGGTTTCGGTTGTTGTTCCATCGGGCCAAAGGTATGAATAAGGCGGAGTTGCACCCGAAACGAATATCCTTGCACTACCATCGTCGCCACCATTGCAAGTTGCAGATTCCAACGAAGAGGAAACCACAAAGTCGTTAGGCTGTGAAATTACAAATGTGCCAATCGCCGAACATCCAATCTGGTCAGTAACGGTTACCGCATAATATCCACTGCAAATTCCGCCGTAAACATAATTGTCTGACGGCCAACTATACTGCAATGGAGCAAGACCACCGCTGACCACAAGTTCTGCCCTACCGTCGCAATGCCCGTAACACTTGATTTGCTGCAAAACAATGCTGTCAATTGACAACTTTGGGCTTACCGTTACTGTCATCGTATGGGTTTCGCTGACACAATCGTGGGCATCGCGGGCAAAAACCGAATAATGTGTTGTGGCATTGAGACTTGCAGAGAGACTACTACCCGCTTCAAAGATTCCAGCACCAGTATTCCATAAGTATTGGTAAGGAGCAGTTCCACCAAAAGCATTTGCATAAACAGGAGTTGGTTCTCCTTCGCATACAGCATAGTCGGAAGTAAGTTGCAACAGAAGCCTTTCGGGCTGAGTTATAGCGACATACGCACTTTGGCTACAACCATTTACATCAGACACCGTCACCAAATATTCGCCTGCAGGCAAATTCCGCCTATCGGCAGGAGCAATACCTACGTCAGACCACATATATTGCAACTCACCTGTTCCTCCGCCTGCATACACCGAAATAGTGCCATCGTGAGAAGCATAGCACGAAAGGTCTGTCGATTCAACCGACTGAATGACAAGTTCGGCAGGTTCTGTGACAACAAACGACCTTTGCGCAACACAGCCGTTGGCATCGGTTATCGAAAGTGTGTAATTTCCTGCGCCAAGATTCAAAAGTTCGTTACCTGGAGCAGCCCACGAATACGACACGGGAAGTGTTCCCCCGTGATGAGTAACAATCGCCGAACCATTGTTGCTATGATAGCATTGGTCGTTCACAACCGAAATCGAATCAATCACAAGTTTTTCGGGCACAAAAATCGACACAAGCGTATCGTTCGAAACCCAACCATTGTTGTTGACTGAAAGCGTAACGCCGTGAACACCAGATTCACGCCACGAAACCGTATGCGGACCAAGCGAAGTTGCTCCATACTGCACAAAACCGCCATCGAAGTTCCACGAAAATTCGGCATCGGCACTCATATTGCCTGTGTAAGCGATATAAGTTTCTCCATCGTAGCAATTTATTGACGTATAAGTAAATGTCGAGGTAGGCTGCTGGTTGAAAGTTATCGTAACCTCTGCAAAATCTGTACAGTCTGCCTGTCCCAGATAATGCTCTGTCCAACGGAAAGTATATGTACCCCATCCGTTTACGACAACACGCGTATTAGGAGAATTAGTACTTGCAAAAGCGACGCTGTTGTTCACATTATCGCCATTGGGATATGACACCACCGACCATTCGCCAGTGTTTCCGGTTGCCAGTTGCTGCGCCGAAAGTGTTGTTGTATTGGCACACACGCTTCCCGAAGATGTTATCATAACCGTACTTGGTCTTACACAGCATCTTGGGTCATTATAGTCGCGGACTGTCACAACCAAAGTTGTATCGTAGGTGCAACCGAAATTGTCGGTTGCGGAGAACACATATTCGTACTGTCCGGGGATACTGGGCAACGCCGTCGTATTTGTAGCCACACCACCTTGTATGTTGGCTCCATCCCAAACCATATCCGAAGGGTCAAATTCGGTCTGGTATTGGATAAGTGTTTCGGAAGGAATAAGATAGTCGGCAAAATGAAGTTCAACAGAAAACACAACCCCATCATCCCACGCCCTATGGTCTTGAATATTAATGCACCATTCTCCATTAACAGGACAACCTATAAGACTAGACCAGTTTCCTGTGGGACTATAGTCTCCAGCAGGTATGTACTCTTCGCTGTAATAATTATTTCCTGCATTATCAGTGTAACTATATGTAGGAGCATTATTTGCCACTTGTTCAATAGTACTCGTTGCATTATGGCTCCACGTATAATGGTATGGCGTACACGGATTACACGGGTCATCATCATCGTCAACAGGTTCTCCGAGAAACTGCCAATCGGAATCACCGTGGTATCCGTCGAAAAGCGTAAGCCTATTTCCCGAAGGACAAGTAATCCAAACCTCCAAGTCTCCAAGATACGAATGCTCCATATCAATGGCAATGGACTCTATGTCGCTGGCACTTTGTATTAACTGTCCGGGAGCAAATGCATTATGCTCAAAGCACATCGACTGTACATAGCCAGTTTCGTCAACAAAGCAATGCTGCTCAACGATTTGCTCTGGAATTTCCATCACCCACAAATCGGGCGGTTGCACGTGACCTTCAAGCAAAGCAGCCTCGCCGGGGCAAATCTCCGGAGTTACCGTTGTCCCCGTAAAAGTCGGAGGCAACGATACTGCAACCAGCATAGGCTCGGGATAAACGTAGCGGCAACCATTTTGGTCGGTAGCATACATATTTATGTAATAGGCACCCGGTTCAAGGTTGGTAACGAGAGTATTCATACCTGTACCACCAGTTTGATGACTGCCATTCTCGTCAACCCAACTCCAAGTCCAGTTAAGGCTTTCGTCCGACTGATGATAGCCGTTTGGCGCATCGTTGTTAGGAAACACGCCATTTGCAGAAATCTCAAGTGGAGAATTTGAACATGCCTCGAAACGGTTTTCTTCCTCGTTCCACCTTGCACTAATATTAGGCACAATTGTAAAATCCTGACAAGGACTGCCACAACTTATACCGATGACAAATCCACTATAATTGCAAAACAAGAAATCGCTATGCCAAACAAATGTCGCACACGAAGAGGTTGTCCTATAATGATTTGCAAACGACGAACCTCCGATTCTATTCGCAATGATGTCGCCACCAGTACCGCTACCCTCATATATAGTAAGGTAATCGCTTCCCGCCTCGGTATTCATACTCACATCAAGTTCCAAAGGATAACCATCGGGGACACAAACCGTAATCGTATAATTCTCACTGTTGGAGTAATTTCCACTTGCGCCTCCTGAATCGTAAAGCGTTGCAGAACAACCAGTAAGGTTAATCGTATTTCCATTGTTTGACGAATTCATAACAATGGTTTGCTGAGCAAAACCGACTGTTGCACAAAGGCAGATAACTGCACATAGCAGCCCAAAACTAATTGTTCTCATAACGCATCCTCCTATATTTGTTGTATTTTTCTGTCAAATCCCTGTTTGAACTCAGCACCAAAGCCTTTCCCGTATTGCCAATTATATACGATGTGGACTCTTTCTCATCAATTTCAAAGGCATATTCCAAAATATTGAAATTCTGCTCGTCAAAATCCAGTACTTCCGCCCCAGCCTGCTTGGTTTCCTTGTCATAATACCTTAACTTTGGAAAACGGTCTGACACCGAAGTTCCCACATCCTTTATGACGTATGAATTATCGAGAAACCAAGTGAAATATTCCAAATCGTCCTGCCGATTCTGCTGCATTTCAAGCAGAAAATCATCGGTGAATTTTGCACGAAGGCGATTATCTATCGAAGCAAGTTGCTGTGAAAAAATGCTCATCCCCATCAGCAAAGCAATTATCAGTATCACTAACCTTTTCATATCACTAAATTTTTGAAGTTTCTATAAGCCCAACGAAAGAAAATGAAAAAGGTTGCCAGTGGAAGGGAAAAATATTTTGGATTGCTTCTGATTGAAAATTAAATCGCATAATCTACATTCGTAAATCCTAAATCGTAAATTAATTTTATCTTTGCACCACTTTTGAAACACATACGAAATGAACGAAAAATTCCATAGGATAATATTCATAATCATTGCAATAGCAATTTCAGCGACAATGTTTTCGCTCGTCAGCGACTACGGTAGCAGCACCGCCGAAGACGAATACCAGATAAACAACGCCATCCAGCTCGACCGCTACTACAAAAGTTTCGGCAACGACACCAGCATACTCGAAAGTTCACGACCCATGTACAGCGGATGGTTCAACGCACTAACTGTCACGCTGTCAGATGTATTTGCAAAATTTGAAATCCGCAGTGTACGCCATACCACTAACGCAATATTCGGCTTTGTGGGAATACTTTTCGCCGCACTGCTTGCAAAACGCTGTCGCAACTGGCGCACGGCAAGTTTCACAATGCTGTTGCTCGGACTTTCGCCAGTAATCTTCGGTCACTCAATGTTCAACTTGGAGGATATTCCCGTCTTTGCAATGTTCGCTGCATCGCTATATTTTGCAAAACGCCTTGCCGACCACTTTCCAAAACCCAAAATCGTTGATGCTGCATTTTTTGCACTTTCCGCGTCATTGTGCATAACGGCAAATCCAGACAGCTCAATAATTGTTGCAATAGCACTTCTGCTCGTTGTAATTGGACTTGTCGCACAACGTAAACACAGTGAAATAAAAAAGGCTGCAATACGATACATAGCGTTTGTAATCGGCTCGTTAGCAATTATTTGTGGAGTCGCTATACTGCTCATTCCGCAAGAAATTGGAAGTTGGCTTGAATCATTTTCACCAACATCACCGATAAGAATTCTCTTCGAAGGCAAACTTGTTTGGACAGATTTGCTCCCATGGTTCTACAACACAAAGATGCTTGTAATGACAATTCCTGCTGCTGTATTCGTCGGAATGTTGCTTGCTTTGGGACTTTGTTTCGTAAAAAAAGCCAACAGAGCTGATATAATCACACTTTTGGGCATTTCGCTCGTTGCAATACTGATTTTTTCGCTCAGATCCGACACAAACGGCATCTGGCAGCATCTGTTTTTCGCCGAAATTCCGCTCTACGTCATCGCTGCTATCGGCTTCGACATGCTTGTTGAGTCGTCGCGCACCAAAGCCACGCAACTTGCAGGTATTGCAATACCAATATTATTAATGATTATGCCTGCGATCCATATATTCCGCTGTCACCCGTATAGCCATATTTACTACAACGAGTTTACTGGCGGACTTAGTCACGTTTTTGGTCGCTACGAACTCGAAAAATACGGCACCAGCAACCGCGAAGCAGCACAATGGATTATCGACAACGGCAAGTACAACCTTTCTGGGAATCAGCTTTTTGTTGCCACTCGAAGCGAACTGGCAGGAAAATATTATTTCGGAGAATACAAATATGAAGTTTCGATAGTTGAGACACGCTGGTCAGAACGTGCAAACCACATCTGGGACTACGCCATTTTCCCAGTTACGGGAATCGAACCGGAAATTCTTACAAGCCAGTATTTTCCGCCTAAAAACACCGTTGATACAATTTGCATTGATAATATTCCGATATGCCTTGTTCTGCAGCGCACAGACACCTGCGATCTCTACGGTCGCGGTTACCTTGCCAACAACGATGTGCAGCACGCTATTGAACTGCTAGAAACTGCAGTTTACAACGATCCCACCAACGAGTCGGCTATGATAAACCTAATTGATGCCAACCTGCGCATAAACAACAAGGACGCTATGAAAAAGTGGATTGACCGTTTTCTTGAAATCGCACCACGTGATGATGTTGGAAACTACTACAATGCCTATTACCACAACATTACAGGCAACAACGAGGAAGCTGAACGCATCAGCAAGGAAATTATCGACTACAATCCGCGTTTCAGCCTTGCATATATGTTCCTTTCAACAGTTTACACCATGCAAAAACGTTACGACGAAGCCGAAAACATAGTTCTCTCGCTTGTTGATTACGACATCTACGACGAGCAGGCTGCACGTCAACTAGTACGCGTTTATAATGCACAACAAAAGGACATCCGTGATGCAGAGCTCTCATACTATGAATATGCCTACAAGTCGTACGACAGACGTGGCAAGAAGGAACTAGCGGAAAAATACAAGAAGCTATACGAAGAGACAAAAGCAAAAAACAAATAGGAATTATACTTTATCACTTTTTTTGCATTTTGTGTATTACAAATCAAAAAAATGATTACTTTTGATGAAAATTTTAAACTCAAATTGTCATGGAAGTATTAATAATTACTATTGTATCAATTGTTGTAGTCATATTGTTTTTGGCTGGCTTCAAGGTTGTACGTCCTACACACAGGGCACTTGTCGAAAGACTTGGTAAGTATCACCATTTTGCAAATCCTGGCCTACACTGGATAATTCCATTCATCGACCGCATCTACCGCGTGAATGTAACCGAACAGATGGTCGATGCCGACCCTCAGGAAATCATCACCAACGATAACCTGAACGCTACCGTAGATGCACAGATTTATTTCCGCGTGCGCGAAGACGAGCAAAGCGTAAAGAACTCGTTGTATAACGTTTACAATTATCAGGTGCAGATTGTAAACCTTGCACGTACAACTTTGCGTAACATCATTGGTACTCTTACACTTAAGTCGGCAAACAGCGAACGTGGCCGCATCAACACCGAGTTGCACCAGATTTTGTCGGAAGAAACCAACGACTGGGGTATCTCGATTGTACGCGCCGAACTGAAGCAAATTGACCCGCCACAGGATGTTCAGGCAACAATGAACAAGGTCGTAAAGGCAGAAAACGAGAAGATTGCCGCAATAGACTATGCAACTGCTGCCGAAACCGAAGCCGACGGTGTTAAGCGTGCAAAAATCAAGGAAGCAGAAGGTTTCCGTCAAGCAAAGATTCTGAACGCCGAAGGTGAAGCCGAAGCGATAAGGCTTGTAAACGAGGCTGCAGAAAAGTATTTCATAGGTAACGCTCAGATATTAAGAAAGATAGAGGCTTTGGAGAACTCTCTCAAGAACAACGCCAAGATTGTTGTCCCGTCAGACTCCGATTTGGTTAATGTAATTGGTGAAATGGCTGGCGTTTTGCCGTTGGAAAAGAAAGAGAAAAAGCACGAGTAAATACTGACGAAACACAAAAGAAAAGCCCGACATTTGCCGGGCTTTCTTATATCCTGTCATGGCTTTTTACTTTGTTATTTCGTAAAGTATATCCAACTTTGGGGTAAGGATAATTTCAGTTCTGCGGTTCTTTGCACGTGCTTCGGCGGTCTTTGCATCATCTACAGGCAGATAGCAGCTACGTCCAGAAGCGATAAGACGAGCGGGATTGATTTGCGAATTTGCCAATATTATCTTCACTATGGAAGTTGCACGCTTTGTACTCAGGTCCCAGTTGTCCTGTATGTTGCCATTTCCGCTGTATGCAAGGTCGTCGGTGTGACCTTCGATTGTAATGTTGACATCCTGGTTATTTTCGAGGACTGACGCCAAATTTTTCAAGGCTTCCTGTCCCTTGGGGTCAACATCCCACTTTCCCGACTTGAAGAGAAGTTTCTCGTCGAGCGAAACATAAACCTTGCCTTCCTTCTGTGTCACCGACAATCCGTTGCCCTCGAATCCGGACAGAGCCTCCGACACTTTGCTCTTAAGTGCATTCATTGCCGAATCCTTGGCATTCAAGATTGCCTGAAGTTCAGCAACTTTGGCTGTCTTTGAATCGAGCTCCGAGTTCTTGCTGCTAAGTTCGTTGCGCTGCGACTCGAGGAGAGCATTCTTCTCGTTCAGTTCGCGTTCCTTCTGCTCGGTGATGGTCTTCATCGCTTCGAGGCTTGCCTTCTCCTGCACGAGACTCAGTTCAAGTTTTCTCAGTTCGTCTTCCTTGGTCTGAAGTTCTTCGCGCGACTTCTGCAACGCAGCCATAGCCTTCTGTTGCTCGCTGTCGGCACTGGCACGAAGTTTCTCCTGATTCTCGAGAAGCTGGTTGTAAAGCATGCTTATCTTGTCGTACTGCTGGGTCAGTATCCTGTACGAGTTGCTCTTTATGGCAGTGTCGGCCTCCAAAGATGCCACTTCATGTTCTTTCCTCTTTAACAACGCCTTAAGCTCATTATTTTCAGTAACAAGACTTTCGTTCTGCTTCTTCATTTCAGTACGTTCCCTCTCACAATTTTCCTTTTCGGCCTTCATGTCTTCAAATTTACGCGAGGGCACACACGAGAACAAAAAGCCAGATACCACGGCCAATAATGCTATTGTCTTAATTAATGCCTTGATTTTCATACAAATAAGATTATATAACAATTAGATTGCAAATATACATACGCAAGAAATACTACAACTGCTTAATCTATCAATTTTATTTACAATTTTATGTTAATATTTGTTTGTGTGTATTATATTATTTTTTGTATTTTTGTCGCCTCATAAAATATTGGAATTGGATTAATGGTATGTCGTATAAGTTTTTAGACGAAATAGACTCTCCTGCCGACTTAAAGCAGGTAAATCTAGCAGATTTACCTATGCTCTGTGATGAGCTAAGACGCTTCATCATAGAGTCGGAAGCCATTAATCCTGCACATTTTGGTGCAAATCTTGGCGTTATTGAACTTACTGTCGCACTGCATTATGTGTTTGACGTACCCAACGACAACCTAATCTGGGATGTAGGACATCAGGCATACGGACATAAAATCCTTACCGGTCGCCGCGATTCGTTCAAGACAAACAGAACATACAAAGGCATAAGCGGTTTCCCGTCGCCAGCCGAAAGCAAATACGATTGTTTTGGCGTAGGTCACTCATCCACAAGCATTTCTGCAGCATTAGGAATGGCTGTCGCCGCCAAGATGCACGGGAGCAACGAAAGGACAATAGCAGTAATTGGCGACGGCGCACTTTCGGGCGGCGAAGCATTCGAAGCTCTGAACAATGCGGCAGTACGCAACCCAAACCTACTTATCATTCTGAACGACAACAAGATAGCAATAGATGAAACTCCGGGCTCTCTTCGCGAATACCTTACCGACATATCCACTTCCAAAACCTACAACAAGGTAAAGAGCGACGTCTGGAATTTCCTAGGCAAAGTCAACAAACTGGGGCCGGATATAAGACATTTCACCCAACGAATCGACAATGCCGTAAAGTCAATAGTAATGAGACAAAGCAATGTCTTCGAGTCGATGAACATCAGATATTTCGGTCCTGTTGACGGTCACGATGTAATATCGCTTGTAAAGCTGTTCTCCGACCTGAAGAACATCAACGGACCTCTGCTCCTGCACCTTATCACCCAGAAAGGCAAAGGATTCAAGCCTGCCGAAGATAATCCACGCGAATGGCACGCCGCACCAGGAAAGTTTGAAGTCGAGACTGGCAAACTTATCGAGACAGAAAAAAATCCGATGTCGGCTCAGAAATTCCAGGACATATTCGGCGAAGCATTGCTGAAACTGGCTCACGACAACGAGAATATTGTTGCAATATCGCCTGCAATGGTATCGGGAAGCGGACTTACGAAGATGTTCGAGGAATTTCCCGACAGATGCTTCGACGTCGGCATTTCGGAGCAGCACGCAGTAACTTTCGCTGCCGGACTTGCAACGAAAGGAATGATTCCTTATTGCTGCATCTACAGCACATTCTCGCAGAGAGCTTTCGACCAGATAGTCCACGATGTGGCATTGCAGAATCTGCATGTTGTAATGTGCCTCGACAGGGCTGGTCTTGTTGGCAAGGACGGTGCAACCCACCACGGAGCATTCGACATTTCCTTCCTCAGATGCATCCCGAACCTTGTTATTTCGGCACCAATCGACGAATACGAGTTCCGCAACCTGCTTTATACTGCACAGCTCGAGAAGAACGATTTCCCGTTTGTAATTCGTTACCCACGTGGAAAGTCCTTCAATCCCAAGTCGGAAATTAACTTTTCCGAAATAGAAATAGGCAAAGGCAAATGCCTGAGACATGGTGATACCCTTGCAATTGTAACAATAGGTACGACAGGCCAGATTGCAATCAAGGTTGCCGACAGACTTCAAAATGATGACAACATAAGCGTCTCTATATATAATA
>JAEEGL011334776.1_pt1 | contig 11076 bp, 10 predicted proteins | sample 9134231 | NCBI WGS metagenome assembly JAEEGL01 (sample SAMN16246548, study PRJNA631951) | gut metagenome | biome: gut microbiome; feature: rumen; material: fiber-attached | host: Bos | place: Iran: Karaj | collected 2018-10
CATTCGGTTCCTCGTCCGCTTCAGATGAATAACTGTCACTGTAATTATAGCTGCTGCCGTCTGAAAGCGTATTATTGGTTCCGTCCGCAACATAAATGATTGCGCTCTTTGCTTCGTAAATATAAATTGCGCTTGAATACGAGCAGTTGATATTTACATTATTCAGTATAAGGGTTACCTCTTCGCCGTCTGCGTTTACGATTATTCTGCCGTCTGCAAGCGTTCCGCTTATTTCATAAGTGCCGCCGGAGCTTACCGTAATAACAGAACCGTCAGCAGTTGCGCCGCTTCCGTCAATGCTTACGGAGTCTCCGTTCAGGCTGATTGAAGTTGCGCCGTCCTTATTTACCGTAATTTCGGTTTCGTTCAACAGTGTTTCTATATCTGCGGTTGTTACCGAATCCGAAACAGACCCGTTACTGCTGTTTAATGAGACTTTGCTGTTGTTCAGTGTGCATGCCGACAAAGAAAATGCCAGGAGCACAAACGATATGATTAGTGCCGTTATTCTAAACTGTTTTTTCATATTAACTCCTCCTTTGAGTTAAGCTTATTTGTATTTGGTTATTTATAGCAGGGCATCCGTCCCGTGTCTATGCCTGAATTGTAAATGACAAACCTTAAGCAAACCTTAAGAAATTAAAATTTTTTCTTTAGGTTCTCTTTAGGTTGCGCTTTTATACTGAAGCCACAACGAAGGAGGTGTCACTCATGAGCAAAAAAATACAAAACAGCTTCGAGCGATACGAAAAGAAATACTTCTTAACACCCGCACAGTACAAACTGTTCAAGAAAATGCTTACGGGATTTGTTAAGGCAGATGACTACCCGACATATACATTATGTAATATATATTACGACACGGACGATTACAGACTTATAAGGGCTTCGCTCGACAAACCGATGTATAAGGAAAAGCTCAGAATAAGAAGTTACGGTGTTGCGGATGCAGACTCCAATGTATTTGTTGAACTCAAGAAAAAATATAACGGAGTGGTTTATAAAAGGAGAATTACGGTAACACCGTTAATTGCAAATACTTTACTCAACGGTTTTAAGGAGATAAGCCAGGTAAGTCAGATTTCAAACGAAATCAGTTATTTTCAGCAGTTTTATCACACAAAGCCGAAGGCATTTATAGCTTATGACAGAGAAGCGTATCAGGGAATTGATAATCCCGATTTGAGAATAACATTTGACACAAATATGAGATACCGTCTTGATAATCTTTCTCTTCAGGCAGGCGATTACGGCAAGCCGATTATTGACAGCAATCTGATACTTCTGGAAATTAAAATACCCGGAGTTTGCCCGTTTTGGTTAAGTCGGATACTCAGCGAATTAAAAATCTACCCGACATCATTTTCAAAATACGGCGAGTGTTATAAAAACCATATTCTAAAAGAAAACAAAACTATTTTTACAAAGGAGGCGCTCTTAAGTGCTTAATTCATTACTCAGCTTCACATCAGTTATTTCAGGTTCCATTACAATGACAACATTCTTAATATGCACGGCTGTTTCACTTGTTCTCGGTATTCTTACTGCACTTGTATATAAGCATAAAAACCGTTGTTCGCAGTCATTTGCAATTACGCTTGCAATTCTCCCTGCAATAGTCCAGGTTGTTATAATGCTGGTCAACGGCAACATAGGAGCAGGCGTTGCGGTAGCGGGTGCATTCTCACTTGTACGTTTCCGTTCCGCTCCGGGTACCGCAAAGGAAATCGGCGCTATTTTTCTTGCTATGGCAATAGGTCTTGCAACGGGCATGGGTTACATTACTCTCGCAGTTCTTTTCTTTGCAATTATCGGCTTATTCATGCTTGTGCTTAATCTGCTGAAATTCGGCGACGATGACGAAAACGAGCGTACTCTCAAAATCACAATTCCAGAAAATCTCGACTATGACGGAATATTTGACGACCTCTTCAGTCAGTACACCGAAAAATCTTCACTTGAAAAGGTAAAGACCACAAACATGGGAACGCTTTATGAATTGCAATACAGTATAATTCTCAAAAGCAAGGAAATACCCAAGGCGTTTATTGACGAAATCAGGACAAGGAACGGAAACCTGAATATCACATGCAGCAGAATTTCCGAAAAGGAATCTCTTTAATATACATTCTCCCATAAATAAAAGGCACGGGCAAAAACCCGTGCCGCTGTTTGTTGATTAAATCTCATTTTTATTATATAATTATTGCGGTGGTGATTTTATGCGACTGCTCATAGCAGAGGACGAACTCAGTTTAGCTGAAGCTCTGACGGTGTTTTTTGAAAAAAATCAGTTTACGGTTGATTGCGTAAATGACGGCCTTTCGGCTTATGAATATGCAAGCGCAGATGAATATGATGCTATTATTCTTGATGTTATGATGCCTAAAATGGACGGAATTGAAGTCCTACGCAGACTTCGTGCAGACGGCAGTAAAATACCAATTATGATGCTGACTGCCAAGGCGCAGAAGGATGACAGAATTACAGGCTTTGACGCAGGCGCTGACGATTATCTTCCTAAGCCGTTTGAAGCTGACGAGCTTTTGAGTCGTGTGCGTGCAATACTCAGAAGGCGTGAGGAATACCGTCCTTCGACATTATCATTCGGTGATATTTCTTTAAATCCCGACAGCGATATGCTTTTATGCAAAACGGGCAAATCCGTGCGCTTAAGCGGCAGGGAATTTCAGGTGATGGAGTTGTTTATGCGCTCGCCAAAAATCGTACTTTCCGCAGATAAAATTATGGAACGGGTATGGGGCTGGGATTCAGACGCCGAAATCAATGTCGTCTGGGTACACATCTCAAATCTTCGTAAAAAGCTGAAAAGCATCGGTTCGGAATCGACAATTAAAGTCAACCGTGGCTTAGGATATATTCTGGAGGCTGAAAATGATTAAAAAGCTTCGAAAAGAATTTATAACTATTTCAATTATTGCCGTTGTTTCGGTAATGGTTCTGCTTTGTGTTATTGTAAATGTTGCAAATTTCGTTTCGGTCAATTCAAAGCTTAATAACACAATTGAAATGATTAGCTCAAACAAGGGTATGATGCCTGATTTCAACCGTCCCGAAAAGCCGCAGGATGACAGCGGACAAAAGCCTGATTTCAAACGCTTTGACAACCAGTTTAATGAGGAAACTCCGTTCTCAACAAGGTTTTTTGTTCTTTATTATAACGAAAGCGGTGAGTTGATTCGTTCCGACCTCGATAAAATAGCGGCAGTAACACAGAACGATACTCAGAAATACCTTGATATTGCCGTTAAAAACGGCGAAGGTTACGGATTTACCGACGGTTATAAATACAAGGTTACAAAACAGGATAACGGCAGTTTTTGTGCAATTTTCCTTGACGATTACCGTGAAATGAGTTCGGCTTATACGATACTTATACTTTCAATAGCGGCAACAGTAATATGCAGCGCACTTATCTGTGTGCTGATTGTACTTTTCTCAAAAAGGGCGGTAAAACCTGCAATTGAAAGCAATAAAAAGCAAAAGCAATTTATCACAGATGCCAGCCATGAACTCAAAACACCGATTACGGTTATTTCAACAAGCCTGAGCGTGCTTGAAATGGAAGTCGGCAAGCAAAAATGGATTGACAAGTCAAAGGAACAGACAGAAAAGCTGACCGAGCTTGTCAATTCCCTTGTTACACTCTCAAAAATGGACGAGGAAATGCCGCTGAACATAAAGGAGTTTAATATCAGTGATGCTGTTCGTGAAACAGCCGAGTCATTTGCCGACTTTGCCGAGCAGAACGGACACAGAATTGAAACGGATATTGAACCGTCAGTACAGTACAGCGGTGACGAATACTCAGTGCGTCAGCTTTGCTCAATTCTTATTGACAATGCCATTAAATATGCAAGTGACGGTACACCGATTAAATTTACTCTTGAAAAAGATAAGAAGGGCGTAACAATCACAAGCGAAAACGAAAGCGAAAATGTCAATGCAGATGAACTTGACAGACTGTTTGACCGTTTCTACCGTGCGGACAAATCAAGAAATTCGCAAACAGGCGGTTTCGGTATCGGTCTTTCAATAGCAAGAAGCATCTGCGAGGCTCATAAAGGCGAAATAAAAGCCACCTGCGACAACGGACATACGGTAAAGTTTGCCGCAAAGTTGAAATAAACAGAACAATTCAACTGACAGACAAATTAAAGCACCCTGCAAACAGGGTGCTTTTTTATGTTCAAAATCTAAAAACAATGCTTTTTGATTCCGAGAAAAAAGATTGTCAGTCCTAAGTCGATAAAGACATGAAAAACCGCATGAAAATAGCGTTTCTTTTTGCCTATGCCGTACAGAGCAACACCGGTCAGAAGAAATGCGCCGCCCGTCAGAAGATAATAAAATGCGTCCTTAGGCAAAATTGTAAACGCCTTACCGCCTGCTATTGCGCAGGCAAGTCCCGTACCGACATAAAGGCACATCTGAAGCTTTTTGGTTTTCTTAAACGAAAAAAAGGTAAGTATCAATCCGCTCAATGCGCCGAGCCATGCAAATACCGCCATCAGAACAGCCGCAGTTTTGCCTGCCGTTTCATATACCGTAGGAACGCAACCCGTCGCAGTACCGGCAACCGCAAAGAATATCATGCAGTGATCGAGAAGTCGCAGCACCCGTTTGCGTTCGGGCTTTTCAGCGGAATGATACAAAACGGAAGTCAGAAACATAACCGTTGTGCCGAAAAGATAAAGCGAAGCGCAGATTATTCGCAGAATATCACCGCTCTTTATTGAAGGGACAAGGCAAAACACAACAATGCAGCCGCTTAAAACAAGCCCTGCCGCATGAGTAACCGTATGCAGTATTTCCTCTGTCTTTGTGTACTCAACAAGAGGCACCGTTTCCCACGGTTTCATTTGCGCCGCTTCCTTCCTTCAAATTTTGACTTTAATGATTTTATTCGTATTCCACTGTCGCAGGGGGCTTTGAAGTTATGTCATAAACAACCCTGTTTATGCCCTTGACCTCGTTTGTTATACGGTTTGAAACTTTTGCAAGAATATCATACGGAATTCTCGCCCAATCGGCAGTCATAAAATCGTCTGTTGTTACAGCCCTGATAATAATCAGATTCTCATATGTTCTGTGGTCGCCCATAACTCCGACTGTTTTTACATCGGGAAGCACACAGAAAAACTGAGACATATTTCTTTCATAACCGTTGCGGGCCATTTCGTCACGAAGCACAAAATCGGCTTCCTGCAAAAGCTCAATTTTTTCCTTTGTGATTTCACCGATAATACGAACTCCCAGACCGGGACCCGGGAACGGCTGACGCCATACAAGCTCACGGGGAATTCCGAGCTTTTCGCCTACCCTGCGTACCTCATCTTTAAAGAGATCTGCAAGCGGCTCTATTATGCCGAGAAATTCAACATCATCGGGAGTCTTTACTCTGTTGTGATGCGTTTTAATAACTGCAGCATCGCCCTTGCCCGATTCAATGCAGTCGGGGTAAATTGTACCCTGAGCAAAATATCCTTTGTCATTTTGCTTTCTGATTTCATTCCAGAAAACATTAAAAAACTCGGTACCGATAATTTTTCTTTTCTGCTCGGGGTCGGTAACGCCTTTAAGCTTTTCAAGAAAAACATCTCCGCAGTTTACTCTGACAAAATTCATATCAAAAAGTGAAGTGAAGGTCTTTTCAACGAAGTCGCCTTCATTTTTTCGCATGAGTCCCTGATCAACAAAAACGCAGGTCAACTGCCTGCCGACAGCCTTTGAAAGAAGAGCCGCCGCAACCGAGCTGTCAACACCGCCCGAAAGACCGAGTATGACATTTTTATCTCCTATCTGCTCACGCAGCTTTTCAACGGTTGAGTCAATAAAGCTGTCCATAACCCACTCGCCCTTACAGGCACAAATATTGTAAAGGAAGTTGTATAAAATTCTGTCACCGTATTCACTGTGAGTTACCTCGGGATGGAACTGAACGGCAAATATATTCTTTTTAATATTCTGCATAGCGGCGCAGGGACAATCGGGAGTTGAAGCAATAATCTCATAGCCTTCGGGAGCAGAAGAAATATAGTCGGTATGGCTCATCCATACAATTGATTTTTCGGGAACATTCTCAAACAGCGGCGATTTTTCGGCTGTAAGTTCAATCTTGCCGTATTCCGAAACGGGAGCTGTCGAAACCGTGCCGTTTTCCATCCAAGCAATTAACTGACAGCCGTAGCAGATTCCGAGAACGGGTATTCCGAGGTTAAGTATATCCCTGCTGTAATGCGGAGATGACATATCAAAAACGGAATTCGGTCCGCCTGTAAAAATAATTCCCTTATACTTATTTTTTCTGATTGTTTCAAGGTCCGTTGTATAAGGCAGAATTTCAGCATACACTCTGTTGTCACGCACACGGCGGGCAATAAGCTGATTATACTGACCGCCGAAATCAAGAACTAATATTTTTTCCATAGTTTTCTCCCGAAAAATTGATATTCCTATTATAGCAAATTGAGCGTGTAATTCAAGAAGAATTACACGCTTTTTTATTATTCTTTTGTTTTTTGTAATGCCGCACCTACGAAGCCCTTAAACAGCGGATGCGGTCTGTTAGGTCTTGATTTGAATTCAGGGTGATACTGAACGCCGATATAAAACGGTCTGTCGGACAATTCAACTGTTTCGACAAGCAGACCGTCAGGCGAAATTCCGCTCAATGTCAGTCCGTTTTTCTCAAACGCTTCACGGTAATCGTTATTAAATTCGTAACGGTGACGGTGGCGTTCGCTTATTGACTTCTGATTATATAATGAGCCGATTACCGTTCCGTCCTTCAGCTCGCACGGATAGGCACCGAGTCTCAAAGTTCCTCCCTTGTCAATTTCGTCGCTCTGACCGGGCATAAAGTCAATAACCTTATTCTTGCAGAGCTCGTCGAATTCGCCTGAATTTGCATCTTTTATGCCAAGTACATTTCTTGCATATTCAATAACTGCTATCTGCATACCCAGGCAAATTCCGAAATAAGGAATATTGTTTTCTCTTGCAAATTGCGCCGAGAGAATCATACCCTCTATTCCCCTGTTTCCGAATCCGCCGGGCACGATAATTCCGTCAAGTCCGCCGAGCACATCCGAAATGTTTTCCTTTGTGATTTGTTCAGAGTCAATCCAGATGATTTTCACATGCGTGTCATGATAATACCCTGCATGTCTCAAAGCCTCCGCAACCGAAAGATATGCATCATGCAGCTCAACATATTTTCCTACAAGTCCTATATTCACTCTTTTTCTTTCAGCTTTGATTTTTCTTACAAGCTCTGTCCATTCCTCAAGGTCAGGCTCCTTTGCCTTTATACCGAGCTCACGGCAAACGATTTCGGAAAAATGCGCCTTTTCGAGCATAAGCGGAGCCTCATAAAGATTGGGAAGCGTAATATTCTCTATTACACAGTCGGGTTTGACATTACAGAAAAGCGAAATCTTTTTGAAAATTGATTCCTCAAGCGGCTGATCGCAACGCAGTACGATAATATTAGGCGCAACGCCCATACCCTGCAGCTCTTTTACGGAGTGCTGCGTCGGCTTGGTTTTGTGCTCGTCCGAACCGCTCAGGAACGGCACAAGCGTTACATGAATAAACAGACTGTTTTCTCTGCCGACCTCAAGAGAAATCTGTCTTATCGCCTCAATGAACGGCTGGCTTTCAATATCGCCTATTGTACCGCCTATTTCCGTTATTACAACATCGGCATTTGTCTTTTTACCGACACGGTAAACGAATTCCTTTATTTCATTTGTGATATGCGGAATTACCTGAACCGTCGAGCCGAGATATTCACCTCTGCGCTCTTTATTAAGAACATTCCAGTAAACCTTGCCCGTGGTAAGATTTGAATATTTATTCAGATCTTCGTCAATGAATCTTTCATAGTGACCGAGGTCAAGGTCTGTTTCCGCACCGTCCTCAGTTACATAAACCTCACCGTGCTGAAACGGACTCATAGTGCCGGGATCGACATTGATATACGGGTCAAGCTTCTGTGCAGCAACCTTCAATCCTCTCGATTTCAGAAGTCTGCCGAGCGAAGCTGCAGTGATACCTTTGCCGAGCCCCGAAACAACGCCGCCCGTTACAAAAATATATTTTGTCATAATATCACCTTGTTTCAAGCAGTATTATTTAATCCCACGCGGTTGTGTTCCGGCAGTATTCACAGTCGTTTTCCGAGCCTGAATTATTATAGAAATAATCCTCTGTCTTAATGAATTTTTCATCCTCGAAAACTTCCTGAATAATAATCATTTTTGCAATCAACGGAATATCAAATGTGTTTTTCATATTTCAAACCTCCCTGAAAAGGGCGAAGGGTGCCACCGATGTAAAACATCAATGACACCCTTGCCGTGTATATATGGTTGTATTACTATGACGGTCAGCCGTCAGTAGCACAAATTAAAATGCGATTATACAACGCCCTGAGCTATCATGGCGTCCGCAACCTTTTCAAAGCCTGCTATATTTGCACCTGCAACATAGTCGCCTTCAAGGTTGTATTTCTTTGAAGCTTCGTCAATATTATGATAAATATTAACCATAATTTCTTTAAGCATTCTGTCAACCTTCTCGAACGACCAGTAAATTCTCTCTGAATTCTGGCTCATCTCAAGAGCTGATGTTGCAACACCGCCCGCATTTGCAGCCTTACCGGGAAGGAAGAGAACGCCGTTCTTCTGAAGATATTCGGTAGCGTCTCTTGTGGTAGGCATATTAGCGCCCTCGCAAACTGCCGTAACACCGTTTGCAACAAGCTGCTGTGCGTCCTCGAGGTGAAGCTCGTTCTGTGTTGCGCAAGGCAGAGCAACATCACATTTAATCTGCCAAACGCCTCTGCCCTCATGATACTGAGCAGAAGGTCTTGCGGCTGCATACTCGGTAAGTCTTGCTCTCTTAACCTCTTTAATCTCTTTGAGCAGAGCAACATCAATGCCTTCGGGGTCATAAATCCAGCCTGAAGAATCCGAAACGGTAACAACCTTTGCACCGAGCTGAGTTGCTTTTTCAACAGCATAGATGGCAACATTACCCGAACCTGATACTACAACAGTCTTACCTGCAATATCAGTGCCGTGGCATTTGAGCATTTCCTCGGTTATGTAAAGCAGACCGTAGCCTGTTGCCTCCGTCCTTGTAAGAGAACCGCCGTATGAAAGTCCTTTTCCTGTAAGAACGCCCTCATATCTCTTTTGAATTCTCTTGTACTGACCGAACATATAACCGATTTCTCTGCCGCCTACACCTATATCGCCTGCGGGAACATCGGTATTTTCACCTATAACCTTACAAAGCTCGGTCATAAAGGACTGACAGAACATCATGATCTCTCTGTCACTCTTGCCCTTGGGGTCAAAGTCGGAACCGCCCTTACCGCCGCCTATCGGAAGTCCGGTAAGCGAATTCTTGAAAATCTGCTCAAATCCGAGGAACTTGATAACCGAAAGTGTTACGCTCGGATGCAGTCTCAGACCGCCCTTGTAGGGTCCGATTGCGGAATTGAACTGAACACGGAATGCACGGTTAACATGAACCTGACCGTTGTCGTCAATCCACGGAACACGGAAACGGAAAATTCTTTCGGGCTCAACAAGTCTTTCAAGCAAAGCAAGTTTTCTGTACTTTTCTTCGTTTGCGTCAATTACAGGACGAAGCGAATCAAAAACCTCGCTTACAGCCTGTAAGAATTCAGGCTCGTTGCCGTCTCTCCTTTTCAAAAACTCCATTACTTCGTCAACATATGCCATAATAAAAAACTCCTTTTGACAATAAAAGAAAAGACGCCTTCAGTGCAAAATACAAAACACTGAAGACGCCCTTGCCTTCTTTTTAATTTATGCAGATATATTACACCAAAAATCTGATTATGTCAAGAAATTTTTATTCTATTGACTGAAAAAAATCGAAAAGGTATAATCAATATATCATTAGAACATAAAGGGAACATAAAAATGGGACTTTTGGATTTTTTGAACAGAATACCTACAAAAAGTGAACTGAAAGGCAGCTTTGGAGAATGGATGGCAAAGCACTATTCAAAGCTATTTATTGATGCACCTATTCTTTATGATATTCTGATTAACGGCGCTGAGGGTTACACCTCTCAGATTGATATGCTTATGCTCGGCGGAAGAGGAATATATGTTTTTGAAATAAAAATGTACGATGAAGCAAAAATCTATGGTGACGGTAAAAAATCAAAATGGTATTATTATAAGCACGGCAAAAAATATGAAATATACAGTCCGATAAAGCAAAACAACAAACACATTGAATATTTGAAAAACCTTTTGAAAGATTTTGGCGAAATACCGTTTTTTTCGATTATTACTCTGATTTGCGAAGATTTTAAAGTGTCAAATATAAATCCGGACGGCAAAATAAAAACCGCCGTTTGCAGTTCGCTTCCGACAATGTATGAAGCCGTAAAGTATTTCACGGAAAACAATCCTGTTGTGCTTGACGAAAAAAAGAAAAAGCAAATTTATGATTTCATTGTTGAAAATCAAATTGAGGGCAAAGAGGCAAGACTTCAGCACAAACAAAATATAATTGATTACAAGCAGAGCATTGAAGAAATGAAAGAACAGAAAATCTGTCCGTATTGCAAGATTCCGCTTGTATTAAGAAAAGGCAAATATGGGGAATTTTACGGTTGTCCTAATTATCCTAAATGCAGATTTACATTGAAGAGTTAATAATTCTTTTCTTTTTTCTTGACACCGTAAAAATGATAATGTATATTATTTGTATGAGCAACGGCGTTCATTAAAGACGGGTATTCCTGCGTTTAATGAGCGCATTTTTAGTTTGAAAGAAGGCGTAAAAATGAAATATACAAAAGACGAGGTAATGCAGTTCTGCGAGGAAGAGGATGTCAAATTCGTCCGTCTTGCATTCTGTGATGTTTTCGGGAAGCAGAAAAACATCTCAATTTTAGCTGACGAGCTTCCCCGTGCCTTTGAGTACGGTATCACAATCGACGGCTCGGCAATCTCCGGCTTCGGCGGTGAGGTTCATTCTGATTTATTGTTGCACCCCGAC
>JAEEGL012155159.1_pt1 | contig 11076 bp, 10 predicted proteins | sample 9134231 | NCBI WGS metagenome assembly JAEEGL01 (sample SAMN16246548, study PRJNA631951) | gut metagenome | biome: gut microbiome; feature: rumen; material: fiber-attached | host: Bos | place: Iran: Karaj | collected 2018-10
AACGACAGCTTCGGTATTGAGAGCGGTCTGATGACCACCGTTCACTCGGTAACCGCTACCCAGCGCACCGTTGACGGTCCCAGTGCAAAGGATTGGCGCGGCGGTCGTGCCGCTTGCGGCAACATCATCCCCAGCTCGACTGGCGCTGCCAAGGCCGTGGGTAAAGTTATCCCCGAGCTCGACGGCAAGCTGACTGGTATCTCGATGCGCGTTCCGACTCTCGACGTGTCGGTTGTTGACCTGACCGTGAACTTGAAGAACCCTGCTACCAAGGAGGACATCTGCGCTGCCATGAAGAAGGCTAGCGAGGGTGAGCTCAAAGGTATTCTGGGTTACACCGAGGATAAGGTCGTTTCGAGCGACTTCCTGGGTTGCCCGCTGACCTCGATCTTTGACGCTGACGCAGGTGTTTACCTGACCGACAAGTTTGTCAAGGTGGTTTCGTGGTATGACAACGAGATTGGTTACAGCCACAAGATGCTCGACCTCATCAAGGTGATGAAGAAGCACAACGGTTAATCCGCGCGATTACAAACTGCATGAATCCCTGCAATGAATTCATTGCAGGGATTTTTCATAAAAAACAATAAAAAATTTGGAATTTTGCCATCCCGTGACTTAACTTTGTAACCATCAATTTTTATTAACCATCTAAAACAATTCACGACAATGAAGAAATGGAAATGCAATGTGTGTGGTTACATCCATGAGGGTGACACACCGCCCGAAGAGTGCCCGCTGTGTGGCGTTGGTCCCGAGGACTTTGAGGAAGTGACTGAGTAATCACCTCGTCCCTCGATAATCATTTAAGACAACATCTGTTTAACTTAAAACTTACAACTTAATAACCAGAGATTATGGCTAAAAAATGGATCTGCACTGTGTGCGGTTATGTGCATGAGGGTGACACTCCTCCCGAGAAATGTCCGCAGTGTAAACAACCCGCCGAGAAGTTCAAGGAACTCAAGGAAGACGAAGAGGTAACTTATGCCGCCGAGCATGTCATTGGCGTAGCAAAGGGCGTTGACCCCGAGATCCTCGCTGGACTCAAGGCGCACTTCGAGGGCGAATGCTCAGAGGTGGGCATGTATCTGGCAATGTCGCGTCAGGCCGACCGCGAAGGTTATCCTGAGGTTGCCGAGGCTTTCAAGCGTTATGCCTTTGAAGAGGCTGAGCATGCTGCCAAGTTCGCTGAACTGCTGGGCGAGGTAGTTTGGGACACCAAGACCAACCTGGAAAAACGCATGGCTGCCGAGGCTGGTGCGTGCGAGGACAAGTTCCGCATTGCCAAGCTTGCCAAGGCTCAGAACCTTGATGCTATTCACGACACGGTTCACGAGATGGCACGTGACGAGGCTCGTCATGGCCAAGGTTTCACCGGCCTGTATAACCGCTTCTTCAAGAAATAATCGATTGACGGATTATAAGAATGAGAATGCCTGGGCTTGTTGCTCAGGCATTTTCATGTTTTGAGGAGAGTGAGCGTGACTCGAGAAATGCTGCTAGCCGTTTGGCGGTGCGACGGGTGGCCGCTGCGGTCTCGATGTCGGTGGAGTCAAACTGTAGCTTCGCTTGGCTGTAGCAGGGCGTGCGTTCCTCGAGCTCCCTCTCGACAAACGGCAAGATGGCCTCGTCGGGAAGAATGCTGACCTTGGGACGCTTGCATTTTTCCTCAGGCAAGAGCAATCGTGCGGTAATGCGCTCGGGGCTGGTGGTGAGCCAGACGGTTGTACCGTTCTGGTTCATGAGTTCCATGTTTTTTCCATGGCATGGAGTACCGCCGCCACACCCCACAATCACGTCGGTCATTGCGGTCAATTCTATTAGGGCAGCTTCTTCAATCTCTCGAAAGCGATTCTCGCCTAGTTCATCGAAGATCTGGGTGATGGTCATGCCGTTCTCATGCTCAATCAGTTGGTCAAGGTCGATATAGGTCAAGTCCATTTCACGGGCAAGAGCCTCGCCCAGCGTGGTCTTGCCGCAGCCCATGTAGCCGATGAGAAAAACAGGCTTCATATCAAGGTGGATTACAGCCAACCTGCTTCGCGATACCAAGCGATGGCTTCGCGGATGCCGTCACGCAGCGAGTATTGCGGGTTGAACGCGAAATCACGTTGCGCGTCACTTGTGTCACACAGCCAGTTGCGCTGCTTCAATATCTTGTACTTGTCACGATTGAGCGTGCTGGCCTTGAGCGTCACTTTGCCAATCCACTCGGCTATGGCGCACACTTGCTTGACAACCCACAAGGGGCAGGTGATGGGAATGACGAACTTCTTGCCGAGTTCCTCGCATACAATCTTTCGGAATTCCTGTTGGGTGTAGGCTTGGTTCTCGCTGATGAAAAAGGCCTTGCGCAGCGGACCTTTTTCCAAAGCGTCCATCACGCCTGTCACCAGGTCCTTGACATAGATGAAGGTGAGCATCTGTTTCTTGAAACCGACACTGAAGTCAAAGCCATGCTTGATGCTCTTGATCATCAGATAGTAATCTCGCTCGCGAGGACCATAGACGCCCGTGCATCTGAAGATGGTGTAGGGGAAATCTTCCACACTCTGCAGATAGGTCTCGGCCTTGAGTTTTGAAACTCCATAAAAGGTGTTGGGCAGGGGGACATCGGTCGATGCGAACGGCCTGTAGTTGGTCTCGTCACCAGGTCCCATGACGCTCAGGCTGCTCATCATCAGGAACACATCGGGTGTCATGCAGGTGTTCTGTAATGCGTCGACCAATGCCTTGAGGTAGCCGTAGTTCACTCGCTCAAAGTCCAAGTATTGTGTGCTCTTGGTGACACCCAGGTTGTGGACGATGTAGTCCCAGCGTCCCCATTCGCTCATGTGGTCGCGCAACGTTTCCTCCAGGCGGTCCTGGTCGTTGTAGTCCAGTTCGATGAAGTGGATGCGCTCGTCTTTCAGGTACTCTCGGTTAGTGCTGGAACGGACGGCAGCCCAAGTGTCAAAGCCCCGTTTCAGGGCTTCCTCAACGAGGTATCCACCAATAAAACCGCCTGCACCGGTGATGAGGATGCTTTTCATTTGTTATCGTCTTGTGTTTTCTGCTCTTTTTCAGCAATTGCCGACTTGGTGGCCTTGGTCTGATGCTCGACATTATGCTCGACGGCCTCGATGACGTGCTGCACTATATATTCGGGCTTGATGTTCTTCAAGCAGGGGAAATCTCCATACTTGCAGGGTTTGTCACCCGTGATTGAGCAAGGTCTGCATTCCATGTCAAGCTGGATGTCATCCTTGACGACCTGATTGTATCCCAGATAGCCACAGGCAGGGGAGGTGGGTCCCCAGATGGTCATGGCTTGGGTGTCTACCAGTGATGCCAGGTGCATGTTGGCCGACTCCATGGTGAGCATCAGTTCGCACTTGCCCAGCAATGCATACTCATCAATGAAACTGTGCTTGATTTCGGCCATCGAGACGACGTTCTTGTATTTGCGTGCGATGGACCGTAAAGCGATTTTCTCTGCCTTACCGCCACCCAAGAGGAAGATGAAATAATTATCTCGTTTGCAGAGTTCGGCAATCACCTGTTCCATGAGGTCCAGCGGATAAGCCTTTTGACGATGTGAGGAGAACGGTGAAATGGCTATCCACCGCTGTCCGGGTTTTTTCTCGGGAACGATGGGGCTCTCGGGCCAGTCGCGGCCTTCGTACAGTCGCTTGAAGTTGTCGGGGGCATTAAAGCCCAGCTTGCGGAACACGTTGCGGTAGCGTTCATGGATGGGAGTGACAGGCTCTGTTGTCTGATGCCTCACAAGTGCGCGGCGTTTGGGCTTTTCGCGGTCAAGGCGTGCCACCGGTGCGCCTTTCATGCGCATATAACCATCAATGATCCAAGTGCCTGAGACATTATGCAGGTCGGCTACAGCGTCAATGTCATATAGTTTGTGAAGCTGTTTGGAGAGTTTGAGAAGTCCAAACAGGCCGCTGTGGTTCTCGTTGACATCAAAATCCACCACCTTGAGGTTGGCAGGGCGGTCATGGAACATCGAGGCGGGCCACTTTTTGGTGAGCATGATGAAGCGCGTGTCGGGGTTGGCTTTGCACAAGGGGTACAACACGGGAATCGTCATCGCCACGTTGCCAAGCACCGATAGGCGCATGACAAGCACGTTGCGAAAATGTTTCTTTTTCTCAGCCATAACGCAAGCTTTTTTATCAATCGTTTGGCAAAGATACATATAATCAGTGAGATATGCAATAATCCGTCATCACAAAATTTGCGCTGCAACTTTAGCACTAGTTCAAATTAGTAAGTGTTTATGGGATGTCTTAAAATGATGAGGGTGTGTCAAAATGAAGTGGACCCCAAAAGTTGGACAAAAAACTTTTGGAGTCCACTTCATTTTGACACACCCTCTTGTATGATCTTTCGGTGGAGGATATTTTATCTCAATGGGTGAGCATGCAATTGATCAGTTGTGCGAGATCATCCATATCGAACTGGGTGTCTACGTCGATGAGTAGAACATTGATCAGTTGTGCGAGATCATCCATATCGAACTGGGTGTCTACGTCGATGAGTAGAACATTGATCAGTTGTGCGAGATCATCCATAATAAATGCTGAATTAAACTTGGCAAGTCGTCCAACAACACTCAGTTCACCTTGTGTTGTGACAACGGTGTTCAGTGCATCGTCGATGATGTAGTTGAATTGCAGATTATATGTGCCTTCTGCCAGAGATGCGGGCAATAGGATTGCACAGTTGATGTCGCTATGCTGTGAAAACTCGCTCTTCAGCACATTGATTGTGTCGCTTGCTGCAACAATGTTTCCGTTGCTATCTGTGATAGTGAACATCAGGTCCACAGCGTTGTATGATGTGTTGATGTTGACATCAGTGGCACGAATATTGAGCGAACTGCCTAGCAGAAAGAAACCATCATTAAGAATGATGCTTTGTGCATTTACATTGCAATAAAACTCTGGCCGCATGTACAAGAACATGTATTGGTCTTTGCTATAGTTGCGAGGGGCACCACTGGAATAGTAGGTAGTAATTAATGCGGTTGTGAGGAACCAACCGTCATTAACGCCATACCACCCCCAGTTGATGTGGAAATAACCTTCGCTGTCATATCCATCAAAAATAAAGCCGTGACCAATATCACCAGTTCCGTTCTTGGCGCCATACATGATGGGTTGGCCAGCGTCCAATTCATCTCTCATCAGGCTTTCCCAAACTTCAGTGGTATAACCGTTGTCACGGTAGACTGAAATAGCATCGGAATTGTATCCGAGTATTTTCATGGCAGCTAACTTTCGGGTTGCATCTGTGCCACTTCCTGTGACTGAGTAATTCATTCTAGCCGCCTGGCCAACGTAGCGGCACAGTTTGGCGGCTTCATTAGCCTGCTCCTCGGTGTAGGTGTCCTGTATAAGTATTCGTTGATGAGTGTCCCAATGACAGTAACTGGTCAGCATCTTGCTGTAATCGAACGTGGTAACAGGTAGTTCCTCTAATGTGATGCCCAGTTTGGGGCAGTAGTATGCCGGGATGGGTCCGCACGTTGTGGGATATTGCCAGTAATGAACGATTTGAGCCATTTGAACACCAGAGCAGCCTACTTTACTGTATGAGCCATTAGACATGGGGCATTGTAGGTAGTAGGGCATCTGTTGCCCCCATTTTGCCGTAACAAGTGGCTCAACAATGACTTCCCTGTTGTTGCTGCTTGTGCGTTTCGGAACTTTCAATCTCGGGTTGGCTTGCAGGTATTCGATTTCCTCCTTGTATATATCCAAAAGGGCTTTCATGTTGTCGGGTAAATGCTTGAAATCAAATTGTCCCTTGTCGCTGTAGCCCAGCACTTGGTTAGCCCGATTATCTCCTGAGACAATAATGAAACCGCCACCGTTGATGTTAAAGGCATAGTATGCGTTGGCATTGCTCTTGATCGAGGACGCCTCTGCGTGGGCCAGTTTGATGTCGGCAAGCGCTGGTGAATTGATGCTTCCTGGTTGGTTTATATGTTTGAGAAAACCATTTGCAGTCATGCGAGCGGTGTTTACGTCAACATTTGCGGCTCTCAGGTTTAACCCTATCAAGGCAATTGTGACTACCATTGACACGCATTTTAGAATATTAATGTTCATAATTTGGAATTCTTTGAAATTTCTGTGATTGTGTTTTGTGGATGCAAAATTAGTGTTTTTTTGTCTATGAGACAAGATAATAGTTTCTAAATTAAGCAATATCAGCCTGTTTAGGGATGATTCCAATCAGCCAGACTCTGCAGAATGATGGTTACGTTGATGGAAGTAAATGTATTGATTTATCCAAGCGTTCGCCTTTGAGAGTAGCACTTGCGGCGCAGCGCGTTGAGCTGATTCATGTGTGGCAAAATGCGTTGCTTGACATTGTCGCGCACCGAGCAGGTGTTGATGAATATCGCGTCAGCATCGGCGATCATCGTCAGATTTTGTCATGACGTTTTATCCATTTCAGCAGGTAGTACTTCAGTGGATTTTTGTATTTGAGCAGTTTCCATGGGCGGCTGCTGTGAGGACGATGCACAACGGGGAGCGTTGTGTGGATGTAATTGTGCAGTCCTGATTTGAGTGCCAGGTGAGATATGGTCACGTCGAACCAGTTCTTGCTGCCGTCCAACTTGTCAAAATCCACCTTGCGCAGCAGTTCAGTAGCGAGCAAGGAGCAGCAGAAGGAGCAATGCTTGTTGCTGTTGATAACTTGGTTCTCGTGCCCCTGCAGGAATTGATAAGGATAATTGATGCAGCCATCCTCGTCAACGGTGACTGCTGCCGCGATGCCCGTGTCGGGGTGTTGGCGGGCACTGTCCCAAAGTCCTTGTAAGGTGTTGGGCTTGACAATGACATCGCTCTCGACGATCAACAGTGCGGCGTCTTCCTCGAGGCAAGCGCGGCGTTCAAGCTGCAGTACAAGCAGGTAGTTGGGGGAGGGGTGACTGGTCAGGTCACTCAGGTTTACTAGCTTGAAGCCCAACTCGCGTGCAGCTTGCTCCAGCCTTGCTGTGTTCTCAGGTGTGCTGAAATCGTTGTAGACGGTAAAGGTATGTGGCGGCTCGAGTCGTGACGAAAGCACGGCCTGAATTGTCTTGAGTGTCGAGTCGATGGAATCCTTGACAGATGTAATGATGTGTAAGCTATTCATCTACTTGACAGTCAATTAATGTCGACGCGCTCGCCTTTGAGGGTCGCGCTTGAGGCGCTGAGGACGCGGCACATCACTTTGTCGCCGGGTTTCTCACCATTGGCGGGAAAGACGATAACTTTGTTCTGCTGTGTGCGCCCGAACATGTCGTCGCGGCTGCGCTTGCTGTAACCCTCGACCAACACTTCAAAAGTCTTGCCCACATCGGCACGGTTACTGCACAGCGACAATTCGTTCTGCAGGGCAATCATGCGGTTGAGGCGGTCAATTTTCACGTCTTCGGGGACGTTGTCGGGCAGGTTCTTGGCAGCGAAAGTGCCGGGCCGCTCGCTGTATTTGAACATGAATGCCGAGTCAAAGCCCACCTCGCGCATCAACGATAGGGTTTCTTGGAAATCCTCTTCGGTCTCGTCATGGAAACCAGTGAACATGGCGGTCGAGATGCCGCAGTCGGGCATGGCGGCGCGGATGCGTGCGATGCGGTCCAGGTACCGCTCACGGGTGTATTTGCGGTTCATCAGTTTAAGCACCTTGTTGCTGCCACTCTGCACGGGCAGGTGAATGTGGTTGCAGATGTTGTTGTGGCTTGCCATCATCTCGATGATGGCGTCGCTCAAGTCCTCAGGGTTGCTGGTGGTGAAGCGCACGCGCATTTCGGGTGCAGCCTCGGCGACCATTTTCAGCAACGCCGCCAGGTCAACGGTCTCTGCGCTGTCGGCTGACTTGTAGAGGTAGGAATTGACATTCTGCCCCAGCAGTGTGACCTCTTTGAATCCGCGTTCCTGCAGGTCGGCCAGCTCGTTGAGGATGCTTTGCGGCTCACGGCTGCGTTCGCGTCCGCGGGTGTAGGGCACGATGCAGTAGGTGCAGAAGTTGTTGCAACCTCTCATGATGCTGATGAAGCCGCTTACCGCACTGCCGGCGACACGCGACGGGATAATGTCGCGGTAGGTTTCGGTGGTGGATAATGTGGTGTTGATGGCCTTTTCTCCACGTTCGGCCAAGCCGATGAGCGACGGCAGTTCCAGATAGGCGTCAGGACCAGCGACCAGATCTACACCATGCTCATTGATGAGAACCTCCTTCATGCGCTCGGCCATGCAACCGATGATGCCAATGATGAGGCGTCGTTGCAGTTTGAGTCGCAGCGCGTTCAACTGATTCAGGCGTGAAAAGATGCGTTGCTCGGCATTGTCGCGCACCGAGCACGTGTTGATGAAGATGGCGTCGGCATCGTTAATGTCTTCACAGGTCTCGTAGCCTGCCATCTTCATTACGGTGGCTACTACCTCGCTATCGGCCACGTTCATCTGGCAGCCGTAGGTCTCAAGCAGCAACTTCTTGGGCGCGTCGCCCTGTAGGTCATATTTCAGGTTCATTGCCATGTTCAAAAGTCACATGATTCGTTAGCAGGCTGCAAAAGTACTAAAATTTCATGGAACCTCCAATTCGGGTGGTTTCACGATTACCGTTTCGGGTGCTAAAATGATGCCGAGACGGTCACAATGAGGCAAATTTGCCAATGTGGGAAAAATAGTGTACTTTTGCCGACAAATGAAAGCGTGATAGTCATCAAATGGCAAACGACAATCGCAAATGGTATGTAGTTTGGAATGGTACCGAGCCGGGTGTGTGTGACTCCTGGGCCGAGTGTGAATTGCGGGTGAAGGGTTTTCCCGGCGCTCGTTATAAGGCTTTCAACACCCAACAAGAGGCTGTGGAGGCTTTCCGCAATGATCCGGGAGAGATGGACCTGCTCAGGGCTATTGCACGCGGACCGCGTGAGATCGTCAACTATGAGGCTATCCCTGACATTGTGATTGACAGCATTGCTGTTGATGGTGCATGTTCGGGCAATCCGGGTGTCATGGAATATCGTGGTGTGGACGTTCCCACCGGTGTGGAACTGTTTCACCAGGGGCCGTTCCCCGACGCGACCAACAACATCGGCGAGTTTTTGGCCATTGTTCATGCTTTGGCATTGTTCGCCAACCAGGGCAATGACCACACAGCTATCTACAGCGACAGCGTGACAGCCCTCGCTTGGGTCAGAGCGCGCCAGTGCCGGTCCAAGTTGTCTCGCACCGATGCCAATGTGCGCCTGTTTGAAATCATACAGCGAGCTGAACAGTGGCTCATCTCTCACACGTGGGTTAACCCGATTCTCAAGTGGAACACCGCTGAATGGGGAGAGATACCGGCAGATTTCGGCCGCAAATGACAGTAAAAGATATGGCAACGAAAAATCTGATGAAATATCGTGACGAAAGGGACAAGAGCTACGGCGTTGCCGGGATGGCACTTGGCCTGTCGGTCTTTGATGCCGATGACTTGTTCACGGCGGTCACTATTGATGGTGACGGACCTGGTTGCATCAAGTTCACCCCGGAATTCTTTTTTGCGGGAAATCCTCGCTTATCGCCACGAGGGTCATGGCAATATATCTTGAGCCACTACCGCATCACAGTGGGATTGGCCGTTGCCAATGCCCTGTGCCGACGCATGGTCCTGGACAATGCCCGTGTTGACAATCTGCTGCGTGACGAGTTGTTTAATGCGGCATGGGAGGACGGGCGTGATTTCTGCCAACTGGAGCGCGACGAGGTGGAACCCATCTTTGACGAGGCTTTCGAGAACATGTTGCGCATCTTTGCCGATACTCGCGTCCGCAAGGCGATGGATGCTTTTGCCGACGCCCTGCAGCAGCGCCGCACACTCTCGCATATTGATGTAGCCGACATCCTGCAACAGGCCCGACTTGTTTAGCCTCTTATATATATTAATGTGTAAAGTAAACTTAATCAAGGATATCAAGAAGAATCATATTCACGACTAATTCAATCAAGGAAACAAAATGCAAACAGTAATTTTCCATTCAACCATATACGGTCCGATTCATAGCCGTCGTCTGGGAATGTCGCTCGGTATTAATCTCATGCCTAACGACGGCAAGATTTGTTCATTCGACTGTCTCTATTGCGAGGCTGGCTTCAATGCGCAAGGCCCAGGCAAGGATGGTGTGCCCTCAAGGGACACTGTGAAGAAGCAGCTCAAGCGCAAGTTCGAGGAGATGAAGGCCGCAGGGCAGACGTTGGATGTCATCACCTTCTCGGGTAATGGTGAGCCGACGCTTCACCCCGAATTCAAAAAAGTGGTGGAGGATGTCATGAGGTTGCGCACCCAGTATTTCCCCGAAGCCAAGGTGTCGGTGCTCAGTAACTCGACCATGGCGGGCAAGCCCGACGTGTTCGCAGCCTTGCAAAAGGTTGACAACAACATTTTGAAATTGGACAGCGCTTTGCCTCACACGTTCCGCATCATTAACCGTCCGGTTTCGCCCAACTGCCTCCCCGAAGGGGTCATTGCCGATCTCAAGCGTTTCAACGGGCAGTGCATTGTGCAGACCATCATGATTCGCGGCGAGTTCAACGGACAGCGCTTTGACAACACGACCGATGCTGAGTTGGACGCTCTGCTGGATGCTTATCGCCAGATTCAACCGCGCGAGGTGATGCTCTACAGCATTGACAGGAAAACGCCTGCCGAGAACCTGGAGAAAGTATCCAAAGAGGAGCTGGAACGCATCGCAAATCGATTCCGCAAAGAGGGCATCAAGGTACAGGTTAACGCCTGACCCACCACAGGTGCCTAAAACGGCATTTTTCGGCCCATTTTGACTCTCATTTTCGCTGAGGTCAAAATGAGCCGAAATTTTCTTTTTACCAAATTTGATGATAATCAAACAGTTAGAAAAATCGCTAAAAAATTTTTCAAAAAAAGTTGCGAAAATATTTGGTCAGTTTCGGGAGTGGTTGTAATTTTGCATCGCTTTTGCGGCTCACAAGATTGTCAAATTGCGTGAGCGTATTTTTTGACGCCTTTTCGGAGCGCAAAGCGGAGATCATTGAAATGTTTGCAATGAGGAAA
>JAEEGL012322515.1_pt1 | contig 11076 bp, 12 predicted proteins | sample 9134231 | NCBI WGS metagenome assembly JAEEGL01 (sample SAMN16246548, study PRJNA631951) | gut metagenome | biome: gut microbiome; feature: rumen; material: fiber-attached | host: Bos | place: Iran: Karaj | collected 2018-10
ATGACCCCGATGGAATATCATGCAGCATTTGCAGTAGCAGCATAAAGAATACCGCCAGCTGATTCATTCCTCAACTGACGGTATCCAATCACTTATTATTTTTCACTGTCCCCTTGACGGGTAGCACACCATGGTGATATAGATTCACTGTGTCCGGGCTGTTTTTTTGTTCTTACTATAAGCAAAACAGTAAAGATTCTGATGTCAGTTACAGTTTCTTCAGCAGTTCTTCCGCTATGGTGCTTCCGTGCTTAGCAGCATAGGAAGCCCATTTCTTTGCTTTGGTGAGATTCCGCTCGCCAAAGCGTCCGTCATAGTAGCCGGTGGCAATCGCTTCCGCAGCGGGAATATCTCCCTTTGCAGCCGCATCGACTAACTGAAACAGAGTAACTTTCGCCAGCTTCTTCATAAGTTCCGCTTTCAGGTATTCGTAACGTTCTTTTTTCTCATGCTTTGAGAAGTGATCTTCCCGGAGCTGTTCCGGGTTATCTGAGTAGGAGAGGAATTCATCACCGAACTGCTCACTGGTCAGATCGAAGGTGTGACCATCTACAACGTTGTAACAATGGAAAGAACCTTCCTCCAGCGGAATGCCGTATACTTTGCCACCAAAGATATCCTGTACCAGGAAAGCAGTGATGGAGCACTGGCCCAGCGTTTTATTCTCTTTTGCCCAGTTATCCCGCATCCGGGGAGCACAGCTTTTCTTACACCAGATCTCTGAGAGGATGTCATAGAGCATCTTCGGATCATCGATCATGCTGTAGGCTTCATCTATGGGCTTAACAGTAGCCTCTTCCCAACCATAAAAATGATATTCTTTTTTGGATTCAAGGATCGGAAGCGTCCGACCGTCTTTTATGATATGTGCCAAGAATATTTCCTGCCTTTCGTGTTCTATATTTCATCATTTTATCATAGAATGAAAGTCAAAGAGAAACGTCCCTGTTGACTTAAAAAGAGAGTCAAAAAGAAACGTCCCCCGTGACTTAGGAGAAAGATATGCAACGTGAGAAACTGACATTTTCCGATAACTTTAAGATAAGTTCCATGGAGGAATTGATGGACCTTATTGATACCGTGGGCTTTGTGCCTTTTTTTACCAATGAGATCGATGGCTTTTCCATCGAAGATCATATCGGCAAAGGCTGCTGGTACTATGATGGGAATGACAGCTTCTGGCCGGCATGGGAATGGAAGGGGCCTGTGATCCGTACCATGAAATGCGCCTATGGCAAGTTCCTTAGGGGAAAAGCCATGTATATCAGCCCCAAGTGGTTTCCGGATTTTGCCAATTTCCGCAGGGACGGATATGACTTTGATGCAAGATTTGATGATGGATTAGCTTCTTTTCATGATAAGGAACTGTTTGAACTGTTAGATATAAACGCGCCCATCCGCTCCAAAGCCCTTAAGAAAAAGGGGGACTATGGCAAGAACGGGAAAAAGGGATTCGATACCATGATCACAAGGCTGCAGAAGCAGTGCTATGTGATCATCAGCGACTTTCAGTATGAGACGGATAAATTCGGACAGCCCTACGGCTGGGGCGTTGCGGAATATTCCACCCCGGAAAAGTTTTTGGGAAAGAAGTTTACAGACCAGGTCTATAAACGTACGCCCGAAGAATCCTATGAGAGAGTGATAAAACAGCTACAAATGATCCTGCCGGATGCAAGCAAGGCGGAGATTGAGAGGATAATCAGATAACATGATCAACGAAAGCGTAAAAAAATACCTGGAAGCCAGAGGAATGGCGGATCGACTGACGGAACACACCGAAACCATTGACACCGTAGAGCATGCAGCACAGCAGATCGGATGCTCCGAAGCAGAGATTGCCAAGACCCTGTCATTCCTTGTAGATGACAAGCCGGTGATCATCGTTATGGCTGGTGACGGAAGAGTAAACAGCTCCAAGTTCAAGGCTCTGTTTCATACCAAACCCAGCATGCTGCCCAGAGACCGGGTAGAAGAACTGACTGGTTTTAAGCCCGGCGGCGTATGCCCCTTCGGAGTTCCGGCAGGGATCCCCGTTTATCTGGATGTTTCCATGAAGCGTTTTGCAACGGTTCATCCCGCCGGAGGAAATGAATTTACCTCCGTAACCTTAACGCCGGAAGAACTGGAGAAGATCACCGATGCCGTCGGCTGGTGTGATGTGTGCAAGGGATGGGAGGAAGAGGAAGGCAATTAAACAGAAGCAGTATTAATAACCGAAAACATGAATATGAGTACCGCAGGATTGAATCGGCATTTGATTCTTCTGCGGTATTTTTGTTCGATTAGCGTTCGCTGTTTACAGGCAGGTTTTTGGGACAGTAAGGATATTACTATTGATATAACCCGACAAATAGCAATTTCTATGCATTTGTTTGCATATGTTTATAGGTTATAATATACTCAAGCCATACTTGAATGACGCTTTAAAAGATAAATGGCTACTTGCTGTTTTTACGGTATGTTCCTCAGTATGATGAAGCTGCAAAAAAGATAACATTCAAGAGGAGATCGGTTATGAGTATTGGTCAGAATATCAGAATGATCCGGGAAGCAAAGGCTCTTACCCAGGAGCAGGTAGCTGAACAGATTGGTGTTAGTTTTCAGGCTGTTTCCGCATGGGAGAGGGATGAATATAAGCCCGATACCGAGCGAATTCTTAAACTGGCGGAGGTTCTGGATGTGTCAGTTTCTTCTCTGCTGGAAGAAAAGCAGGGGCTCTTTAAAACGAAAGAAGCCATCTACAACTGGGAACATATGCGTACCTTCGTTAAGACGACGGCTAAGAACCTCAAACTTCGCGATACCTTTAAAGCAGTGGATTATGCGGTGGAAGCTCATGAAGGTCAAAAACGGAAGCGCTCCAAGATTCCGTACATCTATCATCCCTTAAACCTTGCCTGTCATGCGCTGGCCATGGGTATCGAAGAGGATGCGATTCTGGCGGCATGCATGCTCCATGATGTGGTCGAGGACTGTGGGAAAACCGCGGAAGACCTGCCGGTATCCGATGAAGTTAGAGAACTGGTCCTTCTCTTAACCCATGAAAAGACGACACCGGAAAATCGGGATGCCGTCATGACTGCCTACTTTGATCGGATCGCTGAAAATCCCAAGGCGGCTCTCATCAAATGTTTGGACAGGTGCAATAACTTAACGACTATGAGCTGGGGACTTAGCAGGGACCGGATCTACCGCACGATCAAAGAGACGGAAAGCTACTTCCCCAGGTTATTAAAGGTGATCAAGGATACACCGGAATACAATAATGCTGCATGGCTCCTGCAATATCAGATGGAGAGCATGCTGGATATCTATAAGAGACTGTTGTGAGGAGTTTGATTTGACAGGAGGTAGCAAATCATGACTGGACCTTGGGATGATCTTTTTGGATTCACACCCTTTGACCTTAACCGGGACGGCAAGATCGATGCCGCAGAGTATGCTTTTCTGGAGGAAGTCTTTGAAGAGGAACTGCGGGAAAAATCTGTGTCAGATGAAGACGATGAGGAAGATGAGTTCGATGATATTTGACGCTGAATTCAACTTAAAATTCAATGCTTTTATGTATCAAACGGGGTATAATAATAACTGAAATTCAAATAATATTCGACTTTTCGGGGGATTTATGCTGGCACGATTAACTATGCGACTAAAGTCGGACGGTGCCTTGAATCTACAAATGGCATCTCTTTTTCAGGGGGCATTGATGGAAATGCTTCCTTCTGAATATGCAGAATCTTTGCATATTTCTCAACTCCACCCTTACACGCAATATCTTTATAGAGAAAAAGAAGTTTTTTACTGGGTAGTAAACTGCCTGAATAAAGAGGCATGTCACCTGATCATTGAGCAGTGTTTGAATCATTGCGATCAGATTGAGATCAAAAAACATGATCTACATGTGCAATTGCTGGATAAGGAACTGAAGATTATTACCTATGAGGAACTGAGCCAACTATTTTATCAGGAGGACAGTAATCGTTATTTTCATCTTCAATTTCTAACTCCTACAGCATTTAAACAGTTAGGCAGTTACGTGTTCTTTCCGGATATACGTTTGATCTATCGTAGTTTGATGACAAAATATGATGCTGCGGTGCAAGCAGAGACGATGTTTGACGAAGATACGTTGGAACAGTTGGCGGATAGTTCGGAGATTACAGCATATAGGCTAAAAAGTGTTAATTTCCATTTGGAAGGAGTGCGGATCAACTCTTTTGTTGGTGAGCTTACAATCCGTATTCACGGACCACAGACAATGGTTAATTTTGCCAATATGCTTTTCGAATTTGGTTATTTTTCCGGAGTCGGGATCAAAACCGGGATAGGAATGGGAGCAATGCAATTAGAAAGGAGGGCACCAAAAAATGAAGGATAATCAAATTAAATTGGTTATCGGGAGCCTGTTACACGATATCGGAAAAGTAGTATATCGTACCGGAAGTAATAAAACGCATAGTCAGGAGGGATATGACTTCCTTAAGTCGTTGGAGACATTTGATCAGCAGGAGATTCTGGGATGTGTTCGATATCATCATGCATCTGAATTGAAAAATGCAGATTTGAATTCTAATGATCTGGCGTATATTACGTATTTTGCAGACAATATCGCTGCAGCAACCGATCGTAGAGAAGGATTGGATTCAGAGGACGGCTTTGACAGGAAAATCCCGCTAGCCAGTGTTTTTAATGTGCTTAACCAAAATTCCGGAAAGGCACATTATGCACAACATATCTTAAAACCTTCTGCCGGTGTGAATTATCCTACGGAAGAGCCTGTTTCCATGGATGAAGGTTTTTATTCGGCTATTTTGGATAACATACGCGACAATCTGAAGGGTATCTCTATTTCGGAGGAATATGTTAATTCCCTTTTAGCGATTTTGGAAGCGAATTTATCGTATATACCTTCTTCCACATCCATGAGGGAACAGGCGGATATTTCTCTGTATGATCATTTGAAACTTACAGCTGCTTTGGCTTCCTGTATTTTGCTATACGAGGAAGCAGAAGAGAGAAATGATTATAAAGAAGACTTTTTCTTACAAGCGGAAGAATCTTATGATAAGAAAATGATTCTTTTGTATTCTATGGATCTGTCCGGAATCCAGAAATTCATTTATACGATAAGAAGTGAAGGAGCTCTTCGTAACCTTCGTTCCAGAAGTTTCTATCTGGACATTGTCATGGAGAATATAATAGATGAACTGCTGGACCGTGCCGGTTTATCCAGGGCAAATCTCATTTATTCCGGTGGCGGGCACTGTTATCTGTTACTGCCGAATACGGCAGTAATGAAACAGACTGTCGATCTGATTGAACAGCAGACCAATGAATGGTTCATGAATCAGTTCGGCATAGCTCTGTATCTGGCTGGAGGGTATGCGGAGTGTAGCGCTAACGATCTGGAGAATAAGCCGAATGGCAGTTATTCAGCTCTATATCGGACAATTTCTGATACTCTTTCACAGAAGAAGGGACATCGATATACAGCAGACCAGATCCGTTATCTCAACAGTCGGAAGCACGATGGAGAGCGTGAATGTCAGATCTGCAAATCCATGAGACCACTGGATGAACATAATCTTTGCCCGATATGTGCTGCAATAGAGAGGATGTCCAAAGGTATTTTATACTATCCCTACTTTGCAGTTACGGAAGCTACTGATAAGTCCGGATTGCCTCTACCATTCGGTAGAGAATTACTGGCGGTTTCAGATGATACCTTGCGAAAACTGATGGAATCTCCCGAATATGTCAGATGTTATGCAAAGAATGAGCCATACAGCGGTAAATTCGTAGCGACACATCTGTGGGTGGGTTCTTATTCTACGGGAGATACGTTTGAAGAGTATGCTGAAAAGGCTGATGGAATTAAACGAATCGGTGTACTGCGAGCGGATGTAGATAACCTGGGTGCAACTTTTGTTTCCGGTTTTACGCGTCAGGATGGAGACCGTAAGTACGCGACTTTATCGCGAACTGCCACATTATCCCGCCAATTATCCCTGTTCTTTAAGTGCTATATCAATCATATCTGTGAATACGGTGAATCAGACGTACTAGGAGGTTCCCTTAAGAGGAATGTTGCTATCGTTTATTCCGGTGGAGATGATATTTTCCTGGTGGGATCCTGGAATGATGTCATCATGACATTTATGGATCTGCGAAAGGCTTTCCGCAAGTATACGCTGGGAACGCTTTCTATTTCCGGTGGAGTCGGGATGTTCTCCTCCGGATATCCGATCAATATTATGGCTCGTGATGTTGAAAAACTGGAAAGCGATGCCAAGGATATGGATGGAAAGGATGCTATCACCTTATTTTCAGAGACTACATTCAAATGGGATGATTTCCTGAAAAATGTTCTGGATGAAAAGTTTTCTACGCTTCAAACATATATGAAAGCAAATGAAAGTAAGGGTAACAGCTTCCTGTACAGATTATTGGAGCTGCTTCGCAATTCCGGCGAGGTGATTAACCGGGCAAGATTTGTTTATTATCTGGCAAGGTTAGAACCCCTTTCCTCGGATGACAAGGAACTTAAGGATCTGTTTCGGGATTTTTCAAAAAAGATGTATCAGTGGTATCAGCAGGAAAATGACCGGCAGGAATTAATAGCAGCGATTTATCTATACGTTTATTTAAATAGGGAAACGGAGGTTGCAGAATGAAACTTGATGAAAAAAATTATGTGGAACTAGCGGAGAATGCGATAGACCAGCTGATCGGGATGACTGATAAAAATGGCAAACCTGTTCAACTTGTGACTACGTCGCAAATTCGAAATCTGCTGGCTATGACAGCTGCGATTTATAATGATGTGGTTGCCAGTCAGTCTGATACCTTATCGGACGATGTTATCAGTAGAATCAACTATCTGAAAGTACGATTCTTCTATGAGGCTGGAAGAGATAGCGGGCGTCCGATTAAAAACCTAATGGAAAAGGCGCAGATTCAGGAACATATTGATGAAATAAAGGGCAGTAAAGCACAGTATATTTTATTCAGTCGTTATATGGAAGCTTTGGTTGCTTTTAGAAAATACAAGGGCGGAAAGGACGCATAGGAGGAAGATATGTACGCAAAGATAGAAATTACTGGAACAGTTACTGTAAAAACAGGTATGCATATTGGCGGATCGGATGCTTTCTCTGCAATCGGAGCAGTAGATTCTCCGGTCGTTAAAGATCCATTGACTGGCAATCCAATCATTCCCGGTAGTAGTTTGAAAGGCAAAATGAGATCCTTATTAGCCAAAGAATATAATCAGACTTTTGCAAAAACACCGGATGGGGATTGTGAGGAATTGACCAATCTTTTTGGCAGAGCACAAAAGGATGAAAAAGGTGCGATCAAAGCAAGTCGTGTTATATTCTCGGATATGGTTTTGAACAATTGGGAGAATCTAAAAAAGAGAGGTCTTTCCAGTAAAACGGAAGTGAAATTTGAAAATTCGATTTCCAGAACCACAGCAGTAGCAAATCCCAGGCAGATTGAGCGCGTAGTTCGGGGGTCCGAATTCCCGCTTAGTATCATTTATGAAGTGACTGATGATGCTGATGTTGCAGCTGATTTCAAGATCCTTAAAGAAGGATTCAAACTTCTTGAGTATGATTATCTCGGTGGAAGTGGATCCAGAGGATATGGAAAGGTTTCCTTTGATGAATTGGATGCCGAAGTGGTAGTTGGTGAAGTATCTGATGAATTGATCAATACCTGTAAACAGATTTTGGCAGGCAAGTGAGGATAGAAGGCATGAAATATGTTTTCTTTAAAATGGATTTTCCAAACGGTGCTCATTTTGGAAATGGATTTTTAAATGATACGAATGAATTTGTCCATGCAGACCAGATTTTTTCCGGAATGTTTATCGAAGCGCTGAAATGCGATAAACAGCAGGAACTGCTAGATGGAGTGAAAAACGGGCAAATAGTTCTCTCGGATGCATTTCCGTACAAGGAGGATACTTTTTTCCTTCCCAAGCCGATGCTTAAGATTGATCATGAAGAAAGTACGGATTCCTCCATCAGCAAGAAATGGTTTAAAAATCTTAAATATATTCCTGCTGACCAATTACAGGATTTTATCAGCGGAAATATGCGTCCGGGTTCTGTTAAAACCGATTTTGGTAAGGTAGATCGACGCGTGAATGTTAATGTTCGTACAGGTTCTGATCCGGAGCCTTATCATGTTGGTGTTTACCACTTTTATCCAAAATGTGGTCTATACATTATAGTTGGTGTTAAGGATGAATCTCAAGAGAACCTGGTGGAGGAACTTTTATCCAGTCTTTCATTTAGCGGTATTGGTGGAGGTAAATCCAGAGGTCTTGGAAGATTTGAAGTGCGAAAAGCAGTTCATACCGAGGAATTGGAGGAATTGCTTGAAAAGCAATCCGATAAAAATATGCTGTTATCAGGTGCACTGCCTACAGAAGATGAAATGGATAATGCATTGATAGATGCTTCCTATTTGCTGGAAAAAAGATCCGGATTTGTTGCTTCTTCAGACTATGCGGAGGAACAGCAGAAGAAAAAAGATCTTTATGTTTTCGTTGCCGGATCTTGTTTTGTACATAGCTTTTCAGGTGCAGTGTATGATGTCTCCAATGGAGGTCGTCATCCGGTATATCGTTATGCGAAAGGAATGTTTATTGGTCTCTGATATGAGTACCTTATGGGGAATGGATAATGAATCAGTGCTTAAAAAACTATTCAATTAAAATCACAACGCTTGCACCCGTTTACATAGGTGGTGGCGCGAGTTTGTCCAAAAAAGAATATGTCTATGATGCTGGTGCGCGTACAGTATATGTGCTTGATCTGTTTAAGATGAGCCAGGGGCTTTCACAGAAGGGATTGCTGACCAGATATATGACTTTTATGCAGAAAAGTTATGGAGATGGTTTAGACAGTTTCTTTTCCCAGTGCAATCTCAAAAAGACAGATTATATGCCCTGGGTTGGTTATTCGTTGGCGGCAGGAGATGCTTTTGAACGTATCAATTCATCTAAGAAAGCAGGAACGCTAAAAGGCATAGATTGTTTTATTAAAGATCCATACCAGCTGCCTTATATTCCGGGTAGTTCACTAAAAGGTTTTTTGCGAACGGCTTTGCTGGTACACGAGATCATGCAAGAAAATCGTTCCGAGTATAATCGGTTGCGTTCTGCTTTGGATTCTGCATTGAGACCGCAGGGGAAAGTTAGCCGGACTTTTTATCTTAGTAGAGAAACACAGCAGTTGGAACAGTTCTTTTTTCATACGTTGAAGCGAAATGAAAAAAGGCATTCTGATGCTGTAAATTGCAATCTTGCAGGACTGATCGTAAGCGATTCTGAACCGATTCCTGTTGATCGGCTGATATTAAGCCAGAAGATTGATATGAATATGAAAAGGGAAGAAAAGCCGCTTCCTATTCTTCGAGAAGCTATCAAACCGGATACTGTGATTCAAACAACGGTTACATTGGATTCATCTGTTTGTCCATATACCATCTCAGATATTCAGCAAGCAATCAATGAGATGAATGATATTATGTATCGCCTCTTTTATTCAAAGTTCGGAAGAGGAAGCCAGGATCGAAATATTATCTGGCTTGGAGGAGGCGTCGGCTTCCCTGGAAAGACGTTATGGGGAAGCATGTTTGGTGAAGAATATGTAAGAAAAACGGATCAGGTATTTCGTAATACTTTAGGAAAAAATTATTTTACCCACAAACATGATAAAGATCTTTCATTAGGTGTTTCCCCTCATACATGTAAGTGCACCAGATTTGAAGGAAAGACTTATGATATGGGCATGGCAAAATTTGAAGTAGTATAAATTTTGCGCCGCATATCGAAATTACGTACTAAATTAATGTTTCCTATCATTTTACTTATCCAATCATACCTGTCTTCATTTGAAAGACGCAAAACCCAGAATTATGGCTGTCTGGGTTAGATTTTCCGAAGACAGGGATGATATAGATAAGTCCCCGAATGGGGACGGAAACGCTTTTATTGTTTAAACTATATAAATTTACTATTTGGATGATATAGATAAGTCCCCGAATGGGGACGGAAACATCCAAAATAACGATAGAATCTCCACCATCCATATGATGATATAGATAAGTCCCCGAATGGGGACGGAAACTCATAACAAGGCGTATTGTCTGTTGCGCTGTAAGCATGATGATATAGATAAGTCCCCGAACGGGGACGGAAACAATCACACGGCAAAACGATAACAAGAACTCTTGCGTCGATGATATAGATAAGTCCCCGAATGGGGACGGAAACGGAGTAAGTCGGTGTCCTTGACATCAAGCCCATAGATGATATAGATAAGTCCCCGAATGGGGACGGAAACTATATAGTGTTCTTTTATTACATACTCCCTGTCTCGATGATATAGATAAGTCCCCGAATGGGGACGGAAACTTATAAGTCCAGTTTGTTCGTCTGCCCTAACATTAGATGATATAGATAAGTCCCCGAATGGGGACGGAAACGATACGCTCATTGCTCTGGAAAACCATGCTCCGCGATGAAATAGATAAGTCACCGAATGGGGACGGAAACGGGGAATATTCAGTTGTTGTTTACCAGCGATACAAGATGATATAGATAATTCCCCGAATGGGGACGGAAACAATGGATTTAAATCCATATTACAGTTACACTTACAATGATGATTTAGATAATTCCCCGAATGGGGACGGAAACGAGAATTACTTTATTCATTTGATTTTCCTTTCTTCCACGATGATATAGATAAGTCCCCGAATGGGGACGGAAACATAAAGCCATCTCCGGAAGCAGAATCAGAGCCGGGATGATATAGATAAGTCCCCGAATGGGGACGGAAACTTTAGTAGTTAAACTCTGCGGCATAGTAGTGTTTGATGATATAGATAATTCCCCGAATGGGGACGGAAACTGTACTCCACTACACGAAGAGAGAATTCCTTGTGATGATATAGATAAGTCCCCGAATGGGGACGGAAACACCATATCAGCGTCTTCACGAGACATTTTTGCCAGATGATTTAGATAAGTCCCCGAATGGGGACGGAAACGTCTAG
>JAEEGL012494240.1_pt1 | contig 11076 bp, 4 predicted proteins | sample 9134231 | NCBI WGS metagenome assembly JAEEGL01 (sample SAMN16246548, study PRJNA631951) | gut metagenome | biome: gut microbiome; feature: rumen; material: fiber-attached | host: Bos | place: Iran: Karaj | collected 2018-10
ATGGAACGAGAAACGCTTCCTGGTCTTCGATCTGGATGAGATCTTCGGGCGCAACGAGGAATCGACGCTGCAGGCCATGGCGGTTTTGCTGCACAGGGAGTCCCTCTGCCCGACCGACGGAGGCTGCCTGCTGGACGTGCTGGACGAGAACAGCCACCGGCATGCCATCGACGTCTCACAAAAACTGAAATACGCCCTGCGGCAGAGCATTGAGATCCTCGGTAACGAAGTGGTCTATGACATGAAGGAGCGCCAGCACGTGGGCGTGTTTGGCCGGGCGCTGGCGGAGGATCTGACCCTGCAGTGCCCCCGGGATATGTACCGCATCCTGTTCATGCCCTTTATCGAAGCCAAGCCGGAGCTGGGCTATGCCCCCATGAAGGCGCAGGCCTACGAATCCGGATACTCCTTTGAAAGCCTGCGGGAGATCTGCGAGCAGGCAGAGGGCGATGGCGAGATCGACGAGGACGGCAATTTCCTGAAAGAGAGTCTGGACAAGTTGTTTGGGCTGGTATACAGCGGGTTCCCCACCAAAATCGAAGCTCCTGATGATTTGGAATCCCTGCAGGGCGTGTTCGTGATCGAACCGCTGAAGGCGCACATCTTTGACCCGGAGCGGACCGCACTGATCGAAAAGGCGCATCTTCGCAACGGGAAACTGCTGCAGATCATCAACCTGATGAGCATGTCCCGCGGCGGCAAAGGCCAGCGGCGGGGGCGCATCAGCTATTCCAATCTGGGCGTCAACCAGCTTGGCGCGGTGTATGAGGCGCTGCTGAGCTACCGCGGCTTCTTTGCGGAGGAAGACCTGTATGAAGTGAAGCGGGCGGGCGACAAGGTGGATGAGCTGGACGTGGGCTACTTCATCCCCATGTGCGACCTGGAACAGTATACGGAGGACGAGCGCGTCCGCAATGAGGACGGCACGCTGCGTGTTCATCCCAAGGGCGAGTTCATCTACCGCCTGGCCGGGCGGGAGCGGGAGAAATCCGCTTCCTACTATACGCCGGAAGTGCTGACCCGGTGTCTGGTGAAGTATGCCCTGAAGGAGCTTCTGGAGGGCAAGAGCGCCGATGAGATCCTGGAGCTCACCATCTGTGAGCCGGCCATGGGCAGCGCGGCCTTCTTGAACGAGGCTGTCTCCCAGCTGGCGGAAGCTTATCTGGAACGCAAGCAGAAAGAGACCGGTCTCAGCATCCAGCACGACCAGCGCCAGCAGGAGCTGCAGAAGGTCAAAATGCTGATCGCCGACCGGAATGTGTACGGCATCGACCTGAACTCTACCGCTGTGGAATTGGCGGAGGTCTCCCTTTGGCTGAACACCATCTTCGAGGGCGGCTATGTGCCCTGGTTCCGCACCCAAATCGTAAATGGCAACAGTCTGATCGGCGCACGTCGGCAGTGCTATACCCTCGAGCAGGCGCAGGCCAAAGGGCCGGAAGCCTGGTACAACAGCGCCCCGGAGCGGGTGGAACCGGGCAAAAAGCGCAGCCTCCGTCGCCAGCAGGTGTATCACTTCCTGCTGGGCGATCCCGGCATGTGCGCCTATACCGATAAGGTGATCAAGGGCCTGGAGCCGGAGAAGATCGCCCTCATCAAAAAATGGAACAAGGATTTTACTGCCCCGCTGAACGACAGCGAAGCGGACGACGTCCTGCGCCTTTGCGCCCAGATCGACGCCCTGTGGGAAGCCCATACCCAGCTGCGGGCAGAAATCAAAGAGAAGACCACGGATCCTCTCTCCGTGTGGGGGCAGGCACAGGACGCAAAGCACCTGCGCACGACTATTCGGGACAAGGACCGCATTTATGACAGTCTCTATCTCTCCAAGGGCGGCAGCAATGCCAGCCCCTATGCCCGTCTGAAGGCCGTCATGGACTACTGGTGCGCCCTGTGGTTCTGGCCTATCGACAAGGCCGAGGAGCTGCCCAACCGCATGGAGTTTTTGTGGGACATCAACATGCTGCTGGGCGTTGGTGTGGTGGACACCAGCGGCTATAAGGGGCGCGGCGAGGGACAGCTCTCTCTGTTTGACGACATTGAGATGGATTCCTACGGCCGTGAGTTGGCGGATCGCTATGGCAAATACGGTGCAGTTAATCTGGATCAGCTGCGGGCGGATTTTCCCAGGTTGCGAATTGCCAACGAAGTGGCTGAGCAGCAGAGGTTCTTCCATTGGGAGCTGGAGTTCTCCGATGTGTTTGAGGAGCGCGGTGGATTTGATCTGGTGGTGGGGAATCCGCCGTGGATAAAGCTGGAGTGGAACGAAGAGGCCGTCCTGGGCGACCGGGAGCCGCGTCTTGCGGTCAAGAAATTTACGGCTACTCAGACCACCAGAATTCGCGAGGAACTGTTGAATGACCCTGCGACACATGCGCTCTATTTCACCGAGTACGAAAGCATGACCGGCCAGCAGGCTTTTCTGAACGCAGTCACGAATTACCCCTTGCTGAAAGGGCAGCAAACCAATCTGTTCAAGTGCTTCTTGCCTCAGGCATGGGATTTTGGCGGGAAAGCAGGAGTCAGCGCTTTCGTACATCCCGATGGCGTGTATGATGATCCAAAAGGTGGCACTCTACGTACAGTGCTCTACCCCAAGCTTCGTAAGCATTTCCAATTTACGAATGAGTTGAAGTTGTTTGAAGGCGTAGACCACCATACTGGCTTCAGTTTAAATATTTACTGCAATAGCTCCTCTCGCACATTCGATAACATTGGAAATCTGTTTGCTGTAGAAACGATTGATCAGTGCTATGACGGAACTATAAAAGGCCCCATTCCCGGTATTAAAGATGAAAAAGGTTGGTGCACACAAGGGCATCCGGATCGGGTCATCCGTGTTGGCGATAGAGAATTAAAGCTTTTCGGCAGACTATTTGACGGTACCGAAGAATGGAAACAAGCAAGATTACCCGTACTACACGCGAGGCAATTAGTTGAAGTTTTGGAAAAATTCGCAGATCAGCATCAAACATTGGGGGATATTCATGACACGGTTTACCCTGCGGAGATGTGGCATGAAACTAATAACCAAGTTGATGGTACGATTAGACGAGATGTACATTTTCCTTCAGATGCTTTCAGCTTAATTGTTTCAGGGCCGCATATTGCTGTGGGGAATCCTCTTTACAAGACTTCCCGGAGGGAATGTATACTAAACAGCGACTATGACACTATTGATCTAACAAACATTGGTGAATCATATCTTCAGCGATGCAACTATGAAATTGCATGCTCAAAAAGTGAATACCTTGCTCGGACACCGACAGTCACTTGGGGAGGAAAGTATAGTAAGTATTATCGCTTGATAATGAGGAAAATGCTAAATCAAGCAGGAGAAAGAACCATGATGTGTGCGATCTTGCCTAAAGAAGCGGAGCACATTCATGGCTGTTTCGGAATAGCTATGAGACAAGGTCTTGTTTCTATGGCTGCCAGTTGTTTCTCATTGCCATATGACTTCTATCTGAAGGCAACTGGAAAAGCAAATGTAAATTTTTCAGCCATCTCTGGGTACCCCGTACTAGAAAACTCAAAATGGCAACTTTCTTGTGTTCTTCGGGCACTCATGCTGAATTGTCTCACATCCCACTATGCTGATCTCTGGCAAGAAAGCTATGACAGAACCTATGTTAGCGATAGTTGGTCTAAACATGATCCCCGTCTGTGCGCAAACCGTTTCTCAACCTTGACTTCTTCGTGGACTTGGGACACCCCGCTCCGCACGGACTATGAGCGACGCCAAGCTCTAGTGGAGATTGATGTTCTCACTGCTATGGCGCTAGGTATGACTCTGGACCAACTGAAAACAATTTACCGGATCCAATTCCCTGTCCTCCAACAGTATGAAGCCGATACCTGGTACGATGCCAATGGTCGCATCGTCTTTACCACCAACCGAGGCCTGACCGGTGTGGGCTTCGACCGCAAGGAATGGGAATCCAGCATCAAGGGCGCGCCCGCCGGAAAAAAGTTCTATCGCACTATTACCGACGACACCCAGCCCGGCGGCCCCGTACAGCGGACGATTGAATACATTGCCCCGTTTGATAAGTGCGATCGGGAAAAGGATTATGAGATGGCGTGGAGATTCTTTGAGGAAAAGAGTGGAGAGATAAGATGAGGGAGATGCTGTACAAAACGAGCTATAATAGTGGCCTAAACTCTTTCGTTGTTGAAAAAGCAACTACGGAAAGCACCATCTCTATCGAAATCTACAAAATCAAAGGCGATCACAAAGCGGAAATCGGAAATATACATTTCCAAAACATCGGCGAGGAATATGTTTCACCGTTTTTGAGTTGGTATAATCTGATTTTCTGCAGCAATAGTTATGGGCCTGCGCCAGATTATGAATACATGAACAGGGCGGTTCAAGAGGGAAAAAAGACTGCGGCAACAATCTACATGAATGCTCAATCTGATGAAGGAAAACAGCTTATCAGTGCACTGCCACTAGACTGTTCTGCGTTACCCTACGGCGAAAATATAATATACGTATTCCACAAGGGACGCTTAGGAGATTTCTTTGATTTTGATCGAATCAAGTCGCTATATGAGAAACATGGCGTGTTTAGTGTGGACTGGAGAAAGGTCAGTGAGCTGTTTCAAAAGGATCTTTCATTTTTTGGTGATGAGAAGAAGTGCGGTTTCTCTCTCCAATCTGGAGGATGTAGGGCGGAAATGATAGTAACAGGCTTGCTGCTGGGGTATCCGATTGAAAGCACTGTCGCTTTGCTGTAATGGGAAAGATTGAATGTAAAAGTGAAATATCACAGTTACCGATAATTGGACAATATAATTCCCTCATGTGTTCCTTTGAAAGTGAATTAAGAAGAGTGAGGTGAGAACCACGGCAAAGAATATAATTTCAGAATATGAAATTTCTCCTGAAACGATCGATCCGCAGCAAGAAGCTATTGACCTTACAAGTGCATATAAAGCCTGTATTCAGCAGATTACCGCTGCAGAATCGATCCCAGTCCTGTGCTTTGATGATTATTTGGATGATACCTTAGAGAAACCACGAGAACCATCAAAACGTGATGCCAGATCAGGTGCGAAAGCAAATAACGACCTTCATTTTTGGAGCAGCTGGTTGCCGTGGCTCAAGGGAAAGATAATGGGAGATGACAATGACTATCGGGAGTATCTAGCCAAAAAGGAAAAAATGGAAGCGGATGCCGACGATATCTATCGGAGAGATTGCGAGAGGTTCAAAAGAGCGCTGTCAAAATACAAAGAAATGCGGTCTCAGTTGAGGGAAGCGTTCAACAAATGGGACAAAGATATCATTGACGCATACTTTAGATTTGTGCTGGAAAGTGACCAATTCAGCATTAATCTCTTCGATCCCTTCTGCGTCAATGTCCACTATTTGCAGTACGATGCAAATGAACATGAGCTTCTTGTGGAATACCGCATCCCGGCAAAAGAAGAGATTCTTCCGCTTGAGTATTTCGATTATGATGAAGATAATCATGTCATAAAGGATCACCAGCTTTCGCCAGGACTTGCTGCGGATTTTCGCAATGATGTTGCTCGGCGGGTACTCCTTAGAGCAGCGGCAAGCATCTTTTCTTCAGATGAGCTGAAGATGGTCGATACCATTAGGATACATGGATGTTTGTGTGATGATTCTACTGATAATCGGATCGTTAGAGTAATTAAGTGGATAGTTCCTCAGGCTGAGGTCATAGGGAAGTCCCCAGAGTTTATCATGAATAAGCAAGTTTTTGCTGTAAACTTTCAAGAAGAACGATCTCCAGAATTATATAAGGCTGAGTCTTATCAACTGAGAGAACTTCTTGGTCGACCCCGCCTTTCGTCCCCTAAGCAGAATTCAGGGAAGGAACAGAATGCGTCGCGTTCCCCGGTAAATAAGAAATAAGGAGGCCCACCATGCCGATCAACATTGCTCCCGCCTCAAACGATACAAACTTATCTGACCTGATGGCAGACGTCGGAAGTGGAAAGATTCAGCTTCCGGATTTTCAGCGTGGCTGGACCTGGGACGATGACCGTATCCGCGGTATTCTGGCTAGCCTGACTCAGGGTTATCCCATGGGCGCGATCATGAATCTTCAATACGGAAGCGAAAGCGTGCGCTTCAAATACCGTACGATCGAAGGTGTTACCGCGTCTGGCGTCACGCCCGAATTCCTCGTTCTGGACGGACAGCAGCGTCTCACTTCCATGTGGCGAGCCACCTGCTCTACAGAGCCAGTAGAAACTGTCACCGAGAAGAAAAAACGTATTTCTCGGTATTACTACCTAGACATCAAAGCTTGCCTCGATGATGACGTCGACCGGCTTGATGCTATTCTTTCTGTTCCTGCTGATCGCAAAATCAAAACGAATTTTGACCGGGATATAGTTCTTGATCTTTCAACGCGGGAACTGGAATATGAGCATGAAATGTTCCCGATCAATATTATCTTTGACAGCAGCGCCCGCGAGGACTGGGCCGATGAGTATAAAGAATTCCATCAATATGCGCCGGAATTCATGGACAGATATAAGCGGTTCCGGAAAGAGATCATCGAAATCATGACCGGATACAAGCTGCCGGTGATTCGGCTGGACAAGTCTACTCCGCGTGAAGCTGTCTGCAAAGTCTTTGAAAATGTCAACACTGGCGGTGTAGCACTGACGGTGTTCGAACTGGTGACAGCGACCTTTGCCACCTATGAATTTGACCTTCGCGAGGACTGGGCACATTGCAGAGACATTATCTGGGGAAAAAATGAGCCGCTGAATACGGACGTGATGTATAGCGTGGATGAATCGTCTTTCCTGCAAACAGTCACGCTGTACAGCAGCTTCATCCGGAAAGATCGGTTTCCTGATACGGCTCCAGCGGTGTCCTGCAAGAGAAAAGATATTCTCGACTTGCCGTTTGAACAGTATAAGGCTAACAAACAGGCAGTTCTGGATGGCTTCAGACTGGCAAGGAAGTTCTTGTTCAGCCAGTATGTGTTTCGGCAGAGAGATCTTCCCTATGCGACCCAGCTGATTCCGCTGGCGGCCATCTGTGCGGTGATCGGACAGAGCGTCTTTGACAAGCCCAAAACGCAGGATATCCTTTCTCAGTGGTTCTGGTGCGGGATCATGGGAGAAATGTACGGCGGAGCGAATGAGACCCGCTATGCAAATGATATTGATGACGTCGTAAAGGCGATCCGAGGACAAGAAGTCCCCATTCGGACGGTCAATGCTTCTTTCTTCTCCGCAACACGGCTTCTCTCCCTGCAAACCCGAAACAGCGCGGCTTACAAAGGAATCATGGCGCTGATTTATCGCGAACAGGGACGTGATTTTATGAAGGGAATCACGATGGACGTGGTGAAGAGCATGGACGAATCACCCGATATCCATCACATTTTCCCTGAAGCATACTGTGTTAGCCGGTACAAGAAGGAAAAGTGGAATTCTATCGTTAATAAAACACCGATCCTTCCAGCATCTAACCGCTCCATCGGCGGTAGTGCCCCAAGCATTTATCTGGAAAAGATCAAAAAAGACGCGAATATCAGCGAGGAACAGCTGAAACAGCGTATCGAATCGCATCTGATAGACTATGCAGCATTGTCTGCTGACGATTTTGATACATATTTTATTGATCGCGCAAAGAAACTGCTGTCAATTATTGAAAAGGCAATGGGCAAAAAAGTTGCCGACAGAGGTTCTGAGCAGACAATCAACGCCTTTGGAGCAAGTTTGATTTGAAACCAGTGGCAAAGGGGGCAGCCGCTTAAGGCTCCGGCTTCCTATCCTGATTGAAGCCTAACATATTTGACAGGAGGACAAGCAGACGATGGAACGGAGTGCGCAGCCGAACAAAGAGCTATTTGAGCGCTTAAAAAAACTGAGATCATCGATTGCTAGTAAAAAGAAGCTTCCCGCTTACGTGGTTTTTCCGGACAAAACACTGGAGGAGATGGCTGCGATGCTTCCGACTTCTTTGGAGGCCATCGAAACGATCTACGGCGTTGGGAAGGTGAAGGTGCAGCAATATGGAGACGCTTTTCTCGAAGAAATTGAGAGCTACGTTAAGGAGAAAAGGGCTGCCGGCGTGGCTTTGCCCAACTACTATACTGTTGCAGAGAAGGAAAATACCGGAATTCGTGATATGCAGATTGCTGTAACACCGGTCACCTTCGTTCCGATCACAATTGAAAACTACAACGAGATCCGGGAACGCTTAGACGAGTATCTTTCCTTCTACCGGAACGCGGCTTATACACCGGATAATCTGAGACAAGCCCAGGCTGACAGGGCAAGCCTGAACAAGCTGAAAATGGCCCTATCCGTAAAAAATAAAGAGATTAAGGACATTTGCCTTGAGCCATATATCAGCGTGCAGAAGCAGTTCAATGAACTCATCTCCATGATTAAGGAGCCCCTACAATCCATAGATGCATTCACTGCCGAAATGGAGCAGGTCCGAAGAGATGAAAAGTGCATGGAAATCAAGCTCTTCTATGACGAAAACGCAGGGTGCCTGGGTTCGCTGGCGGAGGATATCTTCTCCAAGAGTTGGTTTTATGATCCACGCTGGGAAAACAAGTCGTACTCGGAGAGACAGTGGAGGAAGGAAATCCTGGAAAAGATTCGGCAGGCTGATGAGGCACTTCAGTTCATCGCAGGCTCTGCCGGTGTGCATGTACAAGCTGTTATGGCCAAATACGCGGAAACTGGAAGCCTTCAGGAAGCTAAGCGATTTTGGCAGATGCTCGAAAGGGCCGATCATTTTCCCCGCACAGAGGAAAGGGAGAGGCCGATAGTGGTGGAGGCTCCTGCAAACCACAGTGACCGGACAATAAACGGCGTAACACAAGGCGAAGCAGAGCAGGCGACAGCGAAGGAAGATCCGCGACATGAGCTACTCATCAGGGTTAGGCTCAGTGACAGCCAGACCCAGATGCTGACGTCCTTTCTGGCTTCAAATAGATTTCCCTATGAGATCGTGTCGATTCGCTGAGCGATCCAGTTCATTTGGTACTATGTAGATAGAAGGAGAGCGGCTTATGATTCCATCTGTTCTTGCATCCCGTTTTCGGGATAGCCTGATAGAATATGTGGATGCGTCTTATCCAATCACGACACCGGCTTTTCGCGGAAGTGTCCGCCGCTTTATGGAGCGGGAGAACAACTTCTTCCATGAGCCTTACATATCCGTCAAACTGCCGTTTCGCGTGGCCGAGCACGGAAACGAGCGGTTTCATGCGCTGCACCCTTCTTACCCTCCTTATGTGCATCAGAACCGGGCTTTTGATCGGCTCTGCGGCACAGACCCCGTTTCGACGCTCGTTGCAACGGGGACAGGCTCCGGTAAAACGGAGTGCTTCCTGTATCCCATCCTGGAATACTGCTATGCGCACAAGGGCGAGCCGGGGATCAAGGCGATCATCATCTATCCCATGAATGCTCTGGCCTCGGACCAGGCGCTGCGTATTGCACGGTTGATCCATGAGAGCGATGAGCTGCGCGGCAATATCAAGGCGGGTATGTACGTCGGCGGCTTTGGTAGTTCTTCCGGCAAAACAATGCAGAAAGATTCCATCATTACAGATCATGAGACGATCAAAAACAATCCACCGGACATCCTCATGACCAACTATAAGATGTTGGACTACCTGCTTGTCCGCCCTGAGGACGCGCGGCTGTGGGCCAACAATGATACAACTGGTGCGCTGCGCTTTATCGTGGTGGATGAGCTGCATACCTTCGATGGCGCCCAGGGCACGGACCTGGCCTGCCTCATTCGCCGCCTGAAGAGCCGCCTGAACATTCAGCAGGGGGACCTTTGCTGTGTCGGAACCTCCGCCACGATGGGCGGCGAAGGGAGCGCTTCAGCTCTGCTGGATTATGCGAAAAGCATCTTTGGCGAACCGTTCGAGAAAGATGCGATCGTAACGGAAGACCGCCTCACCGGGCATGAGTTCCTGGACAACGTTGAGGTCAACCGCTACAAGATGCCTTCCGAAAAGAAAGGTGAAGAATTGAGCATCCTGGCCCGGGAAGAAGATTCCGGAGGCTATCTGGAGCAGGCCATCCACGCCTGGTTTGAAGAGGACGATTGTCCTGCCGATCCGCATTCGCCGGATGGGCGGGTGGAACTCGCGGACAAGCTGATGCACCATTCCTTCTTCCAAAGCCTTATGGGCGTAATGGATGGCAAAATCCGTGTGCCTTCAGAAATCAAATCTCAGCTGACACAGGTCTATCCCGAGATGGCAGGCAAAAACGCCGTTGCCGTGATCGACTCCATGTTGGCGTTGATCAGCCATGCCCGGATCAGGGACAGCGGCGGCCATTTGCGCCCCTTTTTGCAAGTACAGGTCCAGGTGTGGATGCGGGAGCTCCGCCGGGTAATGGCAAAGGTGGACGGGCAGCAGTCGGAGCTGATGCTCGAATCTGACTTGAATCAGAAGATTGTGGATCGAGCGCGCTATTTACCTGTAGTGAACTGCCGTGATTGCGGTGCTACCGGGTGGGCCGGCGGCATTGATGAGAGCGGCAAAATTACAGCCCGGGATCTTGGCGCGTTCTACAATAAATACTTTTCTGCAGATACACATGTTCGGCTTGTATTCCCAAGGACACTGGAAGATCAGGAGGGCCAGCAGACCCATGAAGGCTATCGGTATTGCCCCGACTGCCAGAATATTCAACTGGATCAAGGCTCCGAGCGGTGCACGGTTTGCGGGAAAGATACAATTCCGGTCTGGTACTTCTTACCGGAAACAAAGCACAAGAACTATGTATGCCCCTTCTGCGGGGGTGAACGCAGCCTGATTCTGATCGGACTGAGAAGTGCCACCGCCATCAGCGCGGGCATTTCCCGGGTGTATGCTTCTCGTTTCAATGATGACAAAAAGCTCCTGGCTTTCAGCGACAATGTCCAGGACGCTTCCCACAGAGCAAGCTTTTTCAACGCCCGCACCTGGCGCTCCACCTTCCGCATCGCAATGCAGCATTTTGTAGACGATGGCGGAGATGGCTTGCCGGTCAGCCGTTTCGGCCAAGCCATGAACGAATACTGGCTGTCCAAAATGGATGAAGGAACCTATG
>JAEEGL012768247.1_pt1 | contig 11076 bp, 12 predicted proteins | sample 9134231 | NCBI WGS metagenome assembly JAEEGL01 (sample SAMN16246548, study PRJNA631951) | gut metagenome | biome: gut microbiome; feature: rumen; material: fiber-attached | host: Bos | place: Iran: Karaj | collected 2018-10
CAAGCAAATCGCCATTGCCGTGAAGGCTGGCGGTCCGGAGCCGGAGAACAACCCCACGCTGCGTGCCATCATCGCCAACGCCAAGCGCGAGAACATGCCGAAGGATAACATCGAGCGTGCTATCAAGAATGCCATGGGCAAGGATCAGAGCGACTACAAGGAGGTGACCTATGAAGGATACGGCCCCCACGGCGTGGCCATCTTCGTGGAGACGCTGACCGACAACACCACCCGCACCGTGGGCGATGTACGTTCGGTGTTCAACAAGTTCAGCGGCAACCTCGGCACACAGGGCAGCCTCTCCTTCCTCTTCGACCACAAAGCCGTCTTTACTTTCAAGAAAAAGGACGGACTCGACATGGACGAGATGATACTCGACCTCATCGACTTCGGTGTTGACGATGAATACGATGAGGATGAAGAGGAAAACAGCATCACCATCTACGGTGAACCTTCATCGTTTGCCGCCATCCAGAAACACCTGGAGGAGAATGGTTTCGAAGTGACTGGTGCTGAGTTCACCCGCATACCCAACGACCTGAAGGATGTTACGCCCGAACAGCGCGAGGCCATCGACAAGATGGTGGAGCGTCTGGAGGACTTCGACGACGTGCAGACCGTCTATACCAACATGAAGCCCGAAGAATAAGAAAAAACACACCACACTCTTATATATAATAAGGAATGTCATGCACACGTTTGCAAGGCATTCCTTTTTTATTAACTTTTTTCATGTCCCATTCGTTTTTTTCAAAGAAAAGTTTGGCAAGTTCAGAAAAATATATTACCTTTGCATCCGCAAACGACGAAGGAAGGTTGGCAGAGTGATCGATCGCGCTGGACTCGAAATCCGGTATACCCCTTTCGGGTATCGGGGGTTTGAATCCCTCACCTTCCGCCAAAGGAGCCTCACTCTCCGCTGATTAATGAAAAGGGAACCCAACGGATTCCCTTTTTTCGTGCCTGTAAATCAACTACATGCATTTTTAACCCATTGAAACTCTGCTATATAGAGGGAGGAACGTCCCAAAAATGACATCAGCAGTCATCGGACATCTTCCGCTATCATAAGCACGAAATGTATTACCAGACGTATTACCGCCCCCCGCTGTCAATAGTTTAAAGTAATACTTTTAGTTAAAAATGAACAAGACACCGTTATTAGAGTTCGTCTACAACCGCAAAAAGACAGCGGGAACGAACAGGGAGGCAGCTGTTGAGCTCAGAATCACATTTGAGCGCAAACAGAAGTACATGACAACAGGCATCAGACTCCTGCCAAAGCATTGGCACAGGGGAGCCGTGGTTAACCGCATCGATGCCCGTGAGTTGAACGAGACACTGGAGAAACTTATGGCTGAGGTTCGCCAGGTCATCCTTGAAATGATGAGCGAAAGCGTAATGGACATCTTTTCTATTCAGGAAAGGCTGAAGCGTAAACGAGCAAGTACCATCTCGTTCTTAGAGTTCTGCGAACAACGGACAAAGATCCGCCAGTATGGAAAGGCTGATGACAGTCAGGAACGTTACAACCGCTTCATGCGGTTCTTCTCTGCATGGGGTAAGATTCGTTTCTTTGAGGATGTCACTGATGCTAATATTTTATTAATGGACGAACATCTGGCTAAGAAAGGTCTGAAACCCTACTCAAAATGGAACAACTATCACAGGTTCCTCAACTCCTTCATCCTGGATGCCATTGATGAAGGATTCTTGAAACGTAATCCTTACAAGTGGATTCGTATAGACAAGGAAAAATCGAAAGGTGGTATTGGCAAGTACCTTTCCCCATCTGAGTTTGCTAAGATTCGCGATGTAAAATTAACTTCTGAAAGTCTTCAGAGAGTTCGTGATGTGTTCGTTTTTCAAACATATACATGTCTTTCTTACACCGACCTTCATGACTTTGATGCCAATGAAATTAAAGAGGTAAAGGGAATGAAGGTTTATATTGGTAAACGAGCAAAAACGAAACAGACGTTTACTATCCCCCTGCTCTCACCGGCCTTGGCTATTCTGAAAAAGTACCAGAATAATCTGCCCGTTATTAGTAACGTCAAGTATAACGAGTACTTAAAGGTTGTCGCACAGGCGGCTGGCATAGACAAGCCAGTATCAAGCCACTGGGCACGACACACCGGAGCAACATTGTTACTCAACGAAGGCGGCATGGACTTAAAAACGGTAGCGAAGATTTGTGGTCACTCGTCTTTTAAAATTACAGAACAGGTCTATGCAAGCATGCTCGATGATACCGTGGTAGATAAGATGGCCGCATATGAGAAAAAGCTGAAATAGATTATTGCTATTTTGTGTGCTTAGTATGGTGCAAGGTAGCCATGTTATCCATTCAACGAGAGTGTATAACCAGGAGGCTTTGCACCAGTTTTTTTCTTTTTGGTTGACGTTTAAGGGGGGCTACTCGGTCTGCATATATTCCGACCGACGGCTCTCAGGAGCAGCCCTACTACCGCCCTCGATGGGCTTCAATGTACTGAACGTTATGGGGACTCATGCGCCGTCCCCTATGCCCCTTGCTGACCATTCATCATTATTCGTTTTTGTTGTTAATATTCTTGACAATTTGTTGGTGCGTATAAAAGTGTTCGTGTCATTTGATACTTCTTCTCACTACAGTGCAATGGCAAGACGAATGTATATATGTATCAGTGGTTATATATTCAAGGGAGAGTGGGTAAAAATTCTGCTAATGCAATACAGTGCAGCAGTGTTTGGCTTGAGAGTATATGGGGTTGATCTTTACTTTGATTAAAACTTGAAATAGCGGTTGTGAAGTTTGCTATGATAACGAGGTGGAATATATCGCTTTCGGTTGGATAATGAAGCAGAAAATATACTCTCGTATTATGTACGTCATATATAGTGAAGGATTACCAAATTTATGAACAGAATGCCATGTTGTATTGACATGGTGACACCCCTCATTACATTTCTTTTATCGGCGTGGGCAGTCGTAAAAATGTTAAAATATGACTTTTATTTTTTCAAAACCACTGAAATAAAAAAATCCGCATATCTTTGTACGCGAAATCCAGCAGGTGATTCCACATATCAATCCGCATAAATGTATGAGGAATGCAATGCAGAATATAGTGCTGGATAAAGATTGATAATATCAAACAAATTTGTATTAGCATGGAACAAAAAATTAGGCAAAATGGAAATGCGGAATTTTCAATGACCATTTCAACGAGTAGAGAACTTTGGCGCTATCTGTTTCGCGGACAGAAGAACTCATCACAAAAGCTTACGCGCGTAGAAGCTTTTTACGATCTTATAGAGCGGCAGTATGCAGCTCTACAGGAAGAGAGTGACTGTATCTTCGGAAACATTAGCAGCCTGTCGAGAGCATGGCATTGGGATCGGGACACGACAAGTTCCTTTATTGCGGACTTGGAAAAGTTCGGGGCTGTGAGTCGTTATGACATGGGAACGCGTGCAATAATAAAGCTTGTCTGTACAGTTGACTGATAATCTCTTCTGAGGTACTACAGTTGCCCTTAGAAGCAAAAAGACAATGCTTGTGGTGTCCTTATCGCCAGGACATTCTTAGTGCTGTTACAACGCCTAAAATTGGGTGGAGAGTAACGGCACTCTTTCCATACGTGCATTATCGCAACTTTCACACTACATCTCCACGACCCTCTCAAAGTGTCGAAAACTCTCTCAAGGCGCTTGCGCGTATTGCAAAAATTCCGCAATAGAGGTAGCCTAATACCCCCCTACTGGCAAAAATGCCGCAGAGGGAGAGCCACACACCAGGGTTGAGCAAGCTCATTGGCTGAATAGGCTTAGGCCCCCCCGAGACTCCGCACCAAAACTTTTATTCGATGAGGCTCTATACGCACATCAAATTGGCTAAGGATTGTCCTGTCAAAAGACCAGCATTCTGGTTAACGATTTGAAGTAGTTTTTGCTGTCGAAGATCATTGCTCGGAGATGAGAGTGAACGCAAGCAAAAAAGTTTCTCCAATGACCTTTCCATCTGCAAAACATGATGTCGAAATTGTATGGTCGTTGTGGCTAAGCAGTTTACCAAGTTCATGGTGATATCGAATCTCCTTTCGCAGCCTCTCCTTGTTGCTGGAACTTGGTATATATCGGGTTAGCGAATAGTCTGTCAGCTGAGCTTCTATGGGTGTGAATAGTAGTGACATTGTCGCGTATCCGTACACTCTCATTAGGTCAACTTGGAATTATGGGAACATTGTCTTTTAGTAGGCAACGATTACAGTTTGATTCCAATGCGGAATTTTCATCCACCGAATGCTTGGAGAGGTATACCGATAATGAACGTGATTATGTAATAGTTTATTGTGAGGATTTTAATGCGGGAATTGATGCGGGTTTGGTGATACACTTCTACAAAAGTGCTCCACATGTGAATCCTGCAGCAATTTCCAACTTTTTATATGTGTAAATATTCCGCAGTTGAGATAATCATTGACAAGCAACATGAATGAGTCCGCAAAGAGGTTTACGAAAACGGATTTGCGATGCCTATTACGGGAAGGATAACGAAGTGGTCAGCAGAAGAAATGAGTTGACAATTTTCTTTAACGGAATAACAAAGTGGACCATACAGTCCACCTTGTTTGACTATGGAGAAGAGTCGGAATCCTAATGGCATAATATGCTGTTATATCAGCCCTCCATTTAAATAATTGAACAGATCTTCGGCCATGTAGGAAAGTCTTTTTTTACTATTCTCAAAAGGAATAGAACAGATGTCATCAGGCTTATTTGTTCGGTTGACTCTTTCATCCTTTCCGAACCTCATGACGCGTTGATGGAAGTATGTTCTATCATGCCCTTGACAGGACGAATCTTTCGCCTGAATTGTCTTGTTACTGCCAGAAGTTTCAACAAAAACCTTTACAAAGCCATCGAAGGTAATTGGTACAAAAACATGTTCTTACTTTACTATCTAACAGGGCATGAGCTCATGATTTTTGCCGTTATTCACAATGTAATTAGAGACCACCATTCCCTTGACATCAGTAAATCATTTTTGCTCATATCATATTGATTTTATTAGTGGTCCATAGAACCGAAACACCTTATCATAGACTGATGCTCTTGCATCATCTGAACCGTAGCCATTCAACACTCTCTCGTCGGCATTGTAGGCTTTAATCTCAGCGTCAGCCGCCTGCCTTTCCTCTTCCGAGGTAGCAGCATGCTTGCGTTTACTTGCGTTTAATAGCCTCAGAACGCAGTCTGGCTATCATCTCAATCGCCACATCGAAATTGATCGCTTCTTCCACTATATCCATATCTATAATTGTTTGTCATTTGAAAAGAGCCGCCACCCGAACAGCATACCAATCACGCTGAGGTCAAGCAGCAGCTCATACCTTGTATTGCTCATTCAATTCCGTCCATCAGTACGGTGATGGCACACTCCTGAGCTTGATCGACAGTAAGACCGTCACGACGACGCTCTTCCCATTCCATTTCGGCAAAATCTGCACGGCTATTGATGAAGTCCTCGACGCCTTTTCGAGGATCTTTTGTTTCCGTCAGGTACTTTTTAAGGTACAGCCGGTAATAAGACATTTCATTGTTCATTGCCTTTCTACTTAACACTGAATGTACCAACGGGAATAGCCGTTGCCGAAATAATGCTCATGTAGAATACACCGTATTCGCCTTTCTCCAGTTCAGAAGCAGGGATTGTTAGCAGATAGGACTGCTGACCGTACTTGTGTCCGCTGAAGCTAACATAGCCAGCCTTTTTGGTGTCATCAGTACCGAGCAACGATGATTCAAACTCCATCCATTGTATGCGTCGTTCCTTTTTGCTGGCATTGAAGCGGACAATGCGGTAAGAATCAATCGGGTCTATTTCATTATTCTCGCCTTTGATAAGAAGTCGCACGTCCTGTCCTTTCTGAATGGTGTATGTAGAATGCCCTCCTTTGAAGATGACATCCATTCCGGCTGATCCTGCGAGGCTGCTGACAGTTCCTGCAGCATTTCCTACACCGCTGGCCGTTGTCATCACCCTGGCACCAGTCACCACACTGCTCATGGAGCCTGCAGTGCCGATGCCAATCATGCCGGCAGCACCTGCAATATTAGCTGCCCCACCTATCAGTTTAGACCACTTCTTTGCTTTGTTCTGGTGTTTCCCGATGGTGCCAGACTCCTTCGGTAGAGAGTGGCATAGGAGGAATCACTTGTCAGAATGCAGTAGGAGTTAATGAACTCTGGTTCACTGACTGTCACCTGTGCTGATGCACTTGCAACTGCAAGCAGCATAGCGATACTTAAAAAACACTTTCTCATAATGGTTGTTTCAAGTCTTTGCGCCCCTGGTCGGCCGTTAAGGGCATGTTTCCAATAAAGAGTGAGCCGGCGTCTCTTCGAGACCACTCCCTTGATAATTTTTGGAAACTGGAGGCCCTACCCTCCGCGGAATGCTGATACTCAGCGAGGCCTGCGCCTCTAATCGTGGTTGCTGTTCCCGCTGCAACTCGAAACCTCTTTACGCCTCATCGTCCGGTTCTTGGCGGAATATCATTGTGTAGATATTCGGTGCAAAGGTACAAAAAATATTTTGTATCATCTTCTGTCCCGCATTTTTTATTTCATTTTTCAAACAACCCATTCATAAAGGTTTCTTATACCCTGGTGTCTATGGACATTAGCCACGTTAATTTCGGGGATATCGTTTAATGAAGTCCAGCTGCATATCTCTGCTTCACGCATTGATTTCAATTCTTTGATATATCCAGTGAGGGTTTTCCTACATCCTATTGGCGCAATTTTAGAAAGGTTCTCTATCAATCTTTCCCAAAAGGCCACGTTAACGCAGGTGTCTTCGTTTTTTATTCTTATCACTGAATAATCATTGCTGCAAAAAATATGATCGCGGTATTCATCGAACGCCTGTTGGTCTTCCGTGTCATGATACTAACCATCGATTTCGATGATTATTTTCTCTTCAAACATCACGAGGTCTGGATAATAGGCACTTTCGCCCACGAAAGCAATTGCAGGGTTCTTTAAAACATATTTCCTCATACTCTTAGGAAGATACCAATACGCCCACTTTTCTTCGATGGTACGTTTTTGGGGCTGACTCTTTGCTCTCGCCTTCTCATAATTCTTAAGTTCTCTGTACTGTGTCATTATCAGATGCTTTTTTATCTTTACTACATGCAAAGATAGTTGGTTTTTGTCATACATCAAAATAAATAAGTCAAAAAATGCATGATTTTAATTATACTTAACTAAAACTTAAATGTATGATTAAAATATTAAAAGATTTTAATAATGTATGTTTATATTATCACATTTGGAAATTTTTATCTAAATTTGCATTCTCATTATAATCATACACTTATGGACGTAAAAGCTATCATAAAAGAAAAAGGATGGACAATAGAACGGGTAGCGGCAGAGATAGGGATTTCCCGTGTAACGCTTTCCCAAAATCTCAGTCGGAACCCAACAGTAAACACCTTGCAACGCATTGCTTCTGTTATTGGTTGTAAGGTCGGTGATTTTTTTCGGGACGAAATAGAGATTTCAGCACCTGTCCAAAAGTGTCCCCATTGTGGAAAGCCCATTATCATAAGGGCGGAGATACAAAAGGCAGAATAGCTGGAAAAGTTCGGGCTGACCTCTCGTTGCAAAAATGCCACCCAGCAAACTGGATGGCAAATTTCTTATGCTATTATGCACTGGGATGTAGAAATACAGCTATTTGAAAAGGCTGTCAATCGAATCCTTATGTGCTTGCTTCATTTGGTGTTCTCTCTTTAGCCTCAATATTTCGTCATCAATGTTGAATGCATCCAAAAAAGATTGAATCTGTTCTTCCGACCTAAATTGCATTGCAACCAGTCCACCGAATGCGCCAGCAGTTTGCTTATCAACTGCCTCAGTAATCATAGCAGACCAGAGACTTGGGATATATCCTTGTCGCTGTTTGGGGCTGAATCTCTCCCCCAAAACCCGTGGATGCCCTATCTCCATGAGGCATATTCCCCTATCTACACGAAACGTAGGAGAAATGTAAGGCATAGGCAGTCCACGGTCATTGCTCTTTAGAGTCTTGTACCATAGACTATCATAGCAGAAGTTTATCTCCATGCGATGCTTCTTAATAGATGTCTTGTTCTCCATATCTTTGCTGAAATCTGAAACTTTATTTTTGATAGCTGTTTCAGACCATTCCAGATATTTTTGCTTCGAATAGGAAACCGTTTTTAGGAAAGAGTCTATTCCACTAATATTATTGTTGTTAAATGAAATGTTTGCCGCCTGCACATGTACCCTGTCATAAGCAGCGACACAAATTGATGCATCAACGACACGACCATCCTTTATCGTGAAGAATATGCTGCAAGTAGTGTCTTTGTAGCATGATAGTGCATTGCTATAGTAGGTTGTCTTGTATTGTCTTTCAATCACAGCGTTTTGAGCCATAGCACTAATATGACTCAAACCTAAAAAAACGAATAGAAAGCTATACACCTTATTATATATATACATACTCTACGTCAGTTTACTTTTCAACAATATGTTCTCCATCAGTAGAATGTTTGACAGAGTTGAATCCAACAGCTGCAGTCTGTCCTGCAACAAATGTCCTTGAGTAAGAATTGGTCAATTTACCATTGACATAACCTTTGAAGTTGACAGTCAGTGTCGATGACTTATCAGCGTTGTCGGAATAGGCATTTTTATAATAGCATCCGAATTGCAATGCAAGTCTTTCGCATTCTGACTTTGTGGTAATCACAATATTGACAGGCTTGTTCATTATTGCTTCAGGTACAGTCAGTCCAGTATTCTCATCATAAATAGACCCGTAAGCCACGGTACCCGATGTCTCGTAGCTAAGTTCAGAGAATGTTCTGTCTGTAATAAAGCCGACATACTGACTTGTTGCAGTCCAGTGTTCAGTCTCACCGGAGAATGTGGCTTCTATTCTGTGGATTCCCTTTGTACCTTGTTCAGGTGATTCTACTGGGTCATCATCGTCACCTCCACAACTGGTAAGCAACGGGACACTTGTAATGGCAAACAAAGCCATTGACAACAATGCAATTTTCTTCTTCATTTTGGCGATTCTCCCGGAGAATTATAAAGTTATACATATGAAAAGTGGACTGCCACCCATGTCTCTCCGAAAGCATCGCCAAACGCTTATATGTGTACACAGATGAGCAGCCCACGTTATATGAGCTGCCGTCTGCGTTTCCACACATTAGTTTGAATTGGCGATTCTACGAAGAGGGGAACGCATTCGTCGGGTACAAAGGTACGACTTTTATTTCAAATAAGGTGATTTAATCATGAAAAAGTGAAATTTCTCGTTCATTTTCCTGAAAACTGGTTGTGACATTTGAAGAACAAACCAAGATATACCTTCAAAAATAATGAGGATTCACCTGCCAAGCAATGCATAAAGCTTCGGTAGTAAAACAATACGGGAGTTAGTTATTGTAGTATTCACTTCAACTTTTAGATTATGCAGCAGCACATCTACTACATCAAGTTTGCGCTTCGTTTCGCAGACATGCAGATTCCAGAATTAGTTAACGAATTCAATTCTCAGATTCAGAATCGTGGTTGGTCAAGTATGCGAGCCTACCACAACCAAGCACTCGTTGATGAGTTTGACCGCCGAGGTATTGATAACACTACCATTAGGAATGGCGGAAGTATAAGTTTTGCTCACCCTGTTAGATATGACCCACAAAACAACAAGCTGGTAGTACTCATCTGAGTTCTGCCAGCCTTTTGTATTAAGTCGATTGTGCCAGTGTTTACGTGTCGCAAACCGTAATCTCTGGCACAATTTCAAAGTGTACTATACGTCAGATTCTATTTCTTCTGGAGTATTCGCTTTTCTTGCCTCATCGAACTTGGCCTTCATGGTCGGGTTTTTATAGGTTAGCTTGCGGATGGTCAAGTCCTCTGTATCCTGTTGAGCCAGACGAAGGTTGTTCTCAGAACCGAGCAGATTCTCCTTTATCTTCAGGAGTTTGCTGATGGTATCATCAATCTGCTTGACAGCATCATCGAACTTCTTCGAAGCCAGCTCATAGTGCCTACCAAACTTCGTCTTGAAGTCCTCTATCTTGCTCTCGAAATTAGTAACATCCACCTCCTTACTCTGAGCCAGAATAAGCTGCTTCTTATATTCCAAGCTCTTCTTTGAGGTCTGCACTAACAGATTGATGAAGGGGACAAAGAATTGTGGACGAATAACGTACATCTTCGGGAAGAGATGCGACTTGTTCACAATACCGGTGTTGTACAAGTCATTATCAGCTTCCAACAGGCTGACCAGCACGGCAAACTCACATCCCTTCTTTTTGCGATCTTCATCGAGTTTCTTCAGGAAATCCTCGTTCTTGTGCTTGGTTGCAGTGGTATCCATCTCGTTCTTCATTTCGAACATGATGGAGATATACTCCGTTCCGTCCTCAGAGTCGCGAAAGATAAAGTCACCTTTGCTGCCATCGGCAGCATCATTATCCTTGTCAAAGTAGGCATTAGGCATGGCAGGACGGATGTACTGCTCATACTCTATGCTGCAATGTTGCTCCAATGTCTCGCCAACCATCTTTGTTGACATCTTTGTCTTTAAGTCTTTGTAGTAGTCCAGCTGTTCCTGCTTCATCTGGAGCTCCTTCTTATGCTGCTCCAACAGCGCGGTCTCATGGATTTTGGCCTCTCGCTTCTCCAGCTCAGCATCAGAACGGAGTTTCATAATCTCCTTGTCCTTTTCCTGAACAGCCTCTTGTGCTTTATTGCGCTCTGCCATTACAGCCAGCTGGAGTTTACTGTCACCTTGCTTGATTGTAGAGTTTAGTTGTGCTATTTTCTGGTCCTTTTCAGCCAAAGCGAGCGACAGTTCGCTCTTTTTCTGAGCCTCGATGTTCTGAAGCTGAGTTTTCAAGCGTTCTATCTCAGCATCTTTGGCATCCAGTTCCTTGTCTTTCTTGTTAAGTTGAGTCTGGAAAGACTGTTCCGTCTTAACAGCTGCCAAGTCCTGTTCTGCCTTGTGACGCTCTTCAATCTCAGCGAGAC
>JAEEGL012900423.1_pt1 | contig 11076 bp, 12 predicted proteins | sample 9134231 | NCBI WGS metagenome assembly JAEEGL01 (sample SAMN16246548, study PRJNA631951) | gut metagenome | biome: gut microbiome; feature: rumen; material: fiber-attached | host: Bos | place: Iran: Karaj | collected 2018-10
ACATTAACCAAAAAGGAAGATGTTATGAACGCGAAACGCCAAGCCGCTAGATTCGTCAGAAAAATTGCTAACGAAAAAGGCGTCGAGGCCTTAGATGTCTTATTTAACGAAATCGGTCCAAAGATGAAAGCTCGTCAAGGCGGCTATACCAGAAGATTAAAACTTGGTAATAGACGTGGTGATGATGCGCCAATCGTTGTGGTCGCTTGGGTTGAATAATCACTCATTATTAAAAATAACCATCAGTGTGAACTGGTGGTTTTTTGTTATCCAAAATCTTTATATATTGAATAAGTCGGTACACCGACCTATAATGAAACTATGTTAAGAGCAATTTTACGGCAAAAGAATATAACTTTATACCAACTTGAGAAATTAAGTCATCTTCCACATGCAACGTTGTCGGATTTATATAACGAAAAAACAAGTGCTGAGAAATGCTCGTCAAGTTTTCTTCATCATCTAGCTAAATATCTAGATATGAGTATGGATGAATTGTATGAAAAATTAACATATAAAGACTTATCATGCTTTGATTTCGATAAACAATTTGACTTGTTCAAAAGCAGTCTTTGCCAAGAACTAAAAAACCTAGGATATAAGAAATTCTTATTTAAATATTTAAATACACATGATGTATGGGTTTATTATCAAATGCAAATGATGAGAGAAAGTTTATATCTTTTGTCACTAATTGATTATCTATGTGAGACACACAATCTACCATTAGTAAAAGAATATGATGAGATAAGGCAATATAAATTATCACGAACATGTGTTCCGGAAAGCGTCTATCTTTTGATGCAATATAAACAAACAACAGTATCGGAAATTTATAAAGAAGCAATTCCGACTTTTTTACAACACAACATAGTAGAATCGGAGATTGAAAATGTCTGTTAATTTAACTTTCACAATCGATAAAGATAGGCTGGATCTTTATTTTAAGGAATTAGGCAAGCTTCTCAAGAAAAGAATGAAAGGCAATGTTTTACCATGCGAATTAATTGTTGTCGGTGGTGCATCAATTATTCTCAATTATGGTTTTAGACAATCTACAATCGATGTGGACTGCGCAGATGCTAATGGAATTCTAATGAATGAAATTGTTAATGAAGTGGCCGAGAAATATAATCTTCCAACCACTTGGATCAATACCGACTTTGTTAACACCAAATCTTATAGTGATAAGTTAATTCAATTTTCAACCCTTTATAAATCCTATGGTAACGGAGCTCTGCTAATACGAACGGTAAAAGATGAATATCTTGTCGCTATGAAAGTGGTGTCTGCAAGAAAATATAAAAATGATTATTCTGATATATTTGGCATAATTGATGAGTGCCGAGAAAAAGGAAAACCTCTCGATATGTCGCTTATCGAGAAGGCAATTGTTGAATTGTATGGTTCTTTGGATGCTGCCGACAAAACTGCTTTATCAATGGTTAAAAAGATTATTGATAGCGACACAAGTCTTTCGTATCTCAAAATCAATAATAGCGAAAAAGCAAACGCTGAAATTATAAAAATCAAAAAACACATTGGTAATCAAAAAGAACTTGAGTATCTTCTGAGTGAATTAGGTGATGCTGTTTTAAATGATGCGGAAAATAGCGAAGTTAAAGATGGCAATCACAACAAATACCCGCAGATTAAAACTCGGTAATAGACGTGGTGATGACGCTCCAATCGTTGTGGTCGCTTGGGTTGAATAATCACCCATTATTAAAAATAACCATCAGTGCGAACTGGTGGTTTTTTATTTTTGACCAACTTCAATAATTGATAGTAGTTGATTTGGTGTCCAAATGGTTGATTTTGCTTTTTCAAAATCTTTTGCATTATTTGTGACGAGATTTTGGATGCAGTTTACTGCGCACACCTCATCAATTAAAGCACCTTCTAAATCCTCTATTTGTGAATTCATAGAATAGGCAATATCGCTTTTTATAGTTGGTAAGATTTCAAATGTGTTGAGTATTATTCTGATTAAGCCCTTTCTTTGTTCTTCGTTAGAATAATATTTTCTTACAGAATAATAAATATCAGTGACCTGTTTAGCAGTAATATAGCCTTTTATTGAACCGGCAACTACGTATCTAATGAGTTGCCTTGAAGATTTGTCGTTATTATCTCTTTCCGTCAAAGCGTCAATGATGACGTTTGAATCAAACATTACTTTCATAATTATTCTCTAGAAATATCATCATCAATTAAAGCTTCCTTAGGAAGACTACCAAAAAATGATTCCCAATCATTGAGCAACGCTTCTTTTTCAGGCACAACAGTGAATATTACTTTTCCTCTATGGGTAACTTGAATCCTTTCTGTTTGACCAACAATAACATATTTACCGAAATTTCTTTTAAACTCTGTCGAAGTAATTACGCACATTTTTATCACCTCAACCACAATATATATCAATCGCACATTTTTCACAACTAAATCGCACATTTAATAAAAATTTATCGCACACTTATAGCATTTCAGAATCTTTTTATCTTGCTTACATCAGCTTATTTTGATGTAAATAATGTATAAAAAAGAAAAAATGTTATCATTTTTATAGGCAAAATAAAGAAAGGATATTTTATATGAAAAAATCATTATTAATATTTTCTATCTTAGCTATTTTCGCTGTTACTGGATGTAAAGGCGGAAATAGTGGAGGAGGATCCTCTGGTGGTGGTTCTTCTGGCGGCTCTTCTGGTGAAGAAGAAAAAGTCAACGAAATTAAAGCCGCGATTGAAAATACTGAAAACTATAACGGCGCATATACCAGCTCATTAAGAATGGTTATGGGTACAGATGTAGAATCAGATTTTAATTCTTACAATCCAGAAACCCACGAATTCGTTCGTAAAAGTGATAACAAAAATAGCTATGTTATTGTTCCAGGAGAAAATAATCTCGCTAAGTATTACTATATGAATTCAGCGGATTCGTCTCAAAACGAATTTACTCAGTGTTCAATCTCCTTTGCAGATTATCGCGGTAAATACGGCATGATGGATGAAGAAATGATGCAAATGGGCACATCTGCTTTTATCGGTATTTCAGAAGCTAATGTTAAAGGCCAAGGCACTGACGTTGTCAAAAAATTCCTCTTATTCGAAATGAATGATGAGATGCTTTCAGAAATGGGTGTTCAAGCAAAACTTGAAGATACTACTGATAAATTTGATTACGGCTTAGAAGAAGGTGTTAAAGTTGCTTCTTATACACTCAATACTATTGGCCGTGCCGGTGAGGGTGAATATCCAAAGATGGATGTCGGATTTGCTTTTACTTTGAAATATACCGACAAACTTATCGAACTAAGACAAACCATGGATATGGATTATCATATGGATGCCGATGTCCATATGGCCTCATCAATGATTTTGACATGGAAGGTCGATTATAAATTTGATCAAGAAACATATGATGCTGTCAAAACCGCTACTAGTGGAATAACCAAAGAAGGCACTGCCGAATATAATCGTGCAATATATGTCTTCAATGGTTCTTTAAGAGAAGAATACTCTTCTAAATTTGCTCCTAATGAAAACATTACTTTAGAAAAGGTTTTAGCCCCTCTTCAAACCAACCATCCAGGATATCTCACTAATTGTGATGTTCAAGTATATGTTGATGAAGCATGCACACAACCATTCCAAGAAAGATTAAGCACAAATTATGAAGAAATTTTCTATGTGAAGATGACTCCTAAGACTGGATTTACACTCGTTAAAGAAGTTTATAACGATACAACCTCTAAAGGTGTTTTATCATTAACAGATGAAGAATTTGCTTTCTATAAAAGCATAATAACATTTGATCGCGAACAAGAAATTAAACTATTTGTTGCTCCTACAAACGTTAATTACGATGTCATCTATCGTTATTATTCCGCTAAGAGTCATATCCTCAATATGACATTTGATGGCGAGCCATTTAATTCTAATGTTATTTCTATAGAAGCTTTAGCTAGCAAAGCGGAACACGAATTAGTCTTTAACACTGAAAGTGGTTATGGCGAAAGCGGCAATATGAAAAAACCTATCTTATTATCATCTGTTTTAATTAATAACGATGACGATGGAATCCTCTTCTCAGGACCAGTCAATCTATATGATAATCATTACAAAATCAACACCGCTGATTATAAAAAAGCCTCTCCTAACTTCTCAGCGACCGCATATCAAGTGGATCACCTCTTAGCAAAAGGCGAAAGTCTTCCAGATACTGCAACTAAACTCACAAGTGGTGTTAAATTTGAATACTATATCAATGGTGAAAAAGTGGCTAGCATCCCTGCCGATTATAACGGTGAATTCCTCATCTACGTCGACTCTACTGACTCAATTTCATTCTTATATATTCAATTATCATAATTATTTACTTATCAAATAGAGCACTACTCACGTGCGACTAACTACTAGAATACAAATTGATAACAAACACTAAAAGACCATCAGTGAAAAAAACTGGTGGTTTTTTCTTATTCAAATGTGGCCAAATATAGTGTATAATTTAGTCACAGGAGGAAATAGCCATGACAATCGTTCCTATGAGAGATTTGAAGAATACCACAAAGATTGAAGAACTATGTGTAACAAGTAAAGCACCTGTTTTTGTCACAAAAAACGGTTATGGTTCCTTGGTAGTTATGGACATTGAATTATTTGAAAAGATAATGCGACAAGCTTATGAAGCGAAAATGGTTAACTCAGCCTTAAAAGAAATGGAAGAAGGAAAACTATCAGATGGTCATAAGGTTTTAGAAGAACTGAAGACCAAATATGGTTTTTAAACTAGAAGTAACAGATCTTTTTAAAGATGATTTGAGTAGCGCTTTAGATTATATCTCTACTGAATTATGTAATTTTGAAGCCTCTAAAAAGTTATTTGAAAAAGTCGATTCTTCTATCATCCAAATCTTAGAGTTTCCATATAGTTGTCCAATTGTTCAAAACACTTTCATTCCCAGAAAAGATGTTCATAGAAAAGTAATTGATTCATATTCGCTCTACTATGTCATCGAAGAAAAAACAAAAATAGTGGTGTTATTGAGATTTATACTCTCAAGAAGAGACACAAAAGCCTAAGAAGAAGTTATGAATGCCACCAAGTTATAAGCGGTGGTTTTTTCTTCATTTAATCAACATAAAATGTTTAAAAGTATTAATTAGAATTATAAAATCAAACATTTTTGGTTTTATTTATACCATTACTAAATGTTTTCATTTACAATAAAATATCCTCGTAAGAGGACTCTAAAAGGAGATATTTATGAAGAAAATATTAAAATTCATTCCAATATTAATTACCCCCTTGATGCTCACATCATGTTTAGATATGTTTTTTAGACCATCTGATAATAGTGAAAATGGTGGTAACAATACATCTCAAACATCCGATTCTGGATCTCAATCTAACAGTGGATCTAACAGTGGTTCAACTGTCTATCCAACATCATTAGTTATTAACGGTGCCTCTTCTTTGTATGTCGGTGAAGAAGTGACATTAAATGCAACATATGAACCAAGCAATGTCACATATAAAACTATTAACTGGTACACAAGTGATTCTACTGTTGCTTCTGTGACTAGTTCTGGCAAAGTTAAAGGAAAAGCTGCGGGTAATGTGACTATTTCCGCGAAAATCAAATCTGCAGATGGTTATTTAGAAGCCACACATGATATGGAAGTTTCCATTCCAAGCGCTTCTAGTGTGTCATTAAATAAGACATCCGTGACCTTAGGATTTAATAAAACAATTCAATTAACCGCAACAGTTAATCCAACTGCTGCCAATCAAGCGGTAACATGGTCAAGTAATAACGATAGTGTTGCTTCAGTTAATAGTAGTGGTTTAGTGACCTCAAAAGCTATTGAAGGTATCGCGACAATTACCGCCACATCAGTTGATGGTGGACATACCGCTTCTTGTCATGTTTCTGTGAAAGCAGTGAGCGGCACAACCGTCATGATTTATATGTGTGGTGCGGATTTAGAAAGTGCTACCCCGGAACAAGGTAATGGATATTTAAATTCTGGCTATCAAGGTTTAGCCTCAATGGATATCGATGAAATATTATCAGTAAGCGGTCAACCAGAAAACGTCAATATCGTCTTAGAAACTGGTGGTGCGAAACACTGGGCAAAATCAAACATCAATCCAAGTTATTTGGAAAGATGGGAAATTAGAAATAAAAATATGACCAGAAAAGCTCAATTAAGCAGAGCTAGTATGGGTGAAACTTCCACATTACAATCCTTCATTGAATGGGGATTAGATAACTATCCTGCCGAAAAATACGGCTTAATTATGTGGAACCACGGTGGGGCAATGGATGGTTGTTGCTTTGATGAAAATGCGAGCAATGACAGCATTTCTGCTACAGAACTTAAAGAAGCAGTTAGTAGCGCCAGAAATAACAAAGGTATCACTTCTAAATTTGAATGGATTACTTATGACGCTTGCTTAATGGCGGTTCAAGATATCGCAGAATATAACAGTTATAACTTTAATTACATGCTTTCCTCTCAAGAAAGTGAAAGTGGTTATGGTTATGATTATGATGCTTGGTTACCGAGTTTATATGACAATCCAAGCATCGATGGTGGTGACTTATTAGAAGTTATTGGTCATACATTTATGGTAGAAGAGAAGGGATTATATCAATCATGGTATGGTTCAAGATGGACTCAATACTTTGATCAAACCCAATCTGTCTATGATTTAAGTAAAGTTGCAGCCTATAAAGACGCTTTTGAATCTTTCGCCAGTTCCGTCAATAGTGTCATCGGTAACACAGAAAGCAAAGCCAAAACGTTAGGAAATCTCATCTTTAGTGCACAAAAATATGGTGCTGATGAAGAAGAAGATGGTTATACAATTTATCCATTTGATATCTTTGATGCCAAAGAAGTTTTAACCAAAATAACCGGAAATAGTGCATATACCTCATTATCTTCACAAGCAAACACCATCAAAAACCTCATCGATCAATTAGTGATTTATGAAGAACATGGTGAAGGAACAACGGGATGTGGATTATGCATTTACTGTCCAATGAGCGGATATAGTTATCCATATGATTATGAATATTCCGGTGTTAAATATGGCCCAAGCAGCAACTTCACAAATTGGAAAACAGTCGCAAATAAGGTATTTTGGGCGGTTTATGAGGGCTAATTGTAAAAAAATAATTGAGTTTTGCATCAATTAACAAAGTAGTGGAATTGTTACAAAGCATATTGATTAGTAACAATATATTAGGGAAGTAGACTTTAGTCTACTTTTCTTTTTTAACACACCAAAATATGGCGAAATGTGTTAGTTAAGGCGTTGATTAAAAAAACAACTCATGAGGTTAAATTTACGCACGATAAGTGCACTATATGCGATTATTTTTTTTAAACAAGATATTTATCTTGGAATATAATTTGTATACAATGTTTTTTAGTCGGGCATATTACACATATATAAATTAGAGGTGCTTTTATATGGAACAAAACAATGAATCAATCGTTCTAAAAAGAGAAAATGGTTTAATCCTTTCTTTACTTGATGTTTCTAATTCAGCTTCTCCATTAGCAGAGAAAGCCAAACCCATCGTCGCACATGCTTTATTTGAACTATTTGCGAACGAATTTGAAAATCTCTTTGCAAAAAACGGTAGTGAAGAATTCTCCAAAGCTATTGTTGATGCGATTACAAAAAGAGAACTCGAGTATATTCGCGCTAACAAAGAGTTATTTGAAAGCTATATCAAAGCGAATGAAGAACAGTTCAATATTGATAAGAAAGACCCATACTTCAAAGATAGAGACGATTTTGAAGATTTCTATCGCTTATATCTCTTATCTGCAAAATTCACCATTTTAGTGAAGAAAGGTAAACAAATCCTTGTCGTCGCGGTCGATCCACTTAAAGAACAAGAAAAAGAAGAAGTGGTTGAAGAACCTGTGTCCCAACCAGAGCCAGAACCAGTCCCAGTCGTGGAAGAAGTCAAGGAAGAACCACAACCTGAGCCAGAGCCAGAACCAGTCGTGGAAGAAGTCAAGGAAGAGCCACAACCTGAACCAGAACAAAAAGAAGAGGCTTTGGAAGAATCTGAAGATGAAGAAGTGGAAGCGGAAATGGACGAGAATGGTAATATTATCCGTATTACAAAACGTACATTCTTACAAAAACTCGAACTCATTTCCGATGAATATGTTGAGTTCTATGAAGAAATCAGAAAAGAAGCTTTATCTTATGGTTTGAAATCTCGTGTTTCTTCCAGCGGTGATGCTTTCTCCAGCAAGAGAATCAATTACTTAAAGATTGGTATTTCTGGTCGCACCCTCAAATTACATTACCGTTTAGATCCAAAAGATTATGAAGAAAGCCCCATTCCAGTGGAAGATGATTCTGCTAAATCTTTATATGTCGATATCCCATTAGCCTTCCGTGTGAAATCCAAATTAGCGGTGAAACGTGCGAAACATCTCCTTGCTGATGCGATGAAAAAAGCGGGTATTAAGAAATTAAGTCAAGAAGAACTCGCTAAACTCTTCGGTGAAAAAGAAGAAAAGAAGGAAGAACCAAAAGAAGCTCCAAAAGCTAAACCAGCACCAAAGAAAGTGGAAAAGAAACCAGAAGAGCCTAAGAAAGAAGAAAAACCAGTTATCGTCGTTGAGAAACCTGAAGAAGATGAAGATGAAGAAGAAGATGATAACAGCGGATTTCCAAATATCACCAAACGTACATTCTATGAAAAGCTTTTAAGAGTGAGAAATGAAACCAGACACGCTTATAAGGAAATTAAAGAATATGGTGTTAATACTTATGGTTTAACATCACGTGTCGGTGCTTCCGGCGATGCCTTATCATTTAAACGCAAAAACTTTGTCAAATTACAAATCTTTGGCAAGACCTTAAAAGTCCGTTATCGTTTAAATCCAAAAGATTATGCGGAAAGCAAGATTCCAGTGGAAGATGATTCCGATAAGAAGATTTATGAAGATCTTCCATTATCATTCAAAGTCAGATCTGATTTAGCGATGAAACGCGCGAAAAAACTCATCGATGATGCGATGAAAGCCGCAGGCATCAGTAAAGTGAAAGAAGGCAAATAATGAAACTCCATACTATTATTGGTCTATTTATCTGTTCTGGACTTCTCCTCACTGGTGGAGCGGGTGTTATTGTCGGATATTATTACAATTCACAAAAACAAACCATGACCACCGAAGATGGTGAAGTGGTAGAAAAAGATATTTATCTCAATATGCTTCCTGGTCAAAAGAAGGATTTCAATATTGAGGTTGATTTCGACTGGTATTCCAATGCGGATACTTCTTTATGGTTTACCGATGTCGATGAATATTCTGCGAAATACGTCAGTGTTTCCGCTAGACAAGGTGACAAATTATTATTCGTGGATGATGAAGGTAATAACATCTACGAAATTAAGAATTATGTTGATAATAACCATTTAGAAGATAAGGTCTTTATCAATCAAGAAGAAGCAAACAAGAATTTTGTTTTAACATTCTATCTATCCAACAACATGGTGGAAGCGGAAGTCGAGATGGAATTCACTTTCCATATGGCTTTTAAGAAAACAATGTAAAAGGAAATAAAAATGGCAGAAGAAGTGAAAGAAATGTCATCTGAAGAAGTCGTAGATAATAAATCTAACGATAAGAAGAGCAAAATCAAGAAGATTATCAATATCATCCTTGATGTTTTGTTCATCTCTTTTGCCGCTTTTGCGGTGGTCGCAATTATATTTAGAAGCACCACCTCTAATAACAAAGATGGTCACTCCATCAATGGTTATCAGCTAAGAACTGTCGAAACTGGTTCTATGGCGGAAAATAACCATATTGATCCGGAGACCTATAAATCCTATTCCATACACACTCTTCCAGTGAATTCTTTGATCAGAATTAAAGAAGTCAAAGAAAGCAGTGCGGAAAAGTTCTATGAGGACTTAAAAGTCGGTGATGTTGTCACATTTGTGTATTACACATCGATTAATGGAAGACAAGGTCAATATGTCTATACCCACAGACTTATTGAAAAACAACCAGTGACCGGAGGATATCGCTTAATCCTCATGGGTGATGCGGAAACCATTTCTGGTGGTGTCCAAACTGTGTACACTAACCCATTAACCGCGGAACAATCATTATCATATGTGATTGGTAAAGTGGTGTGGGCCAACCATCCGATTGGTGAAGTCGTATCATTCTTAAAATCACCAAATGGTATTTTGTTCCTCGTTGTTCTTCCTTGCTCCATTCTCTGTTTGTATGAGATAGGAAAAATTATCTTCTATGTCTATAAAGACAAGAAGGAAAAGAAAGCGATTGCTGCGGCGGAGACACAAAATCAAATTGATTCTAGCCAAGCAGAAATCGAAGACTTAAAAGCGCAGCTTGCGGCGCTTAAAAACAAAGAGCAAGAAGATGCAGATAAAGTCGACAAAGAAGTCGATAAAAAGGAGGAGTAAACTATGCCTTGGTATTTCATCCTATTAATTGTATTAGTGGTTCTTTTTGCCTTATCCCTCATCGGTGTAGGCACCCACGAAGCAGTCGTGAGAAAAAGAAACTTGAAAGATCCAAATAGAAGACTCTATAAAGTATCTTCATTAGCTATCACATTGGATGATAGTGATAATAAAGAGAATGTCGACGTCCTTTTTGCCGGCTCCTTAGCCGAGATTTTAGATGCAAATAATAATCAAAAATAAGATAAAGAAAGGAGAAATGTATGAACACAAAAACCGGTAGGGTGTTAATTGGTTCCGCGATTGTGGCCACACTAGCATTAGGTGGGGTTGTCGCTGGTACTTTTGCCTTATTCTCACGTCAAGTTTCATCAACCGCGCACATCAAAGTGGGTAATTTGAATTTCGCTTTTGCGAGAACAAAACTCGTCAGCAATTCTTTAGACGCGCAAGGAACGATATCAGAAACAGTTGATAACACATTAGTGGATCTTTCTACTGATGGTGCTAAAGCGTTAGATGTGGAAGGTGCAGTGCCAGGAGCTTCCTATATTGCCACATTCAAACTAACCAATACTGGTGCC
>JAEEGL012954406.1_pt1 | contig 11076 bp, 6 predicted proteins | sample 9134231 | NCBI WGS metagenome assembly JAEEGL01 (sample SAMN16246548, study PRJNA631951) | gut metagenome | biome: gut microbiome; feature: rumen; material: fiber-attached | host: Bos | place: Iran: Karaj | collected 2018-10
ATCGCATTGTCATAGCGATACTGAGGCGCGAGTGCGGTAGGATCTTCTGCGGTTTTGCCCGATTTGATTTCGACTTCGCTGAACAATTCGCGCGCATCGATCAATTCCTGAACATCCTGAGGCATATCGCGTTTTTTGGTGCCTTCCTTGCGACTTGTAATTTCAGCATCGATTTCTTCCCGCGAATACGAAGTGACAGCCGACGAAAGCAGGATACTGGTTGGCGCAAGAGACAGCGGCAATGTCTTGTCGTTTACCTTTTCTGCGAGTTTCTGCAAAGGCAGGGCATAGATATAATCGCCGTCTTTTTCGGCTTTTGCGTTGACGAGATATTCATACGAATCGGCGATATATCGCGCGGTATCAGCCTGATAACGCGTATTTTCGACATCTTTGATGGCAGAAAAAGCCTTAATGGCATTTTCATACTGATCGGAATAGAAATAGGCTTGTCCCAACAGATAACGGTAGTTGTAAATTTCTTCGTCGTTCGGGAATTTTTTGACGAAAGTCGCCGTAATTTCGGCGAGATCGCGGTTAGCCTCGACAATTTTTTTCTGTGCTTCCTTGAGCTTGCGTTCCGCGAGTGGACGTTCAGCCGGCAGGAGATCACCTTCGAGATATTCTTCGAGCGGACGCGCGTTTTCTTCGGCACGCGTGACGCGATCCTGATAGGCCAGAATCGAATTCTTCAGTGCTTGCTGTGAAGCGAGATTTGCGTTGGCAATGGCTTCCAGATTACCCTCACGCTCCTGGCATCGGTACCATTCGGACTGCTCACCGATGCGTTCTTCGATTTTTGCCTGTTCTTCTGCGGCTTTATCGAATTTACCGGAGAAATTGAGCGCAGCGACATAGATGCGAATGACCTCGGGCATGTCCGGGGCACAGGAACCACGGTGAATATATTCACCATAGGCGTCCGACGCATAATCATAGCGGGTTTGATCCATCATGGTATCGGCGAATTTGCGCAACACTTCCATCTCAAACGGTTTGCCGCTGTTGAGATATTTGTTGAATCGCTTCATACCGTAATCGGGATCGACGGCGATATTATCGGATAAATCCCAGTCTTCTTCGGCGAGTGCAGCGGCCATAAAGTCGATGGCCTCACCGCGCAGTGCGCTGCCGTTCGAAAGATTATCGGCATAACCAACCAATGCGATAAAATCTTTCAGCATGCCGTCGTAATCTTCGATGTAATATTCCGTCCATGCCTTTCGGTATAGCGCACGATCATAGACCGAGGTATCGGGACCGATATTGACGGCTTCGGTGTAATATTTGAGCGCTTCCTGCCACATGATTTCGCCGCCGAGCCCCAGAATGGCATCCTGCGACTGAGCGAAATAGTATTCACCGATTCGCGTCAGAACTTCAGCACGGCGTTTGCTTTCGGGATATGCTTCGAGCAAAGCCATAAATGTGCTGCGGGCTTCTTCCTGCAGGCCCATTTGTCCCTGGCAATAGCCTTTCAGATAGAGCGCACCGTCCATCTGATTGTATTTGGGGAAGTTCTTTTCCAGCTTTGCGATATACTCAAGAGCCATGGAGAAATCGGGATGTTCCATGGAATTGGTTTCATCGCTGAGATAGAGATCGTCTGCGCGTTCATAATGCAGGCGGGCTAGCCGATAGAGGATATCGGCTGATTTTTCATGTGTTTCGCCATATCGTTTAAGGAAAACTTCCATGCGCTCAATCACGCTGTCGCGCATTTCGGCTTCTTCTTTGCGCAATGCAGCGATTTTTTCTGCATAAGCGGCATCGACACTCGACATCCGGTCCTGATAATCAGACATCAATGCGCGGCGCAGATCGAGACGATAGCTGTTGATTTCCTTTTTATAGCGTTCGGCTGCCAGTTTATAGCTCTCATAGGCATTGAGCTTATCACTGGCAACAGACTGCATTTTATCATCCCCGGAAACAGGGGTATCCGGCTCGGACTGCGATTTTGTCGTATCTGCAGCAGCCTCGTTTTGCGGCAATACAGTCTCATCCACACTCTGGGCTATGGCATTGGTTAGTGGAAACCATGCAGCCATACAAGCCAGCAATATCTGCGCGAAATGGAGCCTTTTCTTATCACACACGGCGAATGCCTCACAAATGCTGGAGATGGGACTTATTCATTTTGCCCGGATTCTTTGAGAAACTGCCTGAAATCCTGTTCAAGCACTTCGCGTTCTTTTTTACGCTCTTCCATGGTGGCCGATAATTCTTTGCTGCGTGCATCTTTCTGGAGCCAGGCGATATCGACGATGCCCAAATCGGCAGACAGCACCATTTCTTTTATCTGCTCATAGATTGACTGCCAATAACGCACCGAAACTTCACCAGCGGTATCACCAACGCTCGATTTGGCCGCCACATATCGGGTCTTTTCGGCATTGAGCAGTTCGATTTCGTTATTCAGCCGCCGTTTAAAATCGGTTACGCGTGCTTGCATACTTTCATCGATTTCACGATTCAAAGCATTCAAACGCCCGAGCAAAGCGCGCTCACGCTGAATGGTTTCGCGATAATCGTTGCTGATACTGCCCGAAGCCAGTGCCATATCCCATTGTTTTTCAAGGGCGACCTGCAATGCATCAAGGCTTTGCAGCGACTGTTTGAATTTCTGCGAGCTTTCTCCGCCGTTGATACGGGCTTCGGCGAGTTTTGATTCGATAATCTGCTGGCTGGATTTCAGCTTATTCAGGCTGGATTCAAGTTCTTCGAGCTGCGCAGAATAGGCTTTGCGCTCATCGGGCGTGAGCGATGTGGTGCGTGAGCCTCTGAGCCAGTTGCGGAGAATACGTGCTTTTTGCGACAGATTCTCACTTTGCAGCTTGAGGTGATGCAATCTGGCGACGCGTTCTTCCTGCGCCGATTGCAAAATCGCAAACATGACATCGCGTTCCTGCCTGGATTTCGGCAACTCCGAAACCTCCTCAAGCAGGAATGAAATTTCGTCCGGCACGCTCTGATATTTGCTCGTAAATTCGTAACCGAGCAACAGCGCATTAATGCGGATTTCGCGGGAAAGCTGCGTAAATGCACTGAATTCCGGCATGCTTTGAATGCCGGTATCGTCCGATAAAATGGCGTTGATTTCGGCGACGATTCTGTCGGATTCAACGGTATTTTCGTCGCTTACCGTCAGGCCATTGATCATCGTTTCGATGCGTCCGACATCGCTGCCAACATTGATCATGCCTTTGGCGCGTTCGGGCACGATGGCTGCTTCGCGGTAGTTTTCTTCTTCGATATGGCGCTTCAATGTCTGCTTGCGTTCTTCGAGATTGCCGGCATTGCTTTCCATGCGCTGCATGATGGGTTCAAACTCGTTGACGATCGTCTGATAGGAAGCACTGGCTTCGTCGTATTTGCCGATTTCGCGATTGATATCTGCCAGTAAACGCCGGGTTTCGAGGGCATGTCTATCCTGCGGATACGACAGCAGCAGCAGCTCGAAACTCTGTTGCGCACCAACGAAATCCTCCTGCTGGATGCGCGTCCAGCCCAATTCATAGAGGACTGCCGGGAAATTTGTGCTCGTTTCGGGGATCTTCTGATACTGGTTGAGTGCTTCACTCCAATTGCCGATTTCGAAATAGATTCTGGCCAAGGCGAGATCGGCCAGTTCATGGACGAAATCGCTCTGCTTGTATACGGCTTTGCTATTGGCAACCTTTTGAAACTGTACGATGGCGGCTTCAAAATTCTTTTCTTTGACTTCGATGACGCCGATCAAATAAGCCGCTTTGACGCCCCATTCATCATCGTTGGTCAACGATTTCAGGCTCATTCTCGCCGTTTCGAGGTCATCCTGCAGGAACATGGCGCGTCCCATGATATACAGGTATGCCGGCGAGTTAGAGAATTCGTGGGCATTGGCGAGTGCGGTGTTAACCTCAGGCCAGTCACCGGTTTTCTGTGCGACCTGCAGCAGCAGCATCACGCTATCGGTACGTTCGGAACCTGAACCATTTTTAAGCAGTTCGATGAGATGTTTCTGGCTGAGCCTGTAATAACCGCTTTCGTACAGTGCTCTGGCCAGATGCAGCTGTGCCGTCTGATAGGCAGGCATACCGCGCCATTCATCGTGTGAAACGATATCCATAAAGATATTGGCGGCACGCTGATGATCGCCTGCTGTTTGCATCACTATACCTTCCGACAGCCGGGCATCGGGCGTTTGCATCCGACTGGACAGCGCACGCTGAGAAAACTCGCGATGCGTTTTATCCAGTTGACTTTCCAGCTTGCTGAGCCGGGTTTCGTATTCCGAAGGAATCGCCCAGGCTGCGGATGGTATCGCAAGCAGAATCGCTATAATTGCGCAGTTAATGCGATGCTTCAACATCATTTGCCCTTGTTCTGTTCGGCAGCTTCGATTTCACTGGTGATCGCAGAAGCGAGGTCGTACTGCTTAAAATCGTAGGTTACACTTGGACGTTCTTCGTATGCCGTAAAGAAATTGCCCGATTCACTGGCTGTAACGATCAATTCTGCGGCCTTTCCTTCGTCGACCACGAAATCATATCCGGACTCGACTTTAAACGTATAGTCGGTCATGTATCGAAAGACGCCCCAGGGTCTTCCTTTATAGACGTACAAAACGGTGAGCTGATGCGCACCCGGTACGAGCAGACTGTCGTACAGAATCTCGTCGTCGAGTTTATTCAGGGAACCGTCAGTTTCGTGTTTGGCGTAGATTTGCTCGTGATCGATGGCATAATAGATCTGCACCATATCGTATTGGCCGCCCATATCGTTTTTATGGCGAATCTGCAGTCTGGAGCCATTCATCGAACGCTGCAGCACCTCTTCGCGCAGCAGCAGCAAACGGCTTTTGGTCGTGAACGTGTCTTCTTTGAGGGTGTCGACGCTTGTGCTCACTTCGCGCAGCTGTTTGTCGAGCATGGCATCTGTCATGACATTAACGGGATCTTTGGGTGCATTCTGCGTTTCTTGCTGTGGTGCGGGCGAATCTGAAGCAGATGCACCATCTGCACTGGCCGTATTATTATCGGCAGCCGGTGATGCTGCAGCACTGGCTTCGGCCGGTTGTTCCGTAGCCGCTGCCGTCTTTTGCGCTTCGGCAGTTTCTGTTGTGCCCGTAGCCGGCTGAACATCCGCAGGCTGCTGGGCAAATGCCAGACTTCCGGAGAGAGCAAAAACAGCAAAAGTTGAAATATAAGCAGATGAACGCATGGGATTCCTCGATAGTCGATAGAGGCCGGATACTGTCAGAATAATGGTATCACACCATCGCCAAAAATTAGCCAATTTTGACGGTTTCGCAATATCTGCGCCATTTTAACGATTAAAATTCTTTGGCGCAGCGCTTGTGTGATTTGAGTGAGGTGTGTGCGGGCGTATCGTCGCAGACGATAGCACGCACCGCAAGGCGTATCGCGGTGAAACCGCGATAGCCGCGCACCTGTCAGGATGGATTTTCATTTTCCGGTGTATTGCCGGAATGTTTTGCCGGTCGGACGCAGGTAAAGCGGTCGTGGCGCGACATTTCGCTGCGTTTATGCGTTAGAATTGCCTCGTCATTCAGGCAGTGTTTGCATAGCAATTCCTGGCCGGGTCTGGGTTTGAATGGGACGAAGTCCTGGGCAGCACAGCGAGCGCATGTGAAGGGATATTCGCGTGCAGCGACGCGATTGCGTCTGGCCCACTCATCGCCAAAGGTATTTTCGGCGCACTGGCGGCACAGGATCGGCCCGTGTGTTTTGGGCAAAAATGGCAACACGTCGACGGCACCGCATTTATCGCAGCGAATTTCGATGTGCACCTTGGTGTGGTTGATGACAGAGGGATGATTTTTGGCGTAATATTCGAGAGAACGTTGTTTTTCGGCACGTTCGGCCATGTGGCATTCGCGACACAGCACGCGGCTGCCCGGATCGGGCAAAAATGGCACTTTGTTTTCTTTGCCGCATACGGCGCAGATAATCGTGTGCAGGACTTTGCCGCCCACGCGTTCAACGTTGGGGTTGGACATGCATTCGCGGCACAGGACGACGCTGCCATCATAAGGTTTAAACGGCACGACATCGTGTTTGCCGCAGTGTGAGCAGGTAATTTCGTACGAAGCTTGTTCTTTGTGCGCGTGATCACCATGCTGTGATTCGCGCGCGGCTTTCAGACACTTTTTGCACAACAAGGGGCGACCGGGCTCCGGTTTAAACGGCACCCGAAATGCTTCCTGGCATTCCGTGCATACGCCATCATACCATTCGGATTCATCCGGTTTGTGTGAATGCTGGGTCTGATGCGGTTTTTCATGTTTGTCGCGTCTTTGAAACGTACGCCGTTCCGCCATTTTATCTCTCCTACTCTGCTCTTATGGGTGTTATTTTGGGCTATGTACGGCGATTGTGTTGATCTTTTCTGTTTTTGGCAGTTATTCCGTCTGTCCGGGCGTGCCTATGACACCCCCGGTTACTGATGCAGAAGTAACGCCTTCCAGGTGTGTCTGATTGTTGCTATGACATAGCATGTACCAGAGCATTGGCGTTTATCAACACTTTGGGCGTACAGAGCCTTATTTTTTGTGGCCTCAACGACAGAGGCTAACTTTGTTATTATAATGATTATGCACCACAATATCAAGCTGCAGCCATCCCGGCACTGGGGCATCGTAACTATTCAGCCGAACACAAGCCCATTAGGGCTATTGATATTGAACGCCTGCGGCGTTCTCACACAATGGCTGAACTGTTACCACCGCTGGTTACGGTGCCTGTGGCTGAAACATCTGCTCTGGCAACACCACCCGGAAACTGTTCGGCTGTGAATCATCCATCAGATCTACGCCGTCCTGACCTGGCTCAAGGGATATTTTCTCCATGGCTTCATCCAGCATCATGTAGTCATCGAATTGATCACAGCCACTTTTTTCATCGAGGCGCTGGACCATGGTGCCATAGCTGACGACCTGATACAAAAATGCGGGAAGGCCCATGTTTTTCTCGAGAATATGCGTCTTATCCAACATGGCATTGCCAAAAGTGCAGATATTGAAATCGCTGCGCAATTTCATGGCCGCTTTCTCACAGTTCGTGATACTGGCCGTATCGAGGTGATTTCCCCAAAATGTGCTCAGATAAGTCGAATTCGCATAGCCATACGACTGAATGATCCTGAGGTTGATCTTTTCAAATGCATCCAATGCCTCATCACACGCAGCCATCGCGTAGATGCTCTGATGCGGATTGGTGTACAGATGGATCTGGCTTTCGGCAGAGTCTTCGTCATATTCGGCGTATGCATCGGATTTCAGATCTTCGATAACCTCCTGAATCAACGATTCGGGTACTTCCTTAATGCATGATACGGCTTCGTTGCATGGCTTGAGCATACAATTGAGCACAGTTGCCTGAAATCCGGCAAGTTTGGTCCGTTCATCGCCTTGTTTTCCCGGTGTACCCGCGATCATTTCCAATGGCTTGCGCGAGCAGGTAATCGCAGGCGCATTCGCATTTTCGGCGCTGTTATCGCCAGCCTTTTTTTGCTGAAGCTTCATCATGGGCGTCTCAAATTCCGGAATCACACCGGTGGCTTTGTCCCAATTTATGACTTCGGAAGAAATCCCCATCACAGCCATCAGAAACTCCGGAGCCATCCCGCATTTTTGAGTCAGTCGCTTGTACTTATAATTAAACTGTGACATCTGATAGTTCAGACCAGCCATTCCCATACTGCGATCATCGCGCAGCGTCATGAAATCGATATTGGCATTGCCAAAAATACAAGCCGGCATCTCGCGGATTTCCTTTTGAATGGCCTCGCAGTCCTGCTTTTGTGCGGCACGAATCAGATACGGATAAAATGCCGTCAGCAGGCTGGATTCGTGATAACCGGCGCGAATCACCGTTTCATTGATGGATTCATATTTCTCAAGGGCTGCGTCACAAGCACCCGCACTGTAAATCATCGCGACCTTTTGCAAGATCTCCATAATATCCGTGTTGTACATATCGCGGACGATTCTGGCATCGCGATCGATATCACCGGCAGCAGCAAGCAGCGTATCATTCGGGATCTGCGACAGACACTGTACAGAATCGCTGCATGAAGGCTGTTCCAGAATGCATTTTTGGACCTGATCCATATACGCGCTCAGATGCGTAAAAGACCCATCGACATCCGCAGTAGCCGGCGCAAATTCGGCAAGTGGCGTCCGTTTGCAGATCTTGGAATCGACCGCAGGTGCTTCCGCAGCAGGCGTTCCCGCAGCCGGCGCTTGAGCCGAAGCATCGGAGGGGGGCAAAGATTCCGGTCCTGCTGCCTTACGGCACGCAGAAAAACAACACAATATCGCTGTAAATAAGACGACCTTTTTCATGGAGACACCTCCGAATGCTATTTTGAAATGCGCACAAGAATTTGAGCGCTGCAATGTCTTTCGCAACTTACGCTGTTTACGCTTCACAGTCTATCAATACACTTGTAGTACAGCGCATCATCATTTGACAATCGTTAGGGTAAAAAAAAAGGCCACGCTTAATTGCGTGACCCTTTAAAGTGGAGCTGATCGGGATCGAACCGACGACCTCTAGAGTGCGATTCTAGCGCTCTCCCAGCTGAGCTACAGCCCCAACGGCAACTCGCCGAACGGCGCGCCTTCTACTTACTTTTTTTTCAAAAAGCAAGCAAAATGCGAACTATTCAGCAGGCCATCCCGCCGATGTATTGGAAATAACAAAGGGGGATTCAACATTTTCACCGCTCTGGACGTTAAAATCTGCGTCCGATTCTTCAGCTTCGCCGGTGCCCATAAAGAGCATGCTCAGGCCGATGCTGGCGATGGCGATAAAAACGATGGCAAGATAAGCGAAGCGGAAAGGTGGCTGACGTAATTCTTCGTCATTGTTTTCGGCTTCGGGCATTTCATTATAAGTGTTTGCCGGTGCGATATCGACCGGTATGATGGCAGATCGGGAATCGGCGGTCTTATGCTGTCGCTGCCAGACTTCGTAAGCCTCGATAATTTCATCGACAGGAATGGATAACTGCCGTGCATAATTGCGAAGAAAACCACGCACAAAAACCTCTGCGGGCAATTCTTCAAATGCATTATTCTCGATTGCCTCAAGCGTGGGCACGGGAATACGCGTCACTTTCGACACTTCCAAAAGCGTCAGTCCGCGCGCCTCGCGTTCTCGTTTGAGCATCAATCCTGGTGTTTCCATTAAAAATCTCCTTATATGCCATTTGCGCCTGCACGCAAAAGCATTCGTCTTATAAGCAAACCAACCCGCATAGTCAACCCCAAATCGGCGGGGATGACATTTTTGTCATACCCATCTCAATTTGGCTTTTTGTTTAGGTTTGCGCGCTATCTGCGATACGCGCGCCCGGCCGTGCCTATGCTGTGCATACGGCCCGGCACCTACATCAGGTGGCGCGTCAGCGCTGCCATGGCCTGCGGTGATGGGAACAACATCGTAAATGCCTGCGTCTGCGCCAATAACCGCATCCATGCCGTTAAATGCGCATCGGCATGATCGGGATCCTGTGCCGCAGCCAGTGCGCCCAGCGCAAAGGCAAACGCCCCAAGCGACACCGCAGGAAACCGCGTCGTCTCCCGCAAAAATACGGCTTCATAAATCGCAAAACGCGCATAACGCCCAAATGGTGCATCCGGCGATAAACACTCAAACTGAACCAACGGCCGCTTCAGACAGTCCAAAAGTGATCGCGCATGTGATGCATGCTTCGTCTCGCCCAGCTTTTTTACCTCTTCCGACAAACCATCGGCCAAACCACCAAATGCCCGCTGGACATCCTGCACAAACGGCTTCGGCAATTGCGCCAAATCCGATGGCGTTCCCGAAATCAGCGAAGCCAGTATCGCCGCATACGGCATTGGCTTGTCAAGCCACGATAAAATCTGAGCCTCCTGAAGCCGTGCCTGCAAAAGCTCATCTTCATCCGGCGTCCGCAATACCGCACGATAACTCGCGTTTTCAATCAAATCGGCAAATGCGTCGGCATGTGCCTGCCGATATCGATCGATATCGCCCGGTTCTGAATGCGACAGCCGACAGGTACGCATATTGGCATAACAATAGGGTTTGATGCCGATGCGAATTTCGGATTCCGTCGCAATGGCTATCACCGGAAACCTCCGGCATGCCGCGGGCTTCTTGTCTGCACCGAATTTTCCATGAATCCGGCACAAATTATCGTCGCCAAGAAATGCACAGCGCTTGCCCGGAAAATTCAGAAAATACAGACACGTGCCATCCGGCTTTAGCCCCTTCATCATCGGATTGAGATCCGCCGGCAAATCGCCGCTTTCCGCAAGCTTTCGGTGCGCTTCGACGGCATTCTGATGTTCCGTATCATTCAGCGGCCCAACGAGTTGCGCCATGCACGAACAGCCACACAGCTCACACGTATGATCGATGGGGTACGGCATATTCAGACGCGGCGCCAGCTGCTGACAATGCACAACACCCATCTGCACGAGCGCATCCAACTGCTTGCCGAGCGCAGTTCTGGATATCGGCTTCTGGGTCATCATCACCAGACTACTTTGAATCTCATCGACAGAAATCTCCGGCATCCGAAGCAAAATATCGACAATCTGAATCTGTACGGCATCCAGTTTGATATCTTCCGCATTTCGACGAACCATCTGCGTCTTTTTGTCGTTTGTTTCGAGCGTGATGTCCGATGCGCATCGATAATATATAATGTTGGTTATTGGCATGATGATTCCTGTTGTTTTGGCTGTCTCCCGCGACCAATTGGGTGCTCAGCGCTTTACAAACGCCGAGTCAGCGTCTTCGATGTTCAAGAATTTATCCAACCCTAAGCTTGACTTTATACGTGATATGCACATTTGCCAAAGCCAAATCATACGGCCGCAGGCCGTTGTGATAACCTATAGCATTCCCCGACAACACGACGTTGTCGGGGGCCTCTCGATTCGCACCGTCCGGTGAACGGTGCGAATGGAGAGGCCAGTGAGCAAATCAAATGATACCATAATTTCCCCCTCGCCATTGATGGAGAGGGGGAACGGCACGAAGTGACAAGGGGGTGAGGTGCGCGAGAGATGAA
>JAEEGL014687779.1_pt1 | contig 11076 bp, 6 predicted proteins | sample 9134231 | NCBI WGS metagenome assembly JAEEGL01 (sample SAMN16246548, study PRJNA631951) | gut metagenome | biome: gut microbiome; feature: rumen; material: fiber-attached | host: Bos | place: Iran: Karaj | collected 2018-10
GCTTTCGTCCATCGCTTTGAGGATTTCATCCTCACTCGCACTGATATTCTTTAGTTCAAGACTCTTGAGCTTATTCTCATCGGCCGCTATCTGGGCGGAAATATTGTCGATCTGTTTCTTGAGATCCTCTTTCTTCTTTTCGTCTGTTTCCTTGTTATATTCCGCAATCAGACGGGCCTTCTCTTTTTCGTTTGCAAGGATCGATTCGTTTATCTGTTTCGTAAGAGCTTCAAGCTTACTCTCTTTGACAAAATCTTCGGCTGCGGCTCTTAATATCGCGCTTTTTGCTGCCGCGGCATCTTTAGCGTCCAACTCGTCTCCGCCGTCTTCACCGAGCAGTTTTGCGGCCGACTCCGATTCACTGATGCGTTTTGCTATCTCAGCTGCATTGTCTTTAAGCGACTGGGCTATCTCCTCTGCCGTCACATTGTTCGCGATATCGCTGAGTTCTTCCTCTATCTCTGCAAGACGTTCTTTATAATGCGTTACGGTCGGAGATTCCGCCTCGCCGGTATCGATGCTCTCCGCGGCACTGAGCATATCCTCAAGGCGCTCTTTCTCTGCGAGAAGATCCTCTGATTTCTTCTCAACGACTATCTGTCTCGCAAGAGCTTCCTGCACATCCGCAAGTGTTATATCTTCGTCTGCATAAAGCTTTTTATCGTTTGAATTGATGCTGGCTCCGCCGATATAGCTTCCGTCCTCCGCAAACATCCTCACGGTAAGCTTTCCTACATCATTCTTTATGAACGACATGTATGTGAAAGGATTGTCCGCTTTTATCAGATCGTTCGAAAACAGATACAGATTCTGCTGCGCGCTCAGGTTGTAGAAAGCTACCTCCTGGTCGGTGTTGTAATTCTTCGCAACTCCCTCTTTATCGAATGTAAAGCGGAGCTTTATCATATCCGTATTTTCATCTTCTTCGAGTGTGTACGAACCTACATATTTTTCCGCATTCGGATCGATCTTTTCATATCCCGTTGTAATGTTCAGCGGACCGTATGAAACTGTCGGGTCGATCGCGCATTTATCTATAAATTCGTCGTTGTTATAAAGCGCTATCGATACCGATTCAACCTCAGTGACAGTCAGAGTCAGATGCTTTATCGATTCATTCTTGGGCGTCCTCTCACCTATCTGTCTTCCGTCAGACCACAGTTCGAAATGAGTGACATTAAACTCAAAATCATTGGGGATATCGATATAGAGCATGAACTCCTCGGAATCTACGATTGAACGGATACTGTATGTCGCTCCCTTTTTGATTATCGACTGCATTGCGTCAAGGGCATCCTCAACCGCGTCACCGCTTCCTTCCGGAGGTGTTCCGAGACCGGCGTGACCTGCCTGTGTAGTAAGCGATTCAACGATAAAATATTCCGAAACCGCGCCGCATGTTGTCCTGTCAAATTCAAACAGCGTTTTCGAATAGAGGGAAAGCGCATCCTTAAGTGCACTCCTTGCGCTCTCGTACTCTCCGAGCTCTGTATCGTATTCCTCCAACGACATCTGTCCGAGCGCATTTAGAGCTTCATCATAGATGAGCTGCTGCTTCAGTGTCTCGAGATCGTTCTTTGCAGTGATATAGGCTTTGCGGGTCTCCATGAGATTGTCATAGCCTTCCGCAATCGCGCTGTCCAGTTCATTGCATGTATTGTTGTATTCCTTCAGGGCACTCTCATATTCAAGTGCGGAAGCATAAAGAACATAAGGATCGTCTTCAACATATCTGATACCGTCGGTATCACCCTTCCACCACTCTTTGGGGAACTTGAAAAAAAGAATACGCTTTTTGCCGACCCATGGATCGTCTATCTTTTTCAGAAACTCATCATATTTCTTTTTAAAAGCACGTTTGTCGATCGATCCTCCGTCGAGAGCCTGCTGGACATAAGCGCTTATCATATTTATGTTCCCGCCGTACTGTTGCTTCATGAGTTCATAATTCGTCATCAGCTCCAGTTTTGCAAGTTCCTCTGCCTGTTTGGCCTCAAACACTGTCTGATCGGTTTCCTTTGCGTGCTTCTGAAGGCTTTCGACCATTTGTCTGTCGATATTTGTTGTGACGAAAGCATCCTCAAAGAGATACTGTTCAGTGATCGTAAAACCTACTTCTTTGCCGAGCTTGTCTTTCGATCTCTGAAGCTTTGTCTTCTCCGAAGAAAGGCTCTTTTTATATCCCTCAAGCTTTTTTTCCTGCATCTTTATCTGCGCTTCTGTCGCAAGTCCGAGCGCAAGTCTCGCCTTGTTCTTGAGAAGTGTTTTTTCAAGATTGCTGATTCTCTGATTGAGGAAAGTTATCTCAGCGGTAGAAGTGATTATATCTATATAAATTCCGCTGACTTTTTCGTTTTCCTGCAGCTTAAGATCGTTAATTTTGTGCTTGAGTGTATCGATATCGTACTGAAGCTGTGTCGGCTTGTAGGAGAATTCAAATGCCTCGGCTTCGTTGGGAGTTGTCGGAAATTTGAAGTTCAGGAGCGGTGACCATCTGAAGGTCTGCATGCTCCTCTCTTTTTCCTTAAGCGAACGGAGAGCGGATTCTCTTGCAGCCTGCTTTGCCTCTATCTGCATCTCGATCGCTTCTATCTTTTCGGAATTGCAAATAGCTACGGTTTTTGCCGTAGCAAGTGAAAGTATGGTCTGGCGGCGTGCTGCCGATGCCTTTTCGGGGAAAGTGAGCACTAGCGAAGAAGCGGCCAGAACGGTCGTAAGGAATCCCGCGATAAAACGCTTTGTCAATAATCGCGCATTATTCGATTTTCCTCTCTTTTCTTCTGTAAATCTCATGGCTTTCCCTGCTATAAATCCAAATGATTATTCTATGTCCGCAAGACTCTCCGTCATGATGTAATAAAAACTGAACGTATCCACTCCCGGATCCGTCACAAAGATGTATAACAGGCCGTCCTTGTGATAGGTGTGAAGATAGACCTTATAATCATGGTCGTAATCTTTGATCTCGTTATACTCCGTGAATACAGAACTGATCGTAATATCCGCGGGTCCGTTTATGACGATACCCTTTGACTTTTCGTTTAATTTGTTGACTGCAAGTATCTCGGGAAGTGTCGCGTATGAACTTCCGACATATATCGGCTCGCCGAGATAATTGACAAGTTCGCTGAATGTGTTAATACGTCCTCCGGCTGTCGGGAAACTGTCCTTGAGAACATAGATCATCTCTACACTGGCTTCGGCTTCCACGGAGTTTTCGTCAAGATATTCAACGCTCATCGCGTTTATCTCGGGCATGTATCTTACTCTCTCCGAATCCGATTCGTAGATTGTTGTCTCTCCGTTGTATGACGAAGCGACTTCGGATGCCGACTTGCCGATAAGATCGCTGTACTTGATATCATCAACCGAGAACATTCCGTTGAATACGGGATTATGTCCCATATCGAAGAGAATTCCATCCCCCTCTTTCATGTTGAGTGCGAATTCGCCTTCGTACTCAAGGCTTCCGTTCGTGCGGTAGAGCTTTCCGTTTCCGCTGTGCAGATTTTCGTGGAATGAACCCTGGTAAAAAAGAGTTCCGTCCTGGTAGTACTGCGTTCCGACATTCTCGTACATGCTGTTGGCGAAATTGCCCTGATAAACCACAAAACCGGCGGGATTCATAAGGGTTCCCTGTCCGTTGCAGGCACCTTTCGAAACCTCACCCTCGTACGCCAGGTATCCCGATTTTCCCTTTATCCTTACGGTTCCCTTTGCGAACTTAAGAAGCACATTGTTGTAAGCGTATGTCTTGATACCGTCGTTCTGTCTTCCCGGGAACAGTCCGCTCCAGGAGCTTACAAGAAACGCTATTGAAAGCACTCCGATTACCATAACCGCGGCGAAAGCAAGGCGTCTGCTGACAAGCCAGCGTCCTATTGTATAGTAATCGTCCTTGTGACGCGGCTTGACATTCAGGGTCTTTGTAAAGAAAGTCCTGAGCAGCTCGGTAGCCCTCGTCAGAAGGAAGCTCGGCTTTGTATAAAGCTTAGCCTTTGTGACGAAGGGCGTAAATTTAGCTTTTATAGTTTGTAATAGTGTTTTTAACGGGTTCACGTTCTGTTATATCTCCTACAAACTTTCACGTCCGTCCATGTGGAGCTCACCGTAGAATCCATCGGTAGCCGCTCCGTCGAGGTAACGCTCACACTCAAATAAATACCATTTCGACAGTTCATCGTCGGGTGATTCACGGAGTATCTCCGAGAACATTCCCCTTGCCATGTAGAAATCACGCGCATAAAAGAGCTTCAGCGCATCCGAGAAATGCTTGTTCTGTCTGACCTTCCTGCTCCTTACCGGCGAAGGTTCTGCATCAAGCGCCTCGTATAGTTTTATTCTTCTTTCCGTGTCTGAGGGATTCGGGATTATAAATCCGATGTATCTGTAATCTCCGCTGCTGTTTTCGTGCTCGATCAGCTCTTCCGTGAGCACGAGGGGCAGTCTCATCTGCCTGAACCACTCCGCATAGGTTTCAAGAATATCCGCCTCTTCCGAAGCTATACATACACATGCCTGCTTATCGCTTCCTGCGATACCGTATATGTACGGAGCGTAATGAAGAATCATTGACGATCCGGCAAAGCCGAGTGCCTTTTCCTCATAAAGCCTTAGCATAAGGTCATTACCGAATCCGGCCGCATTCTTGTTGTCATCGGTAAACAGGAATTTGAGTTCCGACAGAGTATCATTCTCTGAAATGAGGATTCCGTCATATTCCTCGCGGCATTTCTCGGCGATGGTAAGAAGAGAATTCTTCTTTTCTATCTCCGAAACGGTAAGTTTTTTACCGGCTTTTGAAGGAACCGTAAGAAGCGCGATCGCACCGCTTAAGCTTACTGCGCTTCCGCTTTCCACCTCGGTAATCGACTGCTTCTTTAATATCCTTTCAATGCTCTTTGGAGCAAATCTGAAATATGCTTCGTATGTCAGATATTTGATTCTGTTGCTGCTTACTATACTCTTTCTGATCTCGGCAAGACTGTTCCACATATAGTTGATGTCCCTGCCGATCACTTCGGGTTTTTCAATCTCCTCACCCGTGGTCGCCACGATCTTGAGAGCCTGCTGGAACTGTCTGAGATCCCTGTTCTGCAGAAGTATATATAAAAGACCTGCGATCGTACCTACTCCGAATACGGACAGAGCTACCACAAAGAGTCCTTTGTACCGCTTGAAAAGTCCGTCGAAAGTGAATCTGTCATCAGCTATAACAACCGCGCTGTATCCGCTGTAACCCGATGAGGAAAGATTGGTCGCAAGAACGAGTTTTCTGCTTCCTGCGATCGGTACATTACCATAGGTGTACGCATTTCCTGCGCTGATACTCTCAAGCATCTTCTCAACTTCATTTCCGTAGATATTTCCGATGCTGTCCCTGTTGTTTCCGCTTATGCTCATCACGATCCTGCCGGTGAGAGTATCCGTTATCAGGATATCTTCCACGTCAAGTGCGGAAGAGGAAGCTCTTCTGTCCAGTCTGTCGGTTATGATCTCGTATTCGTCCGTATCATAAAGTTCTTCCGACGAAAGGTTCATTAGTCCGTAACCGTCGAATATTCCCTGCGCATCCGAAGACACGATCTCCGTATAGTAACCGATGGTTGACCTTCTCATTCCGGTGATCATAAAGAACAGCGCTAAAGTACATCCTAAAAGCAAAAGAATTTCGTATCCGAAAACAAGGTATACCGCTCTTCTTCTGTTCTGAAGAAGTATAAAGACCGCAGCCATAACCATTGCGCCGAAGAGTACGGCCGCAACAAAGATTGAAGGCGGAACTCCTACAGCGTTTACATATTTTCCGGGGTCTACCGATTTTCTCTCAAAAAGATTTGCCACGGTCTCGTCAACCGCAAAAGTACCGGGCTCCGAATTATCATATCGAAGGACGAAAACATCATCCTGATAACGGGCTTCGGTATAATATCTGGGAAGTACACTTTCGCTGTATGTGATATCTTTTAATTTGCTCTCCGCTTCCTCCCATTTCTCTTTGTCTTCGGCGGAAGGATCCGAAACAGCGATCAGGTCTCCGCTTCCGAGTTCGTAGGCATATGCCTGCTGCCCGTTATCGGAAATCGCGGTTATGATGAACTTGTCTTCGCCGCCTGTAAGATGTGAAAAACGTGATTCCGACGGAATTCTGAATGCAGGTGAAATAAACTGCATCTGCAGATCGGTATTGTATTTGGCTATGACGTATTTTGTGATAAGTCTGCCGTTATCATTTACTTTCTTTGAATAAACCGCGCAGATACTCTCGCCGGCTATATCCGTATCTTCGATATTCCATCCCTTGAGATATGTATCCGTTTTGGTGGCATAAAGCTTGAGAACTTTGCCTTTGAGATCCATTTTCCAGATAAGGCCGTTGTTTCCGAAATTGTCGGACACAAAAAGCTCGTCTTCAATCTTTACATAGGAATTTGATGTGGTGTAATCCGTTCCCGGCTTTTTATAACCGTAAAAAACCACTGCTCCTACCGCCACCACGGCCATCCATATTATGATTGCTGCAATCAGTTCCCTAATTCTTCTCATCTGTGATTACTCCACAATTTATTGCAAAAGCGATTCCAGTCCGATTTTTTCGAAGCTCCTGATGAATAAGCGAAGCCACGGAGCATCTCCGAAAAACAGGTTAGTAAGAAACGTTACTATCACGAACAGCGCAAGGATTATGCTGACCCAGAGAAATATCCTGAAAAATGTCTGGCGGTTTCTGTTGAACCAGGCCTTGATTGCCGGCTTGAATCCGCGTTTTCTCTCCGGTTCCGCTGCCATCTCTACATCTTTGTAGAGTTCCTTGAAGCTTGAATAACTGTTCTTTTCCGTTTTCTTCCTGAGAAGCACATAGCTGTTGGCTTTTCTTTTGGCCTTAGGCTCAAGCATCTTCGTCAGGATTCTCGCGCATTCAAGGGCGCAGCCCTGTTCTCCGATCGTAGGATCAAGATCTGTAAGATCGATACGGTAGCTGAGTGATACGGCTCCGTCTCTTGCGAGCTGTATCTCCCTCTGCTTAAGCACAAGATAAAGAATCGGCCAGGGCAGGCTGCATGTCATGCACGCAATTATCAGATTTACGCATATCTCCTCGCATTCATGCAGGGAAAGTGCGTTGCCCATGTAGAAATCTTCAAGCGCTCTCTCCTGAACATACGGATAAACGATGAAAAACTTTCCCTCGTCCGTAAACATGTTCAGCACTGTATTCTGTTCTATATAATCAGCTTTATCGTATACCTCGATAAAACGCCGCATCGTATAGTGGTCTTCTATCGCGAGGACTGTGACGGACTCGCCTGTTCCGCTCTCTAAATCCTCACATATCGTGACCTCGTTTACGTCGCTCCGTTTTACCCTGTGTAAGGTTTTATACCGAAGCTGCCTTATTTGCTCGCTCATCAGTTTCTCCGTAACCAGTCTTCTCAACTATTGCATATGCGTAAGTGCATATTACCGGCATATCAGTGCAGTAGATTCTGATCTCATATACTCCGGGCTTAGCGGGAGCTGTGTAGATACCGTCCGAAGTGATGCTTCCCGATCCGGATTCGGTGAGTTCGTAAGTTACGCTGCACTTGTCCATATTGTTGAAACGGACTCCGAAGTAATGGTTCTCTTTTGTTCCCATTCTGACTGTCGGTGTCTCGGGTGCGATGCTCTTTCCGGTGTAATCCTCGGAGATTCCGAGATCGTTTCCTGCAGGGAATTTGATCGCTACCCAGCGGTATGTGAGAACAAGATAATCGACATTTCCGAGAAGTCTTGCGCCCACTACGAAACTGCCCTTGTCGTTAAGAACTCTGACAGCGGTCTCCGCGTTTACGACCGTTCTCTGATCCTGCGCGAAGATATCGGGATTTCCGTAGATCGTGCTCTTTGCATTTACGCCTATCGACTCGTCCTCTTTGATATATTCATATCCGACCTCGACATATACATTTCCTTTTCCGAGACCGTGAACAATCTCTCCGGAATAATGTACGCTGCCGCGGCGTGCGTTTTCACCGATGGGGATCTCAAGAACTCCGGTAGCTATCTCGGGAACGAAGGAACCGTTATCCGCTCCGTCCTCCGATCCGGAGTTACCTGCAGCTACAACACCGCCTTTATCACTTATCGGGGCTTCCTTGACAAAGTACTCGAGATAATCTCCCTTTGTCATTTCCTGGGCGGGAGCGGTAACGTATTTCTTTACCTCAGTCTCGTTAACTTCACCGATAATGTATGCACTGTCGGTTCTTACGAGCTTAAGATCCGCAAGGCGGATGAAATCACCCTGTCCTCCGATATTGCGAAGTTCGAGGTTCATGCGTCCTATCTCGCGGCTTACGATCTCTCTCGGTCTTAAGTCGGAGAGAAGAACTTTGAGCGCGAAATTCGCGGGTACGGTAACGGGGTTATCATTCTCATAACCTGCAGCCGTTCCGGTCTTAAGTATTATATTTGATTCAAATGCGGGATTATCCAGCGTCATCAGCCAGAAATCGTAAGAAACAGTCTCTCCCCTCTTGAGGTCGATGTCCTGGATATCGATTGATATCTCATTCGCACCTTCCGTGCTCACAAAAGCAGGAGTCTGAAGAACTGAAGAATATGAAAGCTTTGTGCCGCCTTCGCCGAGGCCGGTCACATTAACTCTTGCCCTTACCGCTCTCGATCTGGAAACGGTCGCGGGCATAATGAACTCTACAAGATAATTTTCACTTGAAAGCAGCGTTCCCTTTGTGAGGAATTCCGACTCCATCTCGAACGTTTCCGGAATATCGCCCTTGTCGATAAGGAAAAGCTCATAACTTTCTTTGACCCTGTTATACTGGAATTCTTTGTCGGGGTCTGTCTGATCGATCGCATAAACCTTGTGTACGGGCTCTTCGCGATATCTGAGACAAAGACTTGCCTCGTCCGTTTTCAGGGAATCGAAGCCTTCTATCGATGACAGTTTCTTGACATCGGATGTCTCGACAACGATCTCTCTTCCCATACCGTCTATCGCGACACCGCTCTCAACAAGGAGCGAGAGATCGTCAAGACTGAACACTCCCAGTCCGCATACTATTCCCGAGCCGTACATCAGCCCGTTAAGGAACCTCCTCTTGTTGTTGAAATAATCCTGCTCAGCCTGGTAGTCGGCGCTGGACAGTCTCTTTTTCGGGTAATACCGATTTCTTTCAAACGGGTAAATCTGAGTGTTGTTCATGTCTTCTTCTCCTTATATTAGGCTGCTTTTTTTCTCTATATCCAGTTCGTGTATTCTCATCTCCGCCCACGAATACTGCTTCATGTATTCCCCCATGTACTCGTTGATGGCGTTCGGATCGGATCTGAGAAATCTGTAATAATCGCAGTCAAAACTTTCTGTTTTTATTGCTACGGAGTTGTATTCCCTTATCAGGATCTCGTCAAACCCCGCGTCTTTAAATGTCTTTCTGATATCCGCTATGAACATCCTGAGCTGTGAATTCCTTGAGCCGGAGTTTTCTCCGTCTTCCCACAGCACGGATATCAGTTCTCCCATGGTAACCCTGCACCCTGCACTGTCTATCAGGTATGCTAAGAGTTCCTTGCTCTTCGATCTTTTGAAGTTCATCGGCACCCCGTCGATAAAGACTTCAAAATTCCCGAAACATCGGACGAATATCCGTCCCGGATCCCTTTGCGGAGGATGCCTTAAATTGTCGAGAACCGTCTGCACATCTTCCACGCCGGCAGGTTTTATCAGATATCCGCTGGCAAAAACCTTATGCGCATCGTAGGCGTATTCCATATGTCCCGTCACAAACACGATATTGATTTCCGGCTGCCGGTCCTTAAGTTCCTTGGCAAGGATAAGTCCGTTCATGTCCGGCATCTCTATATCGAGAAAAGCGACATCAAGCTTGTGAGAATCCGCAAAGGAAAGCGCTTCATGGGAGGAAATCAGTCCCGCATGACTGCCTCCCGGGTCTATCTGTCTTAGATTTTCAAGCATCGCGTTAACCGCGAGCTGCCTGTCATCAACCGTTATAGTGTTCAATTACTCTCTCCAAATCTTACCATGTCAAGCGCAACAAAAGTGCAACATTTGATCCTAATATCCACCCTCATACGAAAAGACAAGTCCTGCCCCCGCATCATCCGAAGCGTCGTTCCAGACCAGGTCATCTCCGGAAAATTCCACACTGCCCCTTCCCCTCTCGTACACTGTGGTCTCAGATATCTGTCCGAGACTGCCGTAGACCGCGTCAATCCTCTCACAATCGGTATAACTGAGCTTTCCGTCTTCCGCAGGAGCGGTGAATGACCAATATGAAACTTCGGTCTCGCTTGTCTTTATGCATACAAGCGCATGAAATACTCCGTCTTCACTCTTCCAGATATCAAGCATCGCGCCGGTATTTTGATCGGTCCAGGCACCCGCAAAATCGTCCCTTGCAGGCTCGCTTTCGGCTGCGGTACTTTCCTGTGTATTTGCATCCGTTTTTTCGGCATCTGCGTCCTTTTTCTTACATCCGCCCAATGATACGCATATCACTAAAAGCATTACCGGTATGAATACCGTAAAATACTTTTTCATTCTTCGTTTTCCCCTCTTTCCATGGGTATTGTCATACGTACTATCGTTCCGTTTCCGGTATTCACGATTGAAAGATCTCCGCCGCAGATAAGTGACAGCCTGTCCCTGACATTCTGAATACCGATGCTTCTGTGCTGTGCCTGCTGCGCTGTCTCCGATCCGAAACCGGAACCGTTATCCTCCACCGTCACGACGGCATTTTCTCCCTCAAGAAAAGTCCTGATCGTAACAACCCCTCCGCTCTTTTTTGACGCCACTCCGTGTCTGATCGCGTTTTCAACCATCGGCTCCACCGAAAGAAGAGGCACCTTGAAATCATCAAAAGCGATATCGTAATTTACGGTAAATCTGCCGGAAGGGTCCGACTGTTCGAGTGCAACATATTCTTTTATGCACTCTATCTCCCTTGCAATCGGAACAGGTTTTTCGTCAGTCAGGGACTCCAGATTCGCCCTTAAAAATGTCGAGAAATGCTGAAGCGCATCCGAAGCCTTTTTAGGATCCTCAAGGCA
>JAEEGL015602010.1_pt1 | contig 11076 bp, 10 predicted proteins | sample 9134231 | NCBI WGS metagenome assembly JAEEGL01 (sample SAMN16246548, study PRJNA631951) | gut metagenome | biome: gut microbiome; feature: rumen; material: fiber-attached | host: Bos | place: Iran: Karaj | collected 2018-10
CAGTGTTGACATTAAAAATTTTTAGTTTATAATATAAGTAATCCTAGTAAACTAGTAGGAAAGGTAAGAATTAAGAAGGGAGCTGATATTATGATTATTATGGATGGTCGATGTATGGGCCTTATGGAAAACAAAATAAAGGGGAGTCATAATGTCATGTGTGGCTCACTTAGAAATTTAATTTAATGACATAAACAAAAAATAAAAATGAAAAAGAAAAAATAAGGAGAGAATTATTATGAGCAATAATTATAGATTTGAAACACTTCAATTACACGCAGGACAGGAAAACCCAGATTCTGCAACAGGAGCTAGAGCAGTTCCTATTTATTTAACATCATCTTATGTATTTAATAATAGCCAGCATGCAGCTGATAGATTTGGTCTAAGAGATGCTGGAAATATTTATGGTAGATTAACAAACCCTACACAGGGAGTTTTTGAAGAAAGAATTAGAGCATTAGAAAATGGTTCTGGTGCATTAGCTGTTGCATCAGGTGCTGCAGCAATCACATATACAATTCAAGCATTAGCTTTTGCAGGTGATCATATTGTAGCCGCTAATAATATTTATGGTGGTTCAATTAACCTATTACAGCACACATTACCTAATTATGGTATTACAACAACATTTGTTAAGCCTGAAGTAGATGAAATTGAAAAGGCAATTAAGGAAAATACTAAGGCTGTATTCATTGAAACATTAGGAAATCCAAATTCTGATGTTGTTGATATTGAATCAATTGCAAAAGTAGCACATAAGCACAATATTCCACTTGTTGTAGACTCAACATTCGCAACACCTTACTTAGTAAGACCACTTGAATATGGTGCAGATGTTGTAGTACATTCAGCAACTAAGTTTATCACAGGACATGGCACAGGCTTAGGCGGTGTTATTATTGAAGGTGGTAAGTTTGATTGGAAGAAGAGTGGAAAGTTTAAGCATTTAGTTGAACCAAATGCATCTTATCATGGTGTATCATTCTATGATGCAGTAGGTCCACAAGCATTTGTAACTTATATTAGAGCAATTCTTTTACGTGATACAGGTGCTGCAATTTCACCAGTTAATGCGTTTATTGCATTACAAGGCTTAGAAACTTTATCTTTAAGAGTTGAAAGACATGTTGAAAATGCATTAAAGGTTGTTAAGTTCTTAGAAAACCATCCAAAGGTATTAAAGGTTAACCATCCTTCAATTGCAAAGGATAAGAAGCAACAAGAATTATATAAGAAGTACTTCCCTAATGGTGGAGGATCTATCTTTACATTTGATGTAAAGGGTGGAGAAAAAGAAGCTAAGAAGGTTATTGATAACCTAAAGATTTTCTCACTTCTTGCAAATGTTGCCGATGTTAAGTCATTAGTAATTCATCCAGCATCAACAACACATTCAGAAATGACTGAAGAAGAATTAGCTAATGTTGGAATTTATGGTAATACAATTAGATTATCAATTGGTACAGAGCATATTGATGATATAATTGAAGATTTAAAAAATGCGTTAGAAACTATTTAATTATAAAGGAGGAATTATTATGTGTAATATGATGTATATGAAATTAAGACAATTTAAGAGTATTTTCAATAATAATTCCTACTACGCTTTTTAAATGAACTTATAAATTCGGCAGGATTATTATATCCTGCCTTTTTATTTGCTGTAAAAAGGGGATATTTATGAGTATTATTTATAAAACAACAGATGAAAAAGTAAATTTTAATGATGTAAAAAACATATTAGAAATGGCTTTTGGTGGAAGAAAAATTGATAATGTAGATGAAATTAAAGAAGCTTTTATAAATAGCCAGTATAAAATATATGCCTTTGATGATGATAAGTTAATTGGTTTTTCAAGAGCAATCGCAAATTCAAACTATGCAATTATTTATAATGTTGCGTTAAATCCGCTTTATCAAGGTAAAGGTATTGGAAAAGATATAATTAATAAATTAGTCGCATCATTAGAGGGAAAAGAAATATATACATTTACACATCCTAGAACTATTTCTTTATATGAGCATTTAGGTTTTGTAAGAACCAAGATGGCATTTAAATATATAAAAGAAGCAGATAGAGAAAGAGTGAAAAATCAAGCTGGTGTTGGATTCTTTTTACCAGATGACTATTTGTTTGATGGAGAAAAAAGAAATGATATAAAACCAATTATTAATGAGAACATCGTATATAAGGATCATTTTGATGATAATGATAGAAAAGATATTAATAAATTGCTTAATGATTATTATTCAGATAACAAAAGTATTAAAGATACAGAAAAAGATTTAAAACGAGCTGATTTTATTGAATTAGCATATGAAAATAATATACTTATCGGAGTTGCAGAAATAATAACTGATTCTGTTAAGGAAGCATTATTAGTAAATGCGGCAGTAAAAAAAGATTATGAAGGAGTATTTTATAATCTAATTAATAAAATAACTCTAAGAGCAAATGAATATGACATATTCATTCATGCAAATCTAGCTGATTATAGTTTTTATAATAATTCAAGAGATTTTAAAAGATATAAAACAGCATTTAAGTATGTAGGTAATGCTTTTTATAATGAAAGACTTTACCTTCCAAGAGATTATAGGTATGATGATGAATTAGGAAGTGAAGTCATTAGGTATTATAAAGGGAAAATATTAAATTAATCCAACTATAAGTTGGATTTTAAAAAAATATAAATCCTACTAAATAAATATGAAAAGAGGGAAAAATAATGGGATTTGATTCATGCAGCATAGGAGCACATAAAAAAAATAATAATACAAATAATATTGATGAACTAGCTGAAAAATTTGCAAAAGAGGTTGGAGTAAGAACTAGACCAATTGAGTCATCAGCAGAAACTGATTCAAGAGGTGTATTTGTTAGACAAGCAAATCAATTAATTACACCATTTGGTGAAAAAGAAAATGAATTACCTGTAGAAAAAGGTAGATATACGATTTATTGGAAGCATGGTTGTCATTGGTCTAATAGACCTTTAATTGTAAGAGATATTTTAGGTCTTGAAGATGTTTTTGATGATATTACAACAGGGCCATTAGGAAAAGGTGTATATGGTCATGCCTTCCCAGATCAAAAAGATTATAAAGATCCATCAACAGGTTTTTATTTCTTATCACAAGCATATGAAAATGCACAACCTGGATTTAAAGGAAGACCAACAACACCAACAATTGTTGATCTTAAAACAAAGAAGGCAGTTAATAATGATTATCACAGATTAAGTAATTATTTAGAAGTTCAATTTAGAAAATTTCAAAAGCCTGACGCACCAGATTTATATCCTGTAAAATATCGAAAAGAAATTGATGAATTCAATGATTGGTTATTTCCAACAATAAATAACGCAAGATATAGAATGTGGTTTGCAACATCATGGGAAGCATATAATGAAGGTTATATAGATTTCCACGATTCATTAGAAAAGCTAGATAAGAGACTTGAAACAAATAGATTCTTATTTGGTGATTATGTTACTGATTCAGATATTAGATTATATTTATCATTAGTAAGATGGGAAACAACATATCCTCATACAGTAGGCCCACAAAAGAAAAGAATAAGTGAATATAAGAATATTTGGGAATACACAAAGGATTTATTCAGTATACCTGAATTTAAAAGATATACATGGTTTGAATTCCCCAAGGCTCAAGATGGTGAAAGAGTTGAGGATAGCTTTTTTGAAAAGATTGCCGCAAAGATTCCATGGGAAGAGTTATGGGCTAGTGATGGTTCAAGAAAGAAATTATCAAATGACCCAGATAACATATATTTGAAACATCCAAAGGGTGAAACAATTGAAGATTATGTAAAAGATATTTCAGTATCAAAATGGAATTCAAAAGAACAAAAGGATAGAGATCCAAGAAATGTAACTATTTCCGTAGATCCATCTATTAACCCATTAAAAGGATTATTAAAAAATAATTAGGAAAAAATAAAAATTAATTAGGAGAAAAATAAAATGAAAAAAATTAGATTATTTGCAGTTTTAGGATTAGGAGCATTATCTATTGCTTCACTTGCATCATGTGGTAATAAGGAAAAAGATGCTAAAGAATATGAAAATGGAGAATTAAAAGTTGCAATACCTACAGGTGTTATTAGAACAGCTGGAGATATTATAGGATTAGAAAAAGGTTTCTTCGACGAAGAAGGAGTTAAGGTTACTGGAGTTAATGTTTCTGGTACAAATGCTATTACAGCTATCAATAGTAATTCAAATGAATTGGATATACTTACAACAGGATTTGTCCCTGATGTACAAGCAATTTCAAATGGAAACGACAATTTACGTTTCATTGGTGGTACTGCAGTAGAAGGCGGAGCATTAATTGCAAAGAAGGGCGAAGCTTATAAATATAAGGATTCAAATACAATTATTGATTTTGATGCAATTGAAGGAGCATCATTAGCATTTGCTGTAGGTGAAGCTTCATTTGTTGTTACTAATGAATATTTAATTGAAAACGATCCTGATTATAACAAGGACGAATTAAATGTTAATAACCTTGCAGATGCACAGACAGTAGCATTACAAATTGGCCAAGGAAATTTTGAAGTTGGATTCTTACCATTAGAGTATGCAAATCTTTATAAGGATTCATATGGAATTGAAATTATCGCAGAGGCTGGACAACTTATTCCTGAATATGTATGCTGCCGTCAGCTTACATCAAAGCAAAAATATGAAACAAATTATAAGGCTTTTGTAGCATATGAAAAAGCAAGAATTAAGGCTTGGGAATTTATTGAAAATGATTCTAATAGAAATGAAGTAGTTGACATTATCGCAAATTATATTGGTAAAGAAACTGATTATGTTGAAAATTATCTTTATGGTGGAATCACAAAATGGAGTGTTGATCCTAATAAAAAAGGAATTGAAACTTATACAGATGCATTAAGAAATGCTGGTGTATTAAAGAATGAGATTACAAATATTACATCATATGTAGAAGTTGGTGCATATGAAGAAGCTATTACATATCTTGCATCAGCAAATCCAAATAATAAATTCTATAAAGATAAATTAGCTTTATTTAATGAATATAACAAATAGAAAAGAGGCATAATATGAAAGTATATCAAGAGCTATCAGAGCTTATTGGAAATACTCCAATCGTAAGATTAAAAGGGTATGAGGCAAAACTAAATATTAAAGGTAATATATTTGCAAAGCTTGAATATCTAAACCCAGCAGGTTCTATAAAAGATAGAATAGCTCTTGAAATGATTTTAGATGCTGAACAGAAAAAGCTTTTAAAAAAGGATTCTGTAATTATCGAACCAACAAGTGGAAATACAGGAATAGGGTTAGCAGCTATTGGTGCATCTAAAGGGTATAGAGTTATTCTAACAATGCCAGAATCTATGTCAGTTGAACGTATTTTATTATTAAAAGCATATGGGGCAGAAATAGTTTTAACAAAAGCATCAGAAGGAATGAAAGGTGCAATTAAGAAGGCGTTGGAATTAGCAAAAGAAATACCACATAGTTTTATTCCTGGTCAGTTTACAAATCTTTCAAATCCACTTGCACATTATAAAACAACAGGACCTGAAATATTCAACAGCTTATCTGGTAGGGTAGATATACTAATTGCTGGCATTGGTACTGGTGGTACTATAAGTGGAGTTGGCAAATATCTAAAAGAGAAGAATCCTAAAATAAAGATAATCGGTGTTGAGCCACAAGGCTCACCACTGTTATCTAAAGGCACTATTGGTACGCATAAACTTCAAGGAATTGGTGCTGGATTTTTGCCTATAACTCTTGATGTTAATGTTTACGATGAAATATTAGCTATTGCTGATGAAGATGCATTTAGGGCAGCAAAACAAGTAGCATTATCTGATGGAGTTTTAGTTGGTATTTCTTCAGGTGCTGCACTTGAAGCAGCAAAAATAGTAGGGCAAAGACTAGAAAATAAAAATAAAAGAATAGTCGTAATATTACCTGATGGAGGCGCAAAATACTTATCAACAGGACTATTTGATTGAGGTGATTTGGATGAGTAAAAAAATAGAAATAAGAGATATTTGCTTTGATTATATAGGGAAGAATAAAGCATTTGGTGCACTTGAAAATATTAACCTTGAGGTTGATGAGGGTGAATTCATATGTATTTTAGGCTCATCTGGTTGCGGTAAATCAACATTATTATCAATTCTTAATGGTTTAAATAAACCAAAGAGTGGTGAAATCTTAATTGATGGTAAGAAGGTAGTTGGAAGTGGTGCTGATAGAGCTGTAGTTTTTCAAAACTATTCTTTGTTTCCGTTTTTAACTGTAAAAGAAAATGTAATGTTTGGGGCTAAAAAATCTTTAAAAAGAAAGAATTTCACTAAAGAAGAAAGAATAAAAAGAGTTAATGGCTATATTGAAGCCGTTGGACTTTTAGATGCTATTGATAAATACCCATTTGAGTTATCTGGTGGTATGCAACAAAGAGTAGCTATTGCAAGAGCTTTAGCATTAGAAGCTGATATTTTACTTCTTGATGAACCTTTTTCAGCAATAGATCCTAAACTAAGACTTGAACTCCAAGAACTTGTTTCTCAATTATCAAAAATACATAAGAAGACAGTCGTATTTGTAACTCATGATATTGATGAGGCTATTTTATTAGCTGATAGGGTAATTGTTATGGAACCTAAACATATTAAACAAGCTATTAATATTGATTTACCTTATCCTAGAATAAGAGAAGAACTTGTTGGTCAGGCTCATTATGAAGAAATACATAGAAAGCTTATTTCTTCCTTTTATGAAAATATTGAGCAAAATATTTATGAGGAGGTAAAGCTATGAGAATAAAAAATATATTTTTAAATTTGATTTATTCTTTTAAAATAAAGGTTAAATCCTTTTTTTCAAAAGAAAATATAAAGTATCATTTAATAGGTTTTTTAATAGCAGTATCTCTTTTAATAACAAATATTATAGTTGGATATAATGTTGGCTACTTTACAGAACATACTAAAACTTATGATGCAACACCATATGTTATTGTTTTATTAATAGCTTTTGGATTATATTTTATTAAATTATTTTTTACTAATAAAAAATCAGCTACTGACTTGATAATTATTATATATATATTTTTATTGTTTTGGGATTTATCATATAAATTTGGCTTTGTTCAAAATGATTTGTTAATTCCATCACCAGAAGGATTATTTTACGTTTTTAAAACAGATTATGTAAAAATATGGAATAATGTTTTAGATTCGTTGGAATTATTGTTTTTTGGTTTCTTATTTGCAATAATTAGTGGAACTATATTAGGCTTAATTGCAGGATGGTTTAAAAGAGTTAGTGAAGTAACAATACCAATTACTAATGTTATAACATTGATACCACCTGTACTTATTACTGCATGGTTAATTATGTGGTTTCCATTTAAGATTGCTGCAATAGCAATTATATTTTTAGCAGTATTTTGGCCAACATTACAGGGAATGATAACTAGAGTTTCTCAAATAGATAAGAAGATAATTGATGCGGCTAAAGTAATGGGAGTAGGGAATTTCGAAATGATATACAGGGTAGTATTACCATATTGCTTACCTGGTATAATTATTTCTATTTCTAAATCATTAAGAGGCGCATTCATGTGCTTAGTAGCAGCTGAAATGATTGGTATAAATGGAGGAATAGGCTTTTATACAGAAACATATAAAGCATATGCGGATTATAGAAGAGTTCTTGCAGGAATTGTGACTATCGCTTTAGTTACAACAATTATTGATATAGTGGTAAATAAAATAGAAAAGAAAATAGTCAAGTGGAGGCTTTAATTATGTCAAAATATTATGATAGTGTTTTAGATCTTATAGGGAAAACACCTATAATCAAATTAAATAGATTAGAAAAAGAATTAGGACTTAATGCTCATATATATGCAAAGCTTGAATTCTTAAATCCAGGTGGATCAGTAAAAGATAGAGCTGCATATAATATGATTTTAGAAGCTGAAAAAGAAGGAAAGCTTACAAAGGATTCTACAATTATTGAAGGAACTAGTGGTAATACAGGTATTGGTCTTGCAATGGTTGCAGCAGCAAAGGGATATAAAATTAAGATTGCTATGCCAGAAAACATGAGTATAGAGCGAGTTAAATTATTAAAAGCATACGGAGCAGAGGTATACCTTACACCAAAGCAACTAAATATGGCTGGTGGTGGAGCTAAGGCACAAGAATTAGCTGAACAAATACCAAATTCATATACTCCAAAACAAGGACAAAATCCAAATAATCCTGGTGCTCACTATAAGACAACTGGTCCTGAAATATGGAATGATATGGATGGTAATATTGATATTTTTCTTGCATGTACGGGTACAGGAGGCACTATTAGTGGTACAGGACATTATTTAAGAGAAAAAAAGCCTGATTTAGAAATTATTGCAGTAGAACCTAAAGGTAGTGCGATTTTAAATGGTGGTGAACCAGGACCACATAAAATTCAAGGTATTGGTGGTGGTGCAACTCCTCAAACAACTGATGTTTCTTTATTTAATGAGGTAATTGATGTTACTGATGAGGATGCATATAAATATACAAGACTTTTACCAAAACTAGAAGGTATTTTAATTGGTATTTCTGCAGGAGCTGCATTAAGTGCAGCTGTAGAGGTGGCTAAGCGTAAGGAAAATAGTGGAAAGAATATAGTAATTATATTTCCAGATGGTGGAGATCACTATTTATCAACTGAAGGATTATTTGAGGTGTAAATATGCAAGAAGGTAGCTTATGCAGTATAAGTAGAAAAAAGACTACAGATGCTGATTATGTTTCAAAATTAAAGAAATCATCTGAACAAGGTGAAGGTGGAAAATTTATAAGACAACCAAATAGATTTACAACACCATTTGGTGATAAAGAAGGGGAATTAAAGGTAGAAGCAAATAGATATCGTTTAATTTGGGCACCTGTTTGTCCTTGGGCACATAGAAGCATAATAGTAAGAAGTTTATTGGGACTTGAGGATGTTATTAGTGTTGGAACTTTAGATCCAGTACGCCCAGATAAAGAAATAAGCGATTGGGCATTTACATTAGATAAAGATAATGTTGATCCAGTTCTTAAGGTTCATTATTTAAGTGAGTTATATTTTGCTACAGATCCGGATTATAAAGGAAGACCAACTGTACCTGCTTTAATTGATTTAAAGACAAAAAAAGTAGTAAATAATGATTATTTCAATTTAACAAAGTATTTTGAAACTAAATGGACTAAGTATCATAAAGTAAATGCGCCAGACTTATATCCTATAGAAAAAAGAGAAGAAATTGATAAGTTTAATGATGATTTATTTGATAAGTTAAATAACGGGGTATATAAGGCAGGATTTGCAAGAACACAAGAAGCATATAATGATGCTGTTATTAATGTATTTAAAAAGCTTGATGAACTTGAGGAAAGATTAGAACATTCAAGGTATTTATTTGGAGATAAAATTACTGAAGCAGATATAAGAGCATATGTAACTTTAGTAAGATTTGATATAGCTTATTATAATGCTTTTAAAGTTAACTTAAAAAGATTAAAAGACTATAAAAACTTATGGGCATATGCTAGAGATTTATATCAAACTAAGGGGTTTGGGGATACAACAAATTTTGATGCGATAAAAAAGCATTATCATCTATGCTGTGTTCCAAATCCTTATAAGATTTTACCTTTAGGCCCAGATCTTGATGAATGGAATACAGAGCACAATAGAGATAAGAGAGAATACAAGTAAAGTTTGAAGGTGTTAAAAATGAAATTTGAAACATTATGTTTACATGCGGATTTGAATAAAAAAGATGAATGGGGAACATTGAATCAGGCAATATGTCAATCAGCAACATTTGTCCATAAGGGTGTAGATGTTGATAGTCCATACAGTTACTCAAGATTATCAAATCCTACAAGAGCTCATCTTGAAAATACAGTTAATGCTTTAGAAGGAGGATATGCAACATATGCTTTTTCATCAGGCATGACTGCAATTACTGTTAGTATGATGCTATTTAAAAGAGGGGATCATATAATATCAACATATGATTTATATGGAGGTGCTTTAAGATTATTTAATAATGTCTGTAATAGCAATGGTATAGAGTATAGCTTTATTGATACATCTGATATAGATTTATTAGAAAAGACAATAAAAAATAATACAAAAGCAATTTATATTGAAACTCCATCAAATCCGTTAATGGAAGTAACTGACATTAAAAGAGTATCAGATATTGCTAAAAAGCATGGATTAATTGTAATAGTAGACAATACATTTTTAACACCTTATTATCAAAAACCACTTTCACTTGGTGCTGATATTGTAGTTCATTCAGGAACTAAATACTTAGGTGGTCATAACGACACACTTGCAGGTTTTGTAGTGTGTAAGACAAAAGAACTTGCCGAAAAAATATTATATTTTTCAAAAACTATTGGGGGTCAGTTATCGCCGTTTGATTGTTTCTTAATAGAAAGAGGAATAAAAACTTTACCTATTAGAATGGATAGAATTAATGATAATGCATATAAAGTAGCTTTATGGTTAAGAGGTTGTAATAAAATTAAAAAGGTTTATTATGTAGGTTTTAAATATAATAAAGGGTATGAAATAATTAAAAAACAAGCCACTGGGTTTGGTGGTATGATATCAATTGAGGTTGAATCAGAAGAACTTGCAAAAAAAATATTAAAAGATGTTAAGATATTTCAATATGCAGAATCTTTAGGAGGGGTAGATTCGCTTATTACATATCCTATGAAGCAAACACATGCTGATTTAAAAAAAGAAGAAAGAGAAGCTAAAGGGATTAATGAAAGATTTTTAAGAATATCTATAGGAATCGAAAATGTAGAAGACTTAATAAATGATTTAAACGGGGCTATTAATGATTGATTTAGATAATATTATTTCAGTGTTTAAAGATTTATAAGAAGGAGATGTATCTTATGATTAATGAGGAAAGACTATTAAATCTATTTTTAAAATTACAATCTTTTGATTCCCTATCATTTCATGAAAATGAAATATTAGATTA
>JAEEGL015672225.1_pt1 | contig 11076 bp, 5 predicted proteins | sample 9134231 | NCBI WGS metagenome assembly JAEEGL01 (sample SAMN16246548, study PRJNA631951) | gut metagenome | biome: gut microbiome; feature: rumen; material: fiber-attached | host: Bos | place: Iran: Karaj | collected 2018-10
CGCACTCTCGGACTTTTCCACGCGGGCGCCGTCGGCCCCGACGGCGCTTGGCTCGTGGACATGCTGCGCGCCGAAGGCGTCGACACCACGTTCGTGAACGTCACCGACGAGCCGACCGGCCACGCCGTCATCCAGGTCGATCCCTCCGGGCAGAACTGCATCCTCATCGACGGAGGCTCGAACCGACGCCTCTCCGCCGACGACGTTGCGGCCGCGCTCTCCGGTGCCCGCATCGGCCCCGGCGACGTCGTCCTGCTCCAGAACGAGACCTCCGCGACGGCCGACATCCTCCGCCTCGCCGCCGCCACCGGCGCCACCGTCGCCTTCAACGCCGCCCCCTTCACCCCCGCCGTCCTCGACCTCCCGCTGGAGTGCGTGAGCCTCTTCATCGTCAACGAGCTCGAAGGCGCCGCGCTGTGCGGCGCCGATCCGAAGGACGGCGGCCTCGCCCTCCTCGACAAGCTGCGCGACCGTTTCCCGTCCGCCGACATCCTGCTCACCCTCGGCAAGGACGGTTGCCTCTACGGCGACCACAACGACCGCGCCAACGTCGCGTCCCTCCCCGCGCGTAGCGTCCGCGCCGTCGACACCACCGCTGCCGGCGACACGTTCGTCGGCTTCTTCCTCGCCGCCCGCGCCGAGGGCCTCGAACCGCGTCTCGCGCTCGACCGTGCCACGGCCGCCTCCGCCGTCTGCGTCTCGCGTGCCGGTGCCGCCCCGTCCATCCCGCGTCGCGACGAGCTCGCCGCACCGTGGGACCACACCGCCCTGCGCGGAGCCTGCGACAAAGACCCCGTCTCCTACCGCGTCGGCGAGCCCATCGTGTTCACCCTCGCGTTTGAAAACGCGCCCTCCGATCCCGCCGCCTTCGCCGACCACACCGTGCGCTGGACGCGTCGGGGCGACGACGGCGTCGAGGAGTCCGGCTCCATCCCTGCCGCCGATATGGCCGCCGCGCCGCTCGTCATCCGCACCACGCTCGCCCGTCCGGGCTTCGTCTACCTCACCGCCACGCTCCACGGACCCGACGGACGCCCCGTGAGCCAGGCCCTCCAGACCGGCCAATGGTGGGAGCCCCTCCTGACGTTCAACGGAGGAGCCGGCGCCGAGATCGACTCGCTCTGCGGCGAGCCCGAACCCGAAGACTTCGACGCCTTCTGGACGCGCCAAACGGCGCTCCTCGCGACCGTCCCCGTCCGCGCCGACCGCGTCGAGCTCGCGTCGCCCGACCCCGCCGTGCGCCTCTACGCCGTCACCGTCGATTGCCCCGGTCCCCGCCCCGTCACGGGATACCTCACCATCCCCGCCGACGCCTCGCCTGACCACCCCTACCCCGTCCAGGCCTGTTTTCAGGGCTATGGGACGCACCCCCCCGCCCCGCCGGTCGCACCGGTCCCGGCCGACGCGATCCGCTTCGACGTCAACGCGCATGGCGTCGATCTCGGCCGCGAGCCCGCCTACTACAACGCCTTCTTCCGGGGACTGTCCTCCCACGGCCACACCTACGCCTTCGATCCGGCGCAGAACAAGAACCCCGAGAACGCCTATTTCCGCGGCATGGCGCTGCGCGTCCTCCGCGCGCTGGACTATCTGCGCACGCTCCCCGAATGGAATGGCCGCGACGTCATCGCCTCCGGAAATAGCCAAGGCGGCCTGCAGACGCTCTGGGCCGCCGGACTCGACCCCGCCGTCACCTCGGCGGTCGTCGAAGTACCGTGGTGCTGCGACTTGGCCGGCGTCACGACAAACCGCCTCGCGGCCGCGTGGCACATCCCCTATGTCCGCGGCATCGACTACTTCGACCCCATCCACCATGCCAAGCGTGTGCGTTGCCCTGTGCGCATAGCCCGCGTAGGACTCGGCGACTTGACCTGCCCGTCTTCCGGCATCGCGATCCTCTACAACAACCTGCGGGTCCCGAAGAGCATCCGCTATGTGCAAGGTTCGACGCACGGGTACATTCCGCCCGAACCGAATCAAGTCTCTGAGCGCAAGGCGTAAAATTCACTGGGACCGTGCGACCCCGTGAGGTGTCTTGCACCCATCGTGTTCGATAAGGTGGGGCGAGGCGTCCCGCCGAGCCGCCTACCGTGCGGGGCACTTATTGCGATTATGATCGGAACGGTTTCGTTCCGACCGTAATCGTAATATCGATAGTTTGTTTATTGACAGCCAACATGACCGAAATTCTTTGAACAAAGATTTCGGTGATTCCAGTTTCTGCGGAGCGGAGCGGAATGTCCCGGAGGGGGGTGGAGCGGAGATGGAGGAGGGCGTCCGCCGCGATGCAGCGCGACGCCGACGGTGGACGTAGGCTAAGAATATCCCGGACGACGCCGGGACGCCATTAGAAGGGCCTCACGCGGGTCGTGCCGGCGCCGGAAAAGACCTGCACCTGCTGGCCGACGGCAAAGACGTCGTTGCCCTGCTCCTGGACGATGGCCTGCTGAGCGCCGTTCTCGTACCGAACGACGATCTCGAGCCCGTTGCGGGTGGTGGCCGAGTGCTCGACGGCGGAGCCGGCCACGGCGCCGACGATCGCGCCGGCGGCGGCGCCGACGAGACGGCCGTTTCCGCCGCCGATGTTGGAGCCCACGGCCGCGCCGAGAAGGCCGCCGCCCATGCTGCCGGCGCTGCCGTCCGTGCCCTCGATGGTCACGGGCTTGATGCCGACGATGGTGGCGTACTGGACGGTCTGGGGCTGCCGGGCGGCGCTACGGGAGTAGGAGCTGCCGGAGAGGCTCTCCGTGGAGGTGCATCCGGTGAGGAGCGAGGAGAGGATCACGGCGGAAAGAAGAAGGGGAAGCGTTTTTTTCATGACAGATTCCTTTCTGTGGTGGGAAAAGGATACCACATCCGGCCGTGTCGCGACATGGAAAAAAACGGGAGCGCCCCGCGGGTTTTCCCTTGCCGTCCAAGGGCGGTTTCCCTATACTTTGCGCCCGTTCACACTCCCTTCTCTCTCCAGCGTCCTATGAAAATCGCCCTTCTTCTCGCCTACTTCGCCCTCCTCATCGCCATAGGGTTCTGGTGCCGCCGCAAGGCCGCCGACGTGGACGGCTTCGTCCTCGGAGGCCGCTCCGTAGGCCCGTGGCTCACGGCCTTCGCCTACGGCACGAGCTACTTCTCCGCCGTGGTGTTCGTCGGCTACGCCGGCCAGTTCGGGTGGCGCTACGGCCTCTCCGCGACCTGGGCGGGCATCGGCAACGCTCTCATCGGCTCGCTGCTCGCCTGGGCCATCCTCGGCCGCCGGACGCGCATCATGACGCAGCACCTTTCCTCCGCCACGATGCCCGACTTCTTCGCCAAGCGCCTGGGCAGCCCCTCGCTCAAGCTCGCCGCCTCCGTCCTCATCTTCGTTTTCCTCATCCCGTACACCGCCTCGCTCTACAACGGCCTCTCCCGCCTCTTCTACATGGCCTTCCCGAGCATCGGCTACTCGTGGTGCATCGTGCTCATGGCCGTCCTCACGGCCATCTACGTCATCGCCGGAGGCTACATGGCCACCGCGATCAACGACTTCATCCAGGGCGTGATCATGCTCTTCGGCATCGTCGCCGTGATCGCCGCCGTGATCGCCTCCAAAGGCGGGCTTCTGGCGGCGCTAGACGGCCTCGCGCGCGTCCCCGGCCCCGAGATCCTCCCCGGCGCCGGCCCCACCCCCGGCATCTTCACGTCCTTCCTCGGCCCCGACCCGCTCAACCTCCTCTTCGTCGTCATCCTCACCTCCCTCGGCACCTGGGGACTGCCGCAGATGGTCCAGAAATTCTACGCCATCAAGAACGAGGGCGCCATCACCAAGGGCACCGTCATCTCCACGCTCTTCGCCTTCGTCGTCGCCGGCGGATGCTACTTCCTCGGCGGCTTCGGCCGCCTCTTCTCCGACGTGCTCGACGTCACCGAGAAGGGCGTCCCCGCCGGCGGCTTCGACGCCATCGTCCCGAAGATGCTCGAAAGCCTCACGCCCGCGCTCATCGCGCTGGTCGTCATCCTCGTGCTCTCGGCCTCGATGTCGACGCTCTCCTCGCTCGTCATCACCTCGTCCTCCACGCTCGTCATCGACTTCCTCAACGGCGCGATCCTGCGCAAGAGGATGTCGGACAAGACGCAGGTGCGCTGGATCCGCGGTTTCATCGTGGTGTTCATCGCCATCTCCGCCTCGCTCGCGCTCGTGCAGTACAACAGCACGAGCCCGATCGCCTTCATCGCCCAAATGATGGGCGTCTCGTGGGGCGCGATGGCCGGCGCGTTCCTGGCGCCGTTCCTCTACTCGCTCTACTCGAAGCGCGTGACCGCCGCCGCGTGCTGGGCGTGCTTCATCTTCGCCCCCGTGCTGACGCTCACGGGCGTCTTCTGCCGCGACGCGATGCCCACGCTCCTGAAATCCCCGATCAACACCGGCGCCCTCGCCATGCTCGCCGGCCTCGTGATCGTGCCGGTCGTCTCGGCCTTCACGCCCAAGCCCCGCCGCGACCTTGTCGAGGGCTCGTTCTCCTGCTACGACCGCACGACCGTCGTCCGCCAGGCCACCGCCCTCGGGACGGCCGCCGAAGGGACGATTTCGGAAAAATAAAAAAAAGTAAAATACCCCCTTGCATTCCCCCCGGCCCGGGTGTATACTGTGCGCCGTTTTCCGAGCGGGTTTAGCTCAGTGGTAGAGCGCCACCTTGCCAAGGTGGATGTCGAGGGTTCGAATCTCTTAACCCGCTCCAGTTTTTTGTTCACTGCAATGGGAGCATAGCTCAGTTGGTAGAGCAACTGACTCTTAATCAGTGGGTCCGGGGTTCGACCCCCCGTGCTCCTACCAGTGACAAAGGGCCATTGCCTTGTTGTGTAATGGTAGCACAACTGACTCTGGATCAGTTTGTCTTGGTTCGAATCCAGGCAAGGCAACCATCTTCCGCCCCGGAGCATCGCTCTGGGGCTTCTTTTTTGCCCGGAATGTACAGAATTTCGAGAACGAGGTATTCGACTCGATCCGTTCCCTCGGTTTTGTGTGGGGCACGGCTACGGCTCCACGCGGAGGAGCAGCGGGAGCGGGGCCGATTCGGCGGCGGCATCGGGGAAGAGGCGCAGTTCCCCGTAGCGGAGCGGGGTCCACTCGAAGTAGCTTTCGACCCAGGTGAGGCGTGTGTGCGGCGGCGCCGCCTGGCGGTAGATGGCGGAAAAGCCGAGGCGTCCCGAGGCGGGGAAGCCGTCAAGCCCCATCCAGTCCCACGGGACATCCCACTCGGCCTCAACCGAGCCATCGGGGGCGGCGCGCCAGCGGCCTGTCGTGCCGGGCCCGGACGGTGAGGTCTCGCCGCGCGAGACCTCCACCTCGCCGTTTTCGCGCAGGAAAACAGATGCCCAGAAGTAGGGGCCCGGCGTGCAGAACGCGGCGGGGTCGCGGGGGTCGAAGAAAAGCGTCATCCAGTCGTTGGTTTGTGCGCCTGTCGCGCGCATCGCCACATGGAGGGCGTCGGCGCCGGAGGCGAAGGCGAGGCGCGGGAAGAGCTGTTCGGGCTGTAGCCGACGGTCCTCGGGGCCGCGAATCTGCCGCGCCTGGCAGGGAAGCCCCAGCGGGATGAAGCGCTGCCCGGCCCATTCGCTGAGGTCGGCGTCCGGCGTTGTTTCGGCGGGGATGGCCGTGGCGGGACGGTAGCCGACGACGTCGGCGGCGCCGCGGGGACCTTCTTCCCCGGCCACGCACGAGACGCGGAGACGGAACACGTCCTCCGGATCCGCCGGGAGAACCACGTCGGGAGGCTCCACGGAGGAGTCGAGACTCGACAGGCGGAGAGAAGCGGTTCCCGGGAGAACCTCGCGACGTTCCGCACGGAAGGCGAAGCTCTTCGCAACCGGGGCCGCGACGGCACGGGTGCAGAAGGCCCCATCACGGCGGACCCCGACGATCACAACGGGCTGGTTGTCGCGCAGGGAACGCCGGAGGGGCGCCTCGAAAAGCCCTCCGTCCGGTGCCTCGGATCCCCGCCACCGCAGACGCATCGTCGCGGTTTCGCAAGGGGCGAGCGAAAGCTCGAACGGATTGCCGGCGGGAATTTCGAACGCGGCATCCTCTGGCGCAAAGACGGACACGTCCCCCGCGAACGGGCCGTCGGAGGCGTTGCGGAATGTGACCGTCGTTTCCAGTCCGGATGGCGTCCAGGCGCTTTCGGCGGCGATTTCAAGGGTGTCGGGCCTAGGTTCGGGCAGGCAGAGCGCGGCGTAGACGGCCTTGGCAAGCAGGAGGTGGCCGAGGGCGTTGGGGTGGGTGCCGTCGCCGCGTCCGGCCGTTTCGAGAAGCGTGGAGAACCGGTCGAAATAGGCGCGGGGATAGAGCGGGGCAAGCGCCTGCTCGGCCTGGTGGAGCCCTTCGGCGTGAGCGGGCCAGAGAGCATCGAAGCCATCGACATGGACGCGCCCGCGCTCGCGGGCGACGCGCGCCTGCGCCACGCCCCATGAGCGGGTGCGGAAGGCGGTGTCGGGGCGCTCGGGCCAGTAGCCGCCGAGCTGCGGGGTGGAGGCGATGGTGACGGTGTCCGCGCCGAAACGCTGCGCCATGGTCTCGACAATGGCTTCCTGGGTGGCGAGGAAGTCCGGCAGGGGCATGCCGGCCCCCTGGTCGTTGAGGCCGTATTGCAGGAGGCCGAGATCAGGGTGGAGCTCCTCGGTGTCGACGTCGAAATGGCGGAGCGTCGCATCGATGGAGCGGCCCGCCTTACCGCGCTTGACGGCGGAGACGTGCGGATTGCCGAAGGCGCGCTGCAGGAGAAGGGCGAGCAGCTCGTGGAACTCGCCGGTCTCGGTCACGCTGTCGCCCATGGCGAGAAGCGAGAACGGTTCGCCGGCGGCGAGCTTGCGGCCGGTGCGCGGGAGGCGCTGCTCGACGAGCCCCGGGACGGGCGGGGCCGGGGGCTCCACCGCCAGGAAGCGCAGTTCGCTGCCGGCGTCGTCGCCGAGGCGCACGATGTGGATACCCTCGCCGAGCGGTGGCAGAGTGGCGACACCGCCGCGGAAGTCAAGCGAGCAGGCACGGGCGGGGGCGAGGCCGTCGGGCGTGACGAGGGTGATGCCTGCGGGCAACGGGCCTTCGGCACCGGGCAGCCGCAACGTGGCGGACTCGTCCGTGAAGACGAAGGGCTGCTCGATGCGGACGGCGGGAGCATCCGCAAGAGACACCGGCACCGGAACGGCGACGACGAGGGCGAAGGCCAGGAAAAGGGGCGATTTACGGTACATGTCTACCGGAAGGGTCTTGGGGGTGGTGCGAAGTTCAGCCGAATGCGGGCAAAATGCCGGCCGGTTGGAGCGAGTGTACCATCTGGCTGCCTGTGATTGCCAGTAAGAATGATGGTTGTCCAAATAGGTTGGCGAGCCGCCTGGCAATCGGCCCCTACAGATTTTCCATTTGCCCAACGGCCCCAAGACGGGTAGACTATATGGCATTTGTACGGAAATCCCTTTTGTCCATGCAACGCATTCTTTCCTTTCTCCTTCTCCTGTTTCTCTTGCCGGGTGCCCGGGCCCAGTTCTTGGAAGACCCCGAATTGCGCGACCGCGTAGACCAAGCCATCGACCGCGGCCTCCGTTTCCTGTCCGAGAACCAGCGTGACGACGGCACCTTCCCCGGCGAGAGCGGCGGCACCACCGCGTTGCCAGCCCTCGCCGGCATGGCCTTCCTCTCCAAGGGCTATACCCCCGGCGAAGGCCCCTACGGCGAGGCCATCAACCGCTCCATCGACTACATCCTCGGCCACGCCGACATGGGCGAGAAGGCCCGCTTCAAGGGCTACCTCGGCCACGCCGGCAACGGCCGCATGTACGCGCACTCCATCGCCACGCTCTTCCTCTCCGAAGTCTCCGGAATGGTCGATCCCGCGCGCCAGCAGCGCATCGACGAGATTCTCCCGCTCGCCGCCAAGGTCATCCTCGACGCCCAAGCCCGCCAGAAGAACGACCAGGACCGCGGCGGCTGGCGCTACCAGCCCGACTCGGGCGACAGCGACATGTCGTGCAGCGGCTGGGCCCTCATGGCGCTGCGCTCCGTCCGTCTCAACGGCGGCACCGTCCCCGACGAGGCCATCGAGAAGGCCGTCTCCTACATCAAGCGCAGCCAGAGCCAGGGGAAGGGCGGCTTCGTCTACCGCAAGCAGGAGGGCGACAACTACATGACCACCCTCTCCGGCGCCGGCATCCTCTGCCTCGAGCTCTGCGGCCGCCACAACGACCCCGCCTCCCTGCGGGCCGCCAACTTCCTCGCCCGCGACTACAAGAACCTCCTCAACCAGAACTACGGCTTCTACGGCCTCTACTACACCGCACAGGGACTCTTCCAAATCGGCGGCGACCTCTGGAAGGAGTTCTCCGCCTGGATGTACGACACCTGGCTCCCGCGGCAGCGGCCCGACGGAACCTGGGACAAGAACGAGGTCAGCCCCTACTACGCCACCAGCATGTGCATCCTGGCCTTCGCCGTTCCCTACCGCCAGCTTCCCATCTACCAGCGCGACGAGACCGTCGACGAAGACTAACCGCCGAGACCCCCACCATGAACATTCCGCGCATCGAAGGCTTCGACATCACCACCTGGGTTCGGGAGAACAGCACGAGCGTCACGTGGCGCGCGCGCCAGAAATCGCTCGACCGCCCCGTCCTGCTCGCCATCGCCAAGCCCGACATCGAGTCCGAGCGCCGCGAGGCGTTCGTCCGCAACGCCCGCCTTGTCGCCCGCGTCAACCTCCCCGGCCTCGCCGGCGTCTATGATGTCGCCGAAACCTCCGACGGCCTCCCCTACGCCATTCTGGAGGATTTCGACGGCCAGTCCCTGCGCGACCTCCTCGCCTCGTCCGGCGGCCAGCTCTCCCAGAAACGTCTCCTGCCCATCGCCCGCGCCATCGCGGAGACCCTGGAGGCCGCCTGGAACGGCCACCGCTTCGTCCACCGCAACCTCAAGCCCGACGAAATCTTCCTCCGGCCCGATGGCTCGGTGCGCATCGCCGACTTCGTCTCCGCCACCACCGTCGGCGCCGACGGCCTTCTGGAGGACCGCAGCGGAGAGGTCGTCGGCACGGCCGTCTACATGCCCCCCGAACAGGCCGAGGCGCGTCCGACGCTCGACACCCATGCCGACATGTACGCGCTCGGCGCCCTCCTCTACCATCTGGCCACCGGCCATGTGCCGTTCGAGGAGTTCGCCGCCGACCCCGTGCGCCTGCTCTCCGTCCTGCCGTTCGCCACCCTTCCCTCCCCGCGGGACGCCAACACCACCGTCACCCCCGCCTTCGAGGCCGTCTTGGGACGCCTCCTCATGAAGAACCCGCAGGACCGCTACGGCTCTTGGGGCGGCCTCCTGCAAGACCTTGATTCCATCGCCGCCGGCAAACCCGCCGCCATCGCCCGCGCGTTCGTCGCCTCCGGCAAGCCCACGCTCGCCCCCAGCGTCCGCTACCCCAACGCCGCTCCCGCCCCCGCCGCAACGGACGACGGTGAGTCCGTCGTCGACCGCGTCGAGCGCCGCGAGCGCGCCGCCTCCGGTCCCTCCGTCTTCTCCCGGATCCTCTGGTTCGCGCTCTTCGCCGCCGCCATCGCGTTCGGGGCCTGGCGCTGGAACCACCCCGCGATGACGCTCCACGACCTCCGCGAACGGACGGCCGCCCGCTGGAAGACGCTCCAAGCCTCCTCGTCCGACGAGGATGGCGCCGGAGCCCCCGAAAACGGGCCGGACGAACTCCGCCCGCTCCCGCACGCCCCCTCGGCGACAGACCACTCCCCCGACCTCTTTTCGGTCCCGGAAGCCGTGGAAACGGAGCCTGGCACCCTTCCGGGCGCCCTCCCGGAAACGGAGTCTGGCTCCGCAGAAACGGTCTCCGCAGAAACGCTTCCTGAGACGGAACCCGACACCGCAGGAACGCTTCCGGAAACGGAGCCTGACACCCCTCGCGTGGAAACATCCGATGTTTCTGTCCCCGCGGAATACCCCACCCTTCCGATGGCCACGTCGCCGGAGACGGATTTCATCCGGGCGTTCATTGGCGCCGTGCGCGCCGAATCTGCCTCAGGCCTCTTCAGCGTGCTCCGCAATTGGAACGCGCACCATCGCGAGGAGGCTGTCGCCGCCGCCAAGACGCTGCAATCCTGCGGTTGGCCGGACGACAGGCTCGGCAACCGCATGGTCCAACACGGCGCACCGCTCACGTTCTCCTACAAGCAGCAGGAAGTGACCGTCCGCCCCGTCTCGTATGTCGGCGGAAAACTCACCGGCCAGTTCCTCCAGAAGGATCCTTCCGCCGCGCCCCGGTCGGTCACCTTCCCGCTTTCCGACCTGGACCCCCGGACACGGTGGACGCTCTACAAGACGTGTGCCCCGGGCGGCGCCTCCACGGAGCCGGAAAACCACGCCGCCACGGCGCTCTACGCGCTCGCGGCCGGCGACTTCGCCGCCTTCCGTGCGGAGATTCCCCTTTCGGCGGGTCTCGAAACCATTCTTTGGCGCGTCAGCGACACGATCGAAAAAGCCACCAAGAAGGCGGCTCCCTAGTGTCGCATCCTCAAACCCCATGATACAATCCTTGCCCACCTTCCGTCCCCGTCGCTGGACGGCCCATTGGATCTGCGCCGACCTCAAGGACGGCCCCGCCCCCTACGTCCGCGCCGAATTCCGCTGCCCGCGCAAGCCCCGCCGCGCCGTCGCCCACGTCCTTGTCCCCGGATGGAACGAGATGCACGTCAACGGCCGCCGCGTCGGAGACGCCGTCCTCTCCCCCACGCCGATGCAGTTCGACGTCCACGTCCCCTGGCAGGAGATCGACCTCGCGCCGTACCTGCGCGAAGGCCCCAACGCCATCGCCTTCCTGCTCGGCAACGGCTGGTTCAACATGTTCGCGAAGGACGTCTGGGGCTTCGAGCGCGCCCGCTGGCGCGACGTCCCCAAGCTCCTCTGCGAGATCGTCGTCGACGGCCGCGTCGTCCTGCGCAGCGGCGACGCCTGGCGCGTCCACGAGAGCCCTCTGGTCTACAGCGGCCTTCGCGGCGGCGAGACCTGGGACGCCCGCCTCGAAGGGCCTGACCCCTCCCTGCCCGGCTTCGACGACGCCG
>JAEEGL016321377.1_pt1 | contig 11076 bp, 10 predicted proteins | sample 9134231 | NCBI WGS metagenome assembly JAEEGL01 (sample SAMN16246548, study PRJNA631951) | gut metagenome | biome: gut microbiome; feature: rumen; material: fiber-attached | host: Bos | place: Iran: Karaj | collected 2018-10
ACGTTCACATCGTAGGGGTCGGCGGTTCGAGTCCGCCCACATCCACCAAAAATAAAAATGGGGCGATGCCCCTATTTTTTATAGCGGACGAGAACCGCCCGGTTCGGGACGATAGTAGATGAAAACGAACGGAGTGAAGTTTGAATCATACGAGTCGAAAGGGACCCATGAAACGTCAGTGAAATGGGAATTACCAGTCCGCCCACATCCACCAAAAATAAAAATGGGGCGATGCCCCTATTTTTACCTTAATCCTTTCTTTTTGCAACATGCGCTTGCTGCTGTGCGCCAATCTGAATAAGAACCGTTCGTATCGCGCAAATCGCGCCATGGTTGCCATGAATTGCAATTTGTTTTTTTATCTTTGTCGGCGCATTTTATATATCGGCGTAAAGAACATGTTTCGTTTGATAATTTTCCGGTGTCTGTTGTGCATTTAACAATGACATTTTGATTTTTTGCGTCATCTTTGCCAAATTCCTTAGTACTTAATACCTGGTACGCGAACACATTGCCGCATGTTAAAACAATAGTTGCAAAAATTAAAGATATTTTTTTCATGTTTTTCCCCTATTCTTTTGTTTATATATTATACATTTTTTATATTCAAATACAACAGTGTTTTTATTCCCCGGCTGTATTTGTAATTTGTTCGGTTTGGTTGTTGCGTTTATGATATTTGTATTCAGGATCTTGTTCAGTTAAATTTTTTTGGTTCCTTTCCCAATCGGCAACATTTGGAACTTGTTTGCCAAATTGTTCAGCTGTTGACCACGGGATTTCATTCATGAATAAATAGAATAATTCGCCCTTTGGTTCGTTCATGTTTGTTTCATCAAGACGGATTATTGGATGAACGACATAAATATCAACATTACAATTTGCGCCGTGTTCATCTTGGTATTCGTCCAGTTGATAAAAGAATTTTGTGGCGAAATCCATGGCTTGTAAATACGCAGCATCATCATCAGCGGGATCAGTAGAATTGCCTTCCCACATTAACCACATACCATAATTAACCACATTGTCTTGCCCTTCCAGGTCATCAGCAGATAGCAAGCACAAAGGTTTAAATTCAATTCCGTTTGAAAATTCTTTGGATGTCGATGAAGTTTTATCATACATATCGCCCAAGAAAGTTATCATGCCATAAATTAAACCTGTATCACGGTAAACACGACCCAATCGTGCACCGTGTTTTAGTGTTTGATCCTTTAACCAATCGCTAATTTTTGCAGAACGCGAAGACATGCCAGCACGTCCCAAACGTCCGGCTTTGTTCATTAATTTTGCGCCATTGTTGGCGGCTTTTAATGTTTTTCTATATGCACCGATTTTTTTAAGATTACGCGTAACAATATTGCCAGTTTGTGGACGGCGAAAAGCACGTAATTCGCGGCGATACTTCATTAAATCAGAAAAGGTTTCAGCAGATTCTTTGTATTTTTTTACATTTTCGCTGTCTTTTTCCATCTGTTTAGCAGTTTTTTCTAACTTTTTCATTTCATCTTTTAATTTTTTTGTTGTGTTTTTATATTCATCCGCTAGTTGGTCGGCATTTTTTAATTTTTCAGGCGTTATATTTTTATCTATTTTTTTTGCGGCATCTAAAATTTCATCAGCTTGTTTTGTGTATCTGCTTGCATCTTTGCCTGCTTTGCGGGCATCATCCGCCTTTTTAGGGCTTTTTCATATTTTTTAGCGTTTTTAAGATTTTTTTCCATATCGGCAATATCATCAGAATATTTTGAAATCTTTCGTGCGACATCCATATATTTTTTTACGTCATTCAGTTTTGTTAACCCTTTGACCGTTTTTAGTAAATTTTTTGCATTTTTTGTTGCACGTGCAAGCTTTAAACTGGTAAGTGCGACTTCGCCTGTGCCAAAAGTGACAACGGTCAAAACTACTTCGGCGGCGATTTCTGCGTACATAACCCATTCCAAATTTACATCCCCGGCGACATAGTAATCATTTTTATCGTTTTCTATATCAACCACTTCGCGAACGACTTTGTTAATAGTATCGCCATCAAAAGCGATTGCAGACTTGCTGGTACATAAATAACCATGCGGATACAATGAATCAATATTATCATCTATCCATTTCATTGATAAGGTATTATTTTTACCCGGCCCCACAAATTGTGACAATGAATCATGTTGAACAACCATAATCGCATACCATGCGGGGTCTGTGTTTATATATTTTGCCGAATCGTTTGGATCCATTAAACGTGGATTTGGATTGCCGTCTGGCAGACTCGGTTTACGCGCCAATATTAATTTTTGTTTTAACACTTTTGGTTGTGTAGAATAATTTATAGTAATAGTTCGTGTTTTGTTTGGAAATGCATAAATAATTGGTGTAAAAATTATAGTTTTATCATCAGAAACATTTTTTATTTCATCGCATTGAATTATTTCTTCTAAGACATCGGGTGATTCCATAGTTCGTTTTGCCCAAAAACGAACGTCTGATTCGCTGTCTGTATCGGAAATTTCGTCTTCGTGGTCATACAAAGCGTCAAGAAAAATTTGTGATGCACAAGGTGTTAGGTTTTCTGATTCATGATGTGCAGTTGCCAAAATTTCTATCACTGTGTTATTATTCTCTGCAAAAACCGGCAAAGCAATGAAACATAGTAAAAAGGAAAATACTTTAATAGTTTGCATGTTTTTAGTCTTGCAGTACGATTTCATTTACGCATAGCCTATAATTAGTAACAGAAAAGTTTAATGTTCCAGAGCTTTTTTCAAAAGTTATTTTATAACACCATTTTCCGCTACCCCTTACCTGATCTCCTGATCGACCGATTAACTCTTGTACGACTGCACTAAGCGTTTTAAATTGATTTTCTGTCATACCAACACATTTTTGATACTTTGGTCCATTTTGGGAATGATGACGGGGTTCTATGGTGCTTTTTGTAATTAAACATAATGCTTCAATTGTATCCATGCAAAACGTACTAGCATAAGATTCTTTGACATCATCAAATATGATTTTGTATTTAGTTACCCCATTTGCATCCGTTACACTGAAGTAATCGTCGTTGCGAGAGGTTGCATGTTTACTAGCCACATTCAAGTTTGGTTCTGTGGAACATTTTACGTATTCTTCTGCCAATTTATGAGCAACTTCTGGTGTATGAACTTGTGTTTTTTTAAATATGGTAGACGCGGTCTCAGATAAATTAAATTTAGAGTTTGAACACAAACCATTCCCTTCCGGTTCTGATTCTTTATCTTCTTGGTCGTTACCACCTTGATCGCCACCACCTTTCTGATTATTATCATCCTCGTCGTTGCCACCTTGATTGTCGCCACCTTTCTGATTATTATCATCCTCGTCGTTGCCACCTTGGTCATCATCTTTCTGTTTTTCTTTGCATTCAGGCAAGGTTGGATGGTCGCTGCACCATTCGGATTCTGATTTGACATTTAACGTTTTATATGGATTTAAATCTTTAAATGGTTCTAAGCCAATGCGTTCGTTGTTTATGCGTTCTGAAAAAGATAAATCGGCGTATGTCGCCGGAAAATCTGTGTATGAAACATGCTCGCCACCTGCGCCGTTTTGTCGTTGCAGCGCTTCTAACTCGTCACTTCGCTCTTTTATTTCTTGTTGCCATTTTGGTGTTTGAATCTTATATGGATTTTCAATTTGTAGTTGATTTGTATCATTATATACATCCGGATTCGGATTTATTGCACCCGGAAAGGCAACCGGTCGATTCGGAACATTGTTTCCAAACTGTTTCACATAAGATTCAAAAACGCCGTCGATATACCCACCACATGCAGAAACATAATTGTGTTTTGGTAAATTAGACAATGCAACCATTATGGTCGGCCTTATGTCCGATAGTGTTGTGTTTCTGCAATTGTCACGCACCGCACATTCATTAGATACATAAAATTGGACGATGCTGATGCAATCTTCGGTGTTTAAATCTGCGCCTTGGACATATACCGGTTGTGGTAAACGCTGGTTATATGGCGCATCCGGTGTCCAAAATGGATTCGATGAATAATTTTGAACGTTTTGAATTTGCCCGTAATCTGAAAAAATCGACACCGCCGCGGTTGCAACAAATCCCAAAAAACCGCAGAATATCGCAAATAATAAAGATTTTAGTGCTTTATTTTTCATTCCCTCTGTTCTTCACATTATATCAAAAATTGAACTATAATCAAAGATAAAAATCCGCTTAACAAAAAGAAAGGTGCAAAAGGAATGTATTTTTCTTTTCGATGCCAATTCCATAAAAAAGCCAAGACACAAGAAATAATCATTGCTATTGACAATCCCAATGTCCCAAGCCATATTCCGCCCGCCCCCAACAATTTAATGTCGCCCATGCCAATTGGTGGGTATTTCGCATCTTTTTTTATGTGTTCAAATATAAAGCCGACTATTAGTCCCAAACAGTATCCGGTTGCGCCACCAACAACCGAATCGGCGATTGTTATTGGCCACGGGAAAAACGTGGTTGTTAATAATCCAGCGAATAAAAATGGGAATAAATAAGCATCTGGGATGATTCTGCGTCGGAAATCAGCCGTTGCCATGCGAATAGCACAAAAAATCGCCCCAATTATGACCAATAAAAAAAATATGTTATAAATCATGTTTTCTCTCTTGCGTTTCGATTCGTTTTTATGATACAATTATATTAGATATAAAAACAAGGGATTTTTTATTATGAGTAAAGGCTGGGACAGCAATATGCTGAAAAAGTTAAAGGCATTGATAGGCAAAGGTTTGTCTACGTCTGAAATGGGTAAAAAACTAGGCATGTCTAAAAATGCTGTTGTTGGAAAATTAAATCGTTTGGGTTGGAATTCAAAAGCATCAGAATCCGATGCCAAGAAATTAACTGTTAAAAAGACTGTTGCTAAAAAGACAGAATCAAAGCCAAAGTCTAAAAAGACTGTATCTAAGGTAATTGAAAAAAAGAAAATTGTTAGTAAAGTCACAGAAAAGAAAAAAATAACAACAAAAACTGAAAAAACATCAAAGAATTTGGATAAGTCTGATAATGCGAAACAAAAAGAAAAACCAATAATTAAAACGGCTTCGAAAAAAACCAAGAAAGATTTGGCTTTGCATGAATTGTTGATACAGCATGCTTTGCAGATGGCAAATTTGAAACCAAATCAATGTCGTTGGCCAATTGGCGACCCTGATTCTGAAAGTTTCCATTTTTGTGGCGAAACCGTTTTTACAGGGAAACCATATTGTTATGAACATTGTCGTCAGGCTTATCAATTCACTTCACCAAAGAAAAAACAATAATAACGGAGAAAATCAATGATTGGCGAGAGAGAAAACAACTATACAGAAACAAATTATGGCACATTGGTTATGCGTCCGTATGAAATCGATGGTAATGAAATAAATGCTTTCTATGATTCAGATGATAATCTGGTGTTCGTTTTGGATAACACAGTTAATGAAAAAAAACCTAATGTTTTATTGGTGATAAATCCAGATGGTGATAAAAAGTGGGATGAAATATTATCAAATGATTATGATATGGATTTAGAAACGATTCGCCCAAAGCAAGATAATAAATATCAAAAGCTAGATATAGAATATTCAGGGTTAAATGTTTATGAAAATCTTATCAATGCATATAAAGCGGGGGATGATTTAAGTGAACAATTAAATCAATTGATTGTGTTGCGGGATGCTGCGGCGCGTCACAGCGCAATGACACGGCTTAGTGTCGCAAACGAAGTTATTTCTAAAACTAATGCCACTATTGTGAAAACCAAAGAAACAATCGTAAGATTGCAGAACCGTATCAAAAGTTTAAAAACTAAACTGGCCGCGACCAAGAAAGAAATTGGCAAGGTGTCAACAAAGCAATCTGCTGCGCGTGTTTTAAAATTAGAATCGCAGATAGAAGCTACAAATGAAAAATTAAAACGTGCAAAAAAAAGATTAGAATCCGCACAAAGACGATTGGAAGTGGCAACAGTGGATGCTGAATTGGCAAGCAATTTGTTAAATCAACCATCCAGTGAAATCAAACAACAAAAAACTAAAAGCAAGCCCGTGATTGTTGCGCCAAAATATGAAATGCAAAAAATTGAACCGGAAATTCCAGAGTTGACTGATGAATCTGACGAAGATGATTTGGATGATGCGGGTGAATATGTTGATTCTTCGGAAGATAAAGTTAAGCCTTTGTTTGATAAAGATCCAGAAATAATTGACGAAGATATTGCTTTTAAACCCATCTCATTTAATGCCCCAATTGAAAAGCCTGTGCCACAACAGGCAAATGTTCCAGTGTTAAGTGAAGATGTGTTTTCTGCGAAAGAAGAAGAAAAAACAGAGAATTTGCCTGTGTTGGAAACTTTGACACCTGTTGAAAATGTGCCTGAAATTGCACCGGTTGTTAATGTATCAGAAAGTCTTGAAGAAAAACCTGTGTTGGAAACTTTGACACCAACTTTGCAACAATCGATTATCGAAACGTCAGATGATTCAGAATCTATATCTGAATCTGATGTGATGAAGGCGGTTGAACAATCTGATGCGCCAATTGAATTGACACCTGTTTCAGAAACAGAAACCGAATACAAGCCAACAGAAAGTGGGTATGACATGACAGAAATAGAAAAAGATTATGATAGTTTTGAAATTGAAAATAAACCAAATTCAGATGAATATAAAATATCTGAACAGCGCCCTGTTCCGCCAGTGACATCTGTGAAAGAAGATGTTCATGAAGTAATAGAAACAGAAACAAAAGAATCAAAACCATCGTTTGTATATTATGTCTTGTTGTTTCTTTTGATTGTTTTGTCTGTGTTTACGTTGTGGTTGTATCAGAAAAATGTCAAACTTTCTGCGCCTGTGTTAACTGCGAAAGTTACAGAACAGAACGAAGATGGTGAAAAGTTTAAGTTAATAAAAAAGCGTTTGAAACCAGAAATCACAACAACAAAAAAACAAAATGAAAATTCCGAGGATGTGTTTGTTGACGATAAAACAAAGGGTGCCGAAGCTTATGTTGTCGGGTATGATGGAATGCCTGTGGTAGAAGGTGCTGTGCCTGCTATGGTTGGAATGTCTGGTCAGAATGATGTCATAGAAAATCGTATGCCTACGGAAGAAGAGATTTTAGCCAAAAAACCTGTTTATGAACCAGGCGCAAAGCATGATGAAATGTTTGTACAACAAAGTGAAAGTGTTGTTGTTTCTGAACCAGGTGTTGCAGCGGAACCAGAACAAGTTGTTGTGCCAAACAAAGAAGAGATTTCGGTTGATGAAGCTGCGCCAACGGTTGATGTTTCGGAAAATTCTGAAATAACCGATGCAGAAGTATCAGATGGTTATTACCAAGATGCAGATATGTTTTATGATGAAGAAGAAGCGGCTTATCAGGCAGAAGTTGCTGAACAACAACGACAATTACAACAAGAAATGCTTGAACAGCAAGAAATGTATTACGAAGATTAGCAAATAAAAAATCCGTTGTTTAACAACGGATTTTTATGTTGTTTTTGTTTTATTTTTCAATTATAACGACGGCCGCGGAATAATCGTCTTGGTCGGTGATGGACAACATTACGTGTGCATCGCCACCAGCCAGTTCTTTTAATGCGGTTTTTGCGCCACCGGCAATTAATAATTCCGGGCGACCGTTATCGTCATGAATTACAGATATGTCCGAAAAAGAAATGTTGTCGCCAAATCCGGTGCCAAGGGCTTTTAGGGTTGCTTCCCTGGCGGCCCAAAAATTAGCAAGGTGTTTTTCGCTGCGGGCATTATCGTCGTTCGCATATTCTAATTCTTTTTTTGTAAATATGCGTTGTTTTTTAAAAGCAGACCAATCTAAAAATCTGTCGCTTTCGACCAAGTCAATTCCGATTCCTATTATCATTGAAATCCTTCCTTTTGTTTTCCTGCTAAGCGAATACTAGTAATATTTAACCGATTCGTGCAAGTAAAAAATTTATATAAAAAAAAGTGGTTGTGATGCACAGGAAAAATGTTTGATTTTTGTGCGTTTTTATGATAAAATTCATGTGTGCAGATTTAAAGGGGATGTCAGATGTTTGATACAAAAAAATTAAAAACATTCTCTTGGGTTAATGTAGGCAACCCAGATCATGAAGATTTCGAACGTTTATTAACAGAATACAAAATAGATGAAGATACTATATCTGATATTTTAGATTTTGACGAACAACCTCGTATAGAAATAGAAGATGATTATAAGGTTATTATTTTGCGGTTTCCAATTGCTAATCATGAAATGGATACAACGTGGCATACCGAACCATTATCTATTATTTATTCAAACAAGCATGTTATAACGGTTTGTCGTAAACGATGCGATTTGCTGGATAAAATCAAAGATGATGAAATGAACACGCGTGAAACTTTTATTTTAAATATCATATATTATATCGCTGAATCTTATTTGCGTGCTTTAAAAGAATTAAATAAAAAGGTTTTGTCATCTAAAAAAACATTACAGGAACGTATTCGCAAACAAGAATTAATGCAATTATTAGAGGTTGAAAATGCTTATACTTTGTATATGGCATCATTAAAAGGTAATTTGACTGTGATGGATAAAATCGATAAAATGCGCGGATTTGTTAAGGATGAAGATAATCAAGAATTGGCCGAAGATGCGCGAATTGAATTTAATCAGGCTGTCGAAGTTGTCACCAGTTATAGTAAAATGTTAAAATCTATCAAAGAAACTTTTGAAAGTATTATTAATATTGATTCAAATACTTACATTAACCGTTTGACAATTTGGAATATTGTTTTGATGGTCCCCAGTGTGATTGTTGGGTATTATGGGATGAATATGGAATTGCCTTATGCTGGGCAATCGCATACCGCTATAATAATATTTATTGCGATAATGGTGTTGCTTACCGGGTATGGTTTGTATACCATTGCGCGCCGTCGTGTGTTTTAAAAAAATCGCCGTAATGGCGATTTTTTTTATCTTTGTTTTTCCGAAGATTCAAATAAGCGTTTTTTTACACGTTCAAAATTTGCAGATATGGTATCTTCGGGTAATTTTATATCAAAGAATTGTAATGGTTGTTTTGATAACCATTCTATTGCCGGTATTGTCGTTGTATAAAATGCGGCAATTCGTTTCTGGACAGCGGTTATATCATTATCGTCTGCACGGTTTCCGCCATCTTTTATTCTGTTTTGAATACGCGCCAACATCATTTCTTTGCTGATATTTAAAAAGGCGACTTTGATAATGAATTTGTTGTTATAATTTTCAACTAACCATTTGGCCTGTCCCAAAGTGCGTGGGAATCCGTCAACTATTAAATCTTTGTCTGTTTTAATGTGTTTCGCAATTATTGGAAACAATTCATTATCAGATAATAATTCGCCACGTGAAATTTTTTTGTAAATTTCAGAATCTTTTGGCATTTGGCGTAATATGCCACCCATTTCAATATAGTTCGCATTGCTTTGTGCCAGCAATAATTTTGCGTATGTCCCTTTCCCAGAGCCTTGTCCGCCCATAAAAACAATCATATTTGGTTTTTGTTCCATGTAATATCCTTTTAGTTTTGCGGTTGCAGTCTAACATAAAAATAAAAAAAATCCCACAAAAAAGTGGGATTTTTTATAATTAAAACCAACAAATTATTTTTTGCTGTTTTCAATTGCGGCGCCCAAAATGTCACCCAAAACAGAGCCAGAATCTGCTTCGTTTGCAAATTCTTTGACTGCTTGTTTTTCCAGTGTCACTTGCAAAGCGCGAACTGATAACTTTACATTGTTGCCATCAACGGAAACAACGGATGCTTCGACGGAATCGCCAACATTGTATTTAGATGTATCTTGTTCGTTCTTTTCGCGTGATAAATCTGTGCGACGAATTGTGCCACGGACATTACCAGGCAATGCCAAAATTAATTCATCTGGCGTGATTTCAGAAACTGTTCCGCAAACAACTGCGCCTTTTTTAAGGGTTGTATTGTTGCTTTCTGCATTTTCTGTTAATTGTTTGATGCCCAAAGTAATGCGTTCTTTTTCTGGATTGATGTCCAATATTTTTGCTGTCACTTCTTGACCGCGGACGAATTTTTTCAATTCTTCTTCATCTAATTTATTCCAAGATAAATCAGAAATATGAATCATTCCGTCCAGTTCAGGTGTCAATGCAACAAATAAACCGAATTCAGTCGTGTTTTTGATTGGACCTGTGACGACATCACCAACTTTGTGATTTTCAGCAAATTCTTTCCATGGATTTGGTTGCAATTGTTTATAGCCCAAAGAAATACGACGTTTTTCTTGGTCGATATCTAAAACAACAACGTTGATTTCTTGGCCGTTTTGCAATACTTTGCTTGGGTGAATGTTTTTGTTTGTCCAAGACAATTCGGACATGTGAACCAAACCTTCGATATTGTTGCCCAAATCAATAAATGCGCCGTAATCCGTCAAAGAAGAAACTTTGCCTGTCACTGTATCGCCAACATTGAATGCTTTGGATGCGGTTTCCCATGGATCTTCTTCCAATTGTTTTGCACCCAAAGAAATACGATGAGATTCAGGATCAAATTGAATAACTTTGACTTTGATTTTTTCGCCAACATGGACGATTTCACGTGGATGATTAATGCGTTTCCAAGACAAATCTGTGACATGTAATAAACCATCAATTCCACCTAAGTCAACAAAGACACCATAATCTGTAATATTTTTTACCGTGCCTTCGACAACTGCACCCAAAGAAATATTTTTCATGGCTTCTTTTTGTTGTGCAGCGATAGTGTCAGCCTGGATAGCACGACGAGAAACAATAGCGTTTGTACGCAAAGCATCCATTTTAAGAACGCGGAATTTGTCTTTTAAGCCAATTAATGATTTGGCATCACGTACCGGTTTATGGTCAACCTGGCTGGATGGCATAAATGCAAATACGCCGTTAATGTCGACAGTATAACCACCACGAACGACATCGATAATTGTTCCGTCTGGATCGATACCTTCGGCAACAGTTTTTTCCAAATCTTTCCATGCTTTTTCAGCACGTGCTTTGGAATAAGACAGCAC
>JAEEGL016546183.1_pt1 | contig 11076 bp, 11 predicted proteins | sample 9134231 | NCBI WGS metagenome assembly JAEEGL01 (sample SAMN16246548, study PRJNA631951) | gut metagenome | biome: gut microbiome; feature: rumen; material: fiber-attached | host: Bos | place: Iran: Karaj | collected 2018-10
AAAATCCGCGCAAGGCTGACGCCTTGGGCGGATTTTTAAAGCAGTTATCGCGGAAAAGAGGCGCTGAGCGGGCGGCTCTTCCTTGCGGAGTACACCCCTTGAGGTGTACTCCGCAAGTGCGCCCTGCTTTTTTGGTCGTGATACCGTTTTTCTTTTCGCGCTTCGCGAAAAGCAGCAGTCTCAGGATTACTGTTTGATTGCAATGCCGAGCTCGTCGAGCTGGGCGGTGTCCACATGCGCCGGGCATTCGGTCATCGGCTCGCTGGCGTTCTGCACCTTCGGATAGGCAACCACGTCGCGCAGCGTGTCGAGCTTCAGCATCTGCATGCAAAGGCGATCGAGGCCCAGACCGATGCCGCCGTGGGGCGGCGCGCCGTATTTGAACGCGTCAGTGAGGAAGCCGAACTTCTGATAGGCTTCTTCGTCCGAAAGGCCGAGCAGCGAGAAAATGCGCTTTTGCAGCACGGGATCGGTGATGCGGATGGAACCGCTGGCCAGCTCGATGCCGTTGAGCACAAGGTCATAGGCCGTAGCGCGGACGTTGGCCTTGTCGGTTTCAAGATACGGCAGACATTCCTCCAGCGGCGCGGTGAACGGATGGTGCATCGCGACGAACTGCTGGAGCTCCTCGTCCCAGTCGAAGAACGGGAATTCCACGATCCACAGCAGGTTGTACTTGTCCTTCGGAATGATGTCGAGCTTCTTCGCCACGGTCTGGCGCAGCGCGCCGAGCACCGGCAGCGTCACGGATTCCTTGTCGGCAACAATCAGCACCACGTCGCCCGGTGCGGCGTTCGCCTTTTGGGCGATGGCGGCCATTTCGGCGTCGGTCATGAACTTGGCGAACGAGGACGCCACCGTGCCGTCTTCTCCGTAGCGGATCCAGGCGATGCCCTTAGCGCCGATCCCCTTGACGAATTCCACCAGCTTGTCGATTTCCTTGCGGGTCAAAACGGAGAAGGCCTTTTTGGCGGTGATGCCGCACACGCGGCTGCCGGCGGCGATGGCGCCGGAGAAGACGCCGAAGCCGCAGTTTTTGACTTCCTCGGCAAGGTCGAAGATTTCCATACCGTAGCGGGTGTCGGGCTTATCGGAGCCGTAACGCTCCATCGCGTCCTTATAGGTCAGACGCGGCAGCGGCAGCGGCACGTCGACGTCCAGGATTTCTTTGAACAACCGGCCCATGAAGCCTTCGATCATGGAGAGCACGTCTTCCATTTGGACGAAGCTCATTTCCACGTCGATCTGGGTGAATTCCGGCTGGCGGTCGGCACGCAGATCCTCATCGCGGAAGCAGCGCGCAATCTGCATATAGCGGTCAAAGCCGGCCACCATGGAAAGCTGCTTATAAAGCTGCGGCGACTGCGGCAGGGCGTAGAAGCTGCCCTTGTGGATCCGCGAGGGCACCAGAAAGTCGCGCGCGCCCTCGGGCGTGGACTTGATCAGCATCGGCGTTTCGATCTCGATGAAGCCGTTTTCGTCGAAGTAGTCCCGCGTCACCTTGGTGATCTTATGGCGCAGCAGGATGTTTTTTTGCAGATCGGGGCGGCGCAGATCCAGATAGCGGTATTTCAGCCGCGTCAGCTCGCCGGTCGGGCAGTTTTCGATAATCTCGAACGGCGGCGTCTCGCTTTCGCCGAGAATGCGCAGGTCGTCCACGGCGATTTCGATTTCGCCGGTGGGAATCTCCAGATTCTTGCTGGAGCGCTCGCGCACCGTACCGTGCGCCATCAGCACATATTCGCTGCGCACGGTGAAGGCCTTGTCGAACACGGCCCTGTCGGTGGAATCGTCAAACGCCAGCTGCACGATGCCCGTGCGGTCGCGCAGATCGACGAAAATCAGTGCGCCGAGGTTGCGCTGCCGCTGTACCCAGCCGCAGACCACCACTCGGCGGTCAATGTCCTTTGCGGTAAAGGTACCGCAGTAATCGGTTCGTTTGAGTCCTGTCATTGTATCCATGCCTGTCACCTCTTAAAACAATGTCGTATTCATGAGCGCATCGATGTCAATGTTCGTATCAACGCCGAGCGCTTCAATTTCTTTGAGACTTTCGCTGATTGAAAGACGCAGAAAATCGCCTTCAAACGTTGCCAGCGCCATTTCGGTCTGCTCGCCGGAATCCATGTTTTTGAGCATGACTTTTCCGCTTTCCAGCTCGCTGTCACCGAGCACCGCAGTGAACTTTGCGCCGATCTTGCCCGCATATTTCATCTGGGCCTTGACGCTGCGGCCGACCACGTCGAGTTCAGCATAGACGCCTTCCTGCCGCAAGGCGGCAACAATCCGCACCGCGGTCTGCAGCGCCCTGTCGCCCATCGAGGCAAGATAGAGGCTGCAGCGTTCCGGTTCCGGGAACGGGAGCTTTTGCGCTTCCATCAGAAGCTGCAGACGCTCCAGCCCGAGGCCGAAGCCGAGCGCCGGCGTGTGCGGGCCGCCGATCTCTTCGACCAGCCCGTCATAGCGGCCGCCGCCGCAGACGGTACCCTGGGCGCCGATCTCGGTGGAAACGAACTCAAACACGGTGCGGCTGTAATAATCGAGGCCGCGCACGATGGTCGGGTTCACGGTGAAGGGAATGCCCATAACGCCGAGGAAGGCCTGCACCTGCTCGAAGTGGGCACGGCAGTCGTCGCAAAGATAGTCGAGCACCTTGGGCGCGTCCTTCGCAATCGCAGCACAGACGGGGCTTTTGCAGTCGAGAATGCGCATCGGGTTGCGGTCCAGCCGCTCCTGACAGGTGGCGCAAAGTTCGTCCCTGCGACTCTCGAAGTAATCGTGCAGCGCCTTGTGATAGTCCTTGCGGCAGTCCTTGCAGCCGATGGAGTTGAGCTCGAGCTGCAGGCCGCGCACGCCGAGGAAGGAGAAATACGCGTTTGCCAGCGCAATCACTTCCGCGTCCGCCGCCGGCGACGCCGTGCCGAGGCATTCCACGCCGAACTGATGGAACTCTCTGAGGCGGCCGGCCTGCGGCTTTTCATAGCGGTAGCAGCTCGTCAGATAGCACAGCTTTTGCGGCATCGGCTCGTTATAGAGCCCGTGCTCCAAAAAGGACCGCACGGCGCCCGCCGTCCCCTCGGGGCGCAGCGTGACGGAGCGCCCGCCCTTGTCGAGGAAGGTATACATTTCTTTTTGCACCACGTCCGTGGTGTCGCCCACGCCGCGCTGAAACAGCTCGGTATGCTCAAACACCGGGGTACGAATCTCGCGAAAGCCGTAGTTGCCGGCAATCTCCAGCGCCGTCGCTTCCAGAAAGCGAATCTTGTGGCTTTCCGCGGGCAGCACGTCCTGCGTGCCCTTGATGGATTTTGTGATCAATGCCATAAAATCGGGAACCTCCTTTGGAAAGGATTGTTGTTGTTCGGATAAAGGGAAGCAAAGGAATTCCGAATTAGAAAAAAGCGCCCCTCATCCTGCGGGCATGTTCCGCCCCAGGGATGAAGCTGCGCTCCACGGTGCCACCCTGATTGAACCGCTTTTGCGGTTCCGCTCAAACGCCTTAACGCGGCAAACGGGCCATTCGGCCGGCTCGGGAATGTCTTCGCCTTCTCCTGCCGTAGGAAGCTTGCAGCAAAACGCTTCCCTCTCTGAACGCGGATGCCGGGTACTCGTTTCCGTCTTCGCCTTTGGTCTATGAAACGGTCGTTTATTCTTTCGGATACATGATGTCGCGCCAGTCGAGATCGCCGCGCTCAAGCGCGTGAATCAGCGCTTCCGCCGTTGCGATGTTGGTGGCGACAGGCACGGAATGCACGTCGCACAGCCGCAGCAGATTGGCCTCGTTCGGCTCGTTCGGCTTCGGGTTCAGCGGATCGCGGAACATCAAAAGCAGGTCGATCTCGTTGCAGGCGATGCGCGCGGCTATCTGTTCCTCGCCGCCCTGTGCGCCGGCCATGAACTGCGTGATCTGCAAACCGGTTGCGTCGCTCACAAGCTTGCCTGTGGTTCCGGTGGCGCACAGATGGTGTGCGCTGAGCGTACCGCAATACGCGATGCAAAACTGGGTCATGAGTTCTTTTTTTGCGTCGTGGGCAATCAGTGCGATGTTCATTCCTCCGTCATCTCCCTTGATGCGCCGCAAACAGTGCGCACTATTTGTTTTATTATAGCAAACATTCTGCGCTTTGGCAAGCTATTTGAGAAAAAAGAACAAATTTTTGTAAAAAATTACAACGGGATATGAACGATTCTTTAAGCGAAATACAAGGGAACATTTTTCCCCTGCACCCGCTTTGCCAGATTGGTGAACGCCGGATAGGAGATCTGATCGGGCAGATAGACGCCGCCCTCCATGCCTGCACTGCGCAAGCGGCGGTCTTCGGGGATAATCGCGATGAGCTGAACGCCGGTTTTGTCGATTACGTCGTCGATGTTGAGCAGCCGTCTGCGGCGGATATCGCGCCGCACGGCCCGGTTGATCACCAACCGGCTGCTTTGAATCCCCTGCTTTTCCAGCTCCTGCGCCGCGCGGCAGGCCGAACGCACACAGACCAGATCGGGCGTTGCCACCACGATGGCGCGCTGTGCCGCGGCCGCGGCAAGCAGCAGCCCGGTGCCGATTCCGGCCGGCGCGTCAAACAGGATGCAGTCATAGTCCGCCTCCAACTGCGAAACCAGCTTGCGCACCAGTTGCGGCGTGACGCCCTCATAGGTCGGCGGGCAGGCCAGGAACGATACGCCCTGCTTTTGCAACAGCGCCTCCTTTGCCGTGCAGCGGCCGAGCACCGCGTCGCCCCAGTCGAACACCACATCCTCGGCGGCGCCGAGCATGAGATCGACCGACCGCAGGTTGTCAAAATCCAAAAGCAGCACCCGTTTGCCGCCGGCGGCAAGCGCTTTGCCGAGCCCGATTGCAACGGTCGTTTTGCCCACGCCGCCCTTGCCGGAGGCGATCACGATTCGTTTTGCCATTGGTTTTCTCCTTTCCCGAAAGCCTCAGCGCAGAAGCGTGCCCTCCTCGGGCGCCGGTTCCGCCGTTGTTTTGGTTGAAAAATAATACTGCATGATTTCGGACGCGACCGGTGCGGTGGAACCGCCGGAGCCTGCGCCTTCGATCACGACGGCGATTGCGATCTCCGGCTCTTCATAGGGCGCGAAGGTCAGAATCAGACCGTTGTAGGTGTCAACCTTATAGCCGTCCATCCATTTTTCCACGGTAGTGGTGCCGGTTTTGGCCGCAACGTGCACCGGCACATCGGTGAAGTCGGCATAGCTTCTGGTACCGACGAGCAGCATGCCCTGCCAGACCTGATCCCAGTTGTCCTCCTTGAAGTCCGCCTGCGAAAGGATCTGATGCTCCGACTGATAGACGGTCTTGCTGAAATCGCTTGTCAGCACAGATTTGATCAGGTGCGCCTTATAGCGGACGCCGCGGTTGGCGATGGTGGAAACATAGGCGCAAAGCTGAATCGGCGTGAACTGGTTGTCGCCGTGGCCGATGCCGGCCTGAATGGTCAGACCGGGCGTCCAAAGCTCGCCGCGCGAGGTACGGAACAGATAGGAGTCCACAATGCCCTCCGCCTCGTTGAGCTCCACGCCGGTCTTTTCGCCGAGACCGAACATTGTGAAATAGCGGTTCAGCTTTTCGATACCGAGCAGACGCGCGGTTTCATAGAAGAAAATATTGCAGCTGTGATAGAGCGCATAGACGACGTTCTGGCCGCCGTGAATACCGGTACAGCCGGGCTGATAGTCGCTGAAATAGCGGTATTTGCCGTAGCAGGTGATGTAGGTGTCCTTGGTGATGACGCCCTCCTCCAGGCCGGCCATGGCAACGGCGGGCTTGATCGTGGAGCCGGGCGAATAGGTACTGCGCAGCGCACGGTTCCAAAGCGGCTTTGCGGGGTCGGCGTTGAGCTTGGCCGCCTGCTTCTGATAGGTCGTCAGATCGAAGGTGGGATAGGACGCAGCCGCCAGCACGTCGTTGGTGCGCGTATCCATCACGACCACGGCGCCGCTCGTCACGTTGCGGGCCATCTGCTGCTCCTGAATCAGCTTTTTGAGCGCATTCTGGGCCGCCTTCTGAATGCCCTTGTCGATTGTCAGCACCACGGTGTCGCCCTGCTTCGGAAGCACGGTGTAGGTTTCGGTCGTGTTGCCGTCGGCGTCGGTTGTGAGAATCTTTTCGCCGGGCGTGCCGCGCAGATAGGACTCCATGGTGTATTCGAGGCCGTTTTTGCCGATCACGTCGTCGCGGGCGTAGCCCTCGTCTTTTTTGGCTTCGTATTCGTCCGGGCTGATTGCGCCGACGATGCCGAGAATATGCGGCGCCAGCGTGCCGTCCACATACCGGCGCTTGGCCTCCACCTTGACGTCCACGCCGGGGTATTGGTCGCTTCTTTCCTTGAGCGACGCGACGACCTGCTCGCTGACATCCTCGGCAAAGGTATAGGGCGTGCTGGCATTGAAGCCGTTTTTATGCATGGAATAATAGACCGAAGCAATGTCGCGCGCGTCGGTCAGCGGATAGTCCTCCAGCGCATAGCGCTCCACCAGCGCGTTGAAGCAGTTGTCCACCGTGGCGTAAGGATTCAGATGCAAAAACGCCTTGGACTTGAGATAGCTCACTTCGTTTTCCTTGCCGGAAACGAAGCGCAGCTTGCCGTCCTTCGTCACGCGGATCGGCAGATTGTCGTTCCATTCCGCGTTATGGGCGCGGAACAGCCGCAGCAGCGCCAGCAACACTTCGTTGCGGGCTTCGGCCTGCTTGCCCGGCGGAAAGCGCAAAAAGTCCAGAACGACCGTGCGCACCTGCCGGTTCGTCACCAGCAATTCGCCGTTGCGGTCGCGAATCTCGCCGCGCGGCGCTTCCACCGCCACGGTGAAGCTGGTCATCGCGGTTTGCTTCGCTTCGCGGCTCTGGACGGCCTGGATATAAAACATGCGGGCCAAAAAGACCAGCAAAATCGCCGCAATCACAAGCGTGACGGCACGCGATCGGCGTTTGTTGGCGTCTCGTCTCACAGCCGGTTCCTTCCTTTCTTTCGGTTTTTATGTCATCGTTCAGACGGTTGTCGTTTGATGGGAAAAGGTTTTTGCGGTGCGCCGCACCAGCCAATAGAGCGGCGGGGTGAACAAAAAGCTGAACACCGCGCTCGGCAGCGCGTGGCCGAACAGCACCGCCGCCGCGCTCCCCTGGCCGGGCAGCACAACAAAGCAAAACCACTCCAGCACCGCCGTCAGCAAAAGCGCCCCGCCGGAGAGCACCAGCGCCGCCGGCAGATTGTTGCGCACCCAGAAGGTCACCAGCGTGCTGAAAAGGAAGCCCAGAAGCGCGAACCAAAGCGCGAAGAAGCCGTCGGCGCCCGTGTGGGCATAGTCCCACAGCACACCGGCGAACGCGCCGAACAGCGTGGCGGGCACCGCGTGCTCCTGCATGGCGATTGCGGCAACTGCCGGCACCAAAAGCCAGGCATGCACCGGACCGAAATGCACAAACGCGCCGCGCGTGTGCTGCAAAAGGGCGCACGCAACCAGGAGCAATCCGTAGATTGCCCGCCGGAGCAGCTTTTGTTTGTCGAATGTAGACATAAGGGTTCTCCCTCTTTATTCGATGCCCTGTCCGCGGAAATCGGTAATCACGAATACGTCCTCGAGCGCCTGCAGATCCGCGCCGGGCTCCACGATGGCGAAGCTGGTCAGATCCACATCGCTTTCCAGGACCTGGGTCACCGTGCCGATAATCAGGCCCTTGGGATAGACGCCGCCGATGCCGGAGGTTGTCACAATGCCGCCGGGCGCAATCAGCGTGGTGCGATCCAGGCCGGCCATGATGCATTTGCCGTTTTGGCTGCGGTCGGTGTCGGTCGTCACATAGGCGGTCTCGCGGGTCTTGCTTTCAATCGCGCTGACGTTGATCTGCGGATTGAGCAGCGAGAGCACGACGCTGTGGGTCGGGTTGACCTTCTTGACGATGCCGACCAGGTAGTTGCCGCAGATGACCGGGTCGTTGACCGCGATGTCGTCGTTGCTGCCCTTGTCGATAATCAGGGACGAAAACAGGTCGGTCGCGTCAGAGCCGATGATGTTGGCCGGCGAGAGCGCATAATCGCTGTGGGACGCCTTGACGCCGAGCATTTCTTCATAGGACGTGATTTTATGTTTGATCTCATCGTAGTCGACCATCTGCGCTTCATATTCCGCCACGCGGGCGCGCAGGGCCTCGTTTTCGGCGCGGTAGGCGTTGGCCGACGCGAACGACGCGCCGAAGAAGCGCAGCTTTTCGCTGAGATAGCCGGTCGCCTTCTGCAGCGGGGTGAACACCACCGACACCGCCTTTGTCACCGGGGACGTTTCGTTTTGCGACACGGCGGCGAACACGGCGCCGAACAGCAGCGCGCACAGCACGATGAGGCATATTTTCAGTTGAGTGCTTTTCAAGAACTGCCGCATAACAGTCTGTCCTTTCTGCGCCGCTGCGTCAAATGCGCTTGCCGATCAGCCGCAGCGCGTCGGATTGCAGATAGATCCCCGTGCCGTCGGCCACGCAGTCAAGCGGATTGTCGGCGATATTGACCGGCATGCCGGTTTCCTGGGCGATCAGCTTGTCCAGCCCGCGCAGCAGCGCGCCGCCGCCCGTGAGCATGATGCCGTGATCGATGATGTCCGCCGAAAGCTCCGGCGGCGTCTTTTCCAGCGTGGCCTTCACGGCTTCCAGGATCTGGTTGACCGGGTCGCTCAGCGCTTCGCGGATTTCCTCGCTCGTCACGGTGATATTCATCGGCAGCCCGTCCACCAGATTGCGGCCCTTGACCTCCATCTTGCCCTCGCCCTCATATTCGCAGGCGGAGCCGATCTTGATCTTGATCTCCTCGGCGGTGCGTTCGCCGATCAAAAGGTTATACTTTTTCTTGACATACTGCACAATCGCGTTGTCGAAGCTGTCGCCCGCCGCGCGAACCGACCGCGAACAGACGATGTCGCCCAGCGAAATCACGGCCACCTCCGCCGTGCCGCCGCCGATGTCGACGACCATGGAACCGATTGCTTCGCTGACCGGAAGGCCCGCGCCGATGGCGGCCGCCATGGGCTCTTCGATCAAACTGACGTAGCGCGCGCCGGCCTCGATGGCAACATCGTGGACATTCCGGCGTTCCACCTCGGTCACGCCGGAGGGAATGCAGATGACGACTCTTGCCTTGGCAAAGAAGCTGCCGCCCATCGCCTTCTGGATGAACTTTTTGAGCATCTCGGTGGTGATGTCAAAATCGGCGATCACGCCGTCGCGCAGCGGGCGCATGGCGGTAATGGAGCCGGGGGTACGGCCGATCATTTCCTTGGCCTGGGTGCCTACCGCGACCACGCGGGCAGGCTTGCCGCTGACATTGACCGCCACAACGGAGGGCTCGCGGATCACGATGCCCTTATCCTTGACGAACACAAGCGTGTTGGCTGTGCCGAGATCGATACCGATATCCTGTGAAAAAAGCATAGCTGTTCTCCTTTTGCGTTGGATTCTATGTAAACCGTTCTAAATTAATCATAACTATAGATAATATATTATAGCCCAAAATGCAGAATTTCTCAATAGATAATGGAAAAAAAGTTAAAAAGAAAAGAGGACCCCACAGGGTCCTCGCCGTTGACCGGTTTTACCGGATCCGAACAACGGACGCGCACGCTTTGCAGCGGAGTTTTCTTCCATAGACAAACATACGGTTTTCTGCCCCGCAATGCGGACAGGTCACCGTCTGAACACCGATGATCTGATAGACCGCGGCAAACAGAAACGTCAGACAAAGCGCCACACGACAGCCGAAGCACACGATCTGCCACAGCGCAAACCAGACGGTATCGCTCCGAAACCGGATAAACGGGAGATCAAAAAAGAACAAAAGCAGCAACCCGCAAACGAGCAGCAGTACCCCAAGCACTGCGTGCCGTTCCCGTTCGCCCGGGTTCAGCTCGGTTCTGCGGATCGGATCCGTTTTCTCTTTCATGTTTGATTCTCTCCTTTGTTCATTTGTCTGATTTTGCGGGCTCCTCCCGCGTCATGATCAGCAAGACGCCCTTTTTCACGCAGATCTCGGCTTCTCTGCCTTCAAAGCGGTTGCTCACGCCGAGCGGAAAGCCGTTGGTCAGCGTCACGTTTTCCGCTTCATAGTGCAGTCCCCGGATCGAAACGCCCTCGCTTTTGTCGCTGAGCGAAAAGACCGAAATGCCGCCTTTCTGCGATGCGGGAAAGCGCAGGCTGCCGTTTTTGATCACCGTCAGCGTTTCGTGTTCGCCGATCAGCTTTCCTGCCGCGCCCCGTTCGGCAAGGTACTGCAGATGTTGGATGTTGGCGAGCGTATGATCGAGCCGGCCGCCCAGACAGCCGTAGAACAGAAAGCGGTCGCAGCCGCGTTCCAGACCGAGCTGCAGCGCGAGAAAGGAATCGGTTTCATCCTTTTCCACCGGGTGTCTGACCACGTTGCTCCCCTGCGGCACGCTGCCGAGAGAATCGAAATCGCCCACGATCAGGTCCGGTGTGACGCCGAACCGTTCGGCAAAAGAAAGGCCGCCGTCGGCGCAGATCACGAACGCGTCCGGCGGAACCGGCAGCGAAGAAACGGCGCCTGCGCCGATGATATAACAGGTTTTTGCCATAAGGAATCTCCTTTTCGTTCCTTGACGAAACGCTGAAAATGTGATATAGTAAGTCGATCAAACAGGAACAGGTGAAACGATGAACATACAGATTTTCGGCACAGCCAAGTGCTTTGAAACCAAAAAGGCGCTGCGCTATTTTAAGGAGCGGCGCATCAGGGCGCAGTTTGTCGACCTTGCAAAGTTCGGCATGTCCAAGGGCGAACTGCGGTCGGTCAAAACGGCCCTCAAATGCAGGACGGACGATCTGATCAGCGAAAAGGCAAAGCAGACAGACGCCGCAGTCGTGGCCTATCTTGCGAGCGAGGAAGCAAAGGAAGAAAAGCTGCTTGAGAACCAGACGTGGTTCAGGACGCCGATTGTGCGCAACGGCAAGCAGGCAACGCTCGGTGTACAGCCGGAAATCTGGAAACAGTGGGAGGCGCAGGGATAATGGTCACGCAACAGCAGATCGACCGCATCAACGAACTGGCACGCAAATCGAAGACC
>JAEEGL016607089.1_pt1 | contig 11076 bp, 9 predicted proteins | sample 9134231 | NCBI WGS metagenome assembly JAEEGL01 (sample SAMN16246548, study PRJNA631951) | gut metagenome | biome: gut microbiome; feature: rumen; material: fiber-attached | host: Bos | place: Iran: Karaj | collected 2018-10
GTCGCACGACCACGAGTTCATACAGACCGTTGCCAACCGCGTCATCGAACTCACGCCAAACGGCATCATCGACAAGCGCATCGAATACGACGACTACATCACCGACGAGCGCATCCAACAGCGTCGTGCGGAGTTGTACGCTAAATAAGGCGTAATGTTTATCTCCATATTTTTTATTTTTTTTCACAGGCGGCAAGTTTTTTCGCAAGAAAAATTTGTTGCCTGTGTTTTTTTAGGGGCTAATATTTTACCGTCCTAAGTTGGCGACACAAAATAAATTTTCTTTTTTTCTCAATTTATTGTACCTTTGCGCTGTTGTTAATTAGCACCAATGGAAGAACGCAAGGCGACACTCATTAACATTGAGAATATTATCAAGACCAAGAACCCCGCGCTGTACAAGAAGTTGCCGAGGTTTGCTATCAGGAGGTTGGAGAAGATTATCTGTCAGGACAAAATCAACCGCCTCCTGTCGCTGTATGGGCATCACGACGGCGTTGGCTTTATCGACGCAGTGTTTGACGATATGAAGATTGAGACCAATTGTTATGGACTCGAAAACGTTGATTATCAGGGGAAAAAAGTCTTCGTTGCCAATCATCCGCTCGGAGGGTTGGACGGGTTGGCAGTCATCTCGATGGTCAACAAGCATTTTGGCAAGACAAGGGGCATCGTCAACGAACTGCTGCTCAACCTCGACCCCCTGAAAAGCGTTTTTTGCGGTGTCAACGTATATGGACACAATACGCAAAACATCGTGAGGAACATCGACGCCCTGTACGAAAGCGACGAAAACATCTGCATCTTCCCGGCGGGATTGGTGAGCAGACGCATCGACGGCGAGGTGCAGGATCTGCCGTGGAAAAAGAATTTTATCGAGAAGGCCTACGCCAACAAAATCCCGATAGTGCCGGTGTATGTGGACGCGCAAAACTCAAAATTCTTCTATTCGGTGGCTAACTGGCGCAAACGCATCGGCATCAAGTTCAATTACGAACTCATTTTGTTGCCCTCTGAGGTGTTCAAATACAGCGGCAAACCCATCGGACTATACTTTGGCAAGCCGATAATGCCCGACGAACTCGCCGCATACAAGACGCCGGCGGAACGGACATTGAAAGTCAGGGAGTTAACATATTGTTTGAAACAAGAAAAAACTGCTGTTTAGATGGAAAATATAATAGCACCTATTGATAGAAAAAAAATAATCGCGGAGTTGACCGACGACAAGTTTGTGAGGAACTCCAATTTTGGCGGCAACCGCATCTTCGTCTGCGACGCCCACAACGCGCCCAACACCATGCAGGAGATTGGGCGGCTGAGGGAACTATCGTTTCGCGAGGCGGGCGGCGGCACGGGCAAGGCTGTTGACATCGACGAGGCAGACCTCTGGGACAATCCATACAAGCAGTTGATTGTTTGGAACGACGAATTGCAGGAGATTATAGGTGGCTACCGCTACATAGACTGCTCCGAGGGCATCATGTTCAAGGACGGGCAGCCGGAGTTGTCCACGTCGGAGATTTTCAGGTTTTCACAAAAATTTATCGACGAATACATGCCCTGCACCATCGAACTCGGACGGAGTTTCGTGCAGCCAAAATTCCAGAGCCGCACCAATTTCAGGTTTTCGATATACGCCTTAGACAACCTCTGGGACGGTCTCGGCGCGATTTTCCGCCAAAACGAAGACCACGCCAAATTTTTCTTTGGCAAGGTAACGATGTACACCACCTTCAACACCGAGGCAAGGGACATGATACTCACTTTCCTGGATATTTATTTCCGTGATAAAGAGGGACTTGTAATGCCCAAAGAACCGATTTCATACACATACAAAAGGGAAAAATTTTCGGGCGACGACTTCAAGGCTGATTATCGCATCCTCAATCAGACCGTCCGCTCGTTGGGCGAGAACATTCCGCCGCTTGTAAACGCATACATGAACCTCTCGCCCACGATGAAGGTGTTTGGCACGGCTATCAACCCCTTCTTTGGCGGCGTGGAGGAGACGGGCATCCTCGTCAACGTCAACGACATCTTCCCCGAAAAACGCGAACGACACATCGACACTTACCAAACAACATGCTGAAAAAACTTGACATATTCATCCTGAAATCCTACTTGGGACCGTTCATCGCCACATTCTTCATCTCGGTATTCGTGCTGCTGATGCAGTTTTTGTGGAAGTGGATTGACGACCTTGTGGGCAAAGGCCTTGATTTTATGGTGATTGCGGAGTTGATGTACTACGCATGCGTCAGCCTTATCCCTATGGCGTTGCCGCTGGCGATATTGCTGGCGTCCATCATGACTTATGGCAATATGGGCGAAAAATTCGAATTGACGGCAATCAAGGCGGCGGGCATTTCGCTGCAACGCGCCATGGCTCCGCTCACGATTTTTACGGTATTGATGAGCATCGGCGCATTTGTGATCGCCAACGACGTGATCCCCTACGCCAACCTCAAAATGTCGGCTCTGATATGGTCTATCCGCAACCAACGCCCGGAGTTGAACATCAAGCCATCTATCTTCAACAACGACATCGAAAACTTCTCCATCCGCATCTCGCGCAAAAACGAAAAGACCGGCATGATGTACGATTTTGTGGTTTACGACCATACGGCGGGCAAGGCAAACAGTGTGTGCATCGTGGCGGATTCGGGCAGCATGCACGTTACCGACAACGGCAGATTTATGATTGTAACCCTTTACAGCGGCGTCCAATACGAGGAGGTGGAAGAAAGGAAAAGGGAAAGTTTCCCGTACAGGAAAGACGTGTTTGCGGAGCAGTCGATGGTGTTCAATCTGTCGGGCTTCGACTTCAACAAAGCAGACGAGAGCGGCTTCAAAAACCGTTATCAGGTGATGAATGTCAAAGAGTTGAAGGTGAGCACGGATTCGCTGCAACGAGATTTCAACAAATGCGCCACCGACCTGCACGAGAGCCTCACCGCCGCCAATTACCTCAAAAACTCGACGCACAGGGAGAAGGTTTACGCCGATTCGGTACGCAGTGCCCGCACCCACAAGTCGCAGTACGTCTCGCGGCGTTCCAGCGGCTCCGCGCTGATAAGCCTTTTGCCCGACACAGCATACGCCGCCGAGGATATTATTATCAGACAGAAAATTGCGCATTTCAACGATTCGCTGTACCGCACCAAATACGACATACCGACCTCGGAGATGAAGTCGGTGGCAAGTTTAGACAGCATTTTCGACACTATGACCAAGGACGACCGCCAAAAAGTGATTAACCGCGCCAAAGAGTATGTTACTCAGACGAATACGGTGATTGTAAGGGAGGCAGACGACCTCGCGTCGCGTCAAAGGACCATCGCAAAATACCGCAACGCCTGGCATCAAAAGTTTACGTTGTCGGTGGCGTGCATGATATTCTTTTTTATCGGTGCACCGCTCGGCGCAATTATCAGGAAAGGCGGCTTTGGACTGCCCATTGTGATAAGCGTCATCGTATTCCTGATATACTACCTCATCTCCACCGCCGGCATGAAAATGGCTCGCGAAGGAATTTGGGAGCCGTGGCAGGGCATGTGGATTAGCACGTTTGTAATCCTGCCGCTCGGCGTGTTCTTCACGTACAAGGCCACTGTGGATGCACAGTTGTTCAACAAAGAGGCGTGGGCGAAGGCATTCGGCAAAATCGTGGGTTTCTTCGTCCGCAAGAAACGGGAATCGACGTCTGACGGCGTTGAGGAAAACACGAATTAAAAGATTGTGAAAACTTCAAAAACCGAAACAATGAACAAAGGCAAAAAACTGTTAACAGAAAGGTTTTTCCTGTCATGGGCAGGAGAAAGCACCAGTGCCACTGTCCGTATGATGCTCAAAATGAAAGATGCCGTTGACGGCACTCTGCTGAACGAGGCAGTGGAGGCTGCACGCCGCCGCTATCCGTATTATCAGGTGAAAATCGGTATCAAGAAAGACGAAAACAATTCGGAATACTATGTTTATGAAGACAATCCATTGCCGTGGGTAGTAAAAAATGGTCAACAGGCTGCCGTATTGATGGGTAAAGAGTCTAATCAGCATTTGCTGTCGTTCAGTTATTGGGACGATTGTATCGCCCTTGACTTCTTCCATGCTCTTACAGACGGCACGGGTGGCTACAACATCTTGCGCACGTTGCTCTACGAATATTGCAGACGGAGATACGACAATACACTGAGCCGCGAAGGAGTACGTGTGGAGGGCGACACGATTGCACCGGAAGAGTGGACGGATCCTGCTTCGCTGCCCAAGCCCGAAAACCTTAATCCATTGCCCCTTCCTGAATTGCCCAAAAGCATCAACCTCATTACCCAAGCCAAAACAGGACTGAATGACGGTATGGAAACCGTTAACATCTTGGTTGACGAAACCCAGATGATGAAGTATGTATCGAACCACGATACTTCGCCCGCAACATTGGTAACGTTGTTTCTCTCACGCGCTATCGCCAAACTTCATCCTGATACTAACGAAGGCGTGCCGATAATAACACTTGCTATCAACCGCCGGCCTGCACTTGAATGTCCTCTGGCAGGACAGACAATGATGGGAGGGTTGTTTATAGCACTGAGAAACGAAACACGCGATATGGACATTGATTTTCAGCAGACGGTTTTTAGAAGTTTGGTAGCCTTTCAGTCAAACAAGGACAATGTGGCGGAAACATTCTGGAAATCTAATGAACAGATGGATATGCTTGACAGAATCCCGACTGTTGAGGGGCGTCATCAGGCGATGGCATCAGCATATCTCAGAATACAGAATACTGCCGCTGCCGCTGTCAGTTATGTGGGCAAGGCACGCCTTGGTGAGGCAGAACGGTATGTTTGCGCGTTGTACACTGAGGTTGACTCACTGTTTGCCATCACCATTGAAATGGGTGCTGCTGGCGGTACGTTCTGTATCAGTTGGATGCAGCGTTGCGCGTCTGACCTCTATCTTGATGCTTTCCTTGACGAGTTCCGTCAAGCAGGACTGGAAACTCGCATAGACTCACGGCATCCCCTGAGAGTGGCAAAGGTCGCTGATTACCGCCATATTGATTCTTAGATGTTTTTATCACTTTATTAAATTATTATTTCATTGACAATGAATACAATACAAGAGGCAATAGACGAATTTGCCAAGGGCAACATAATAATAGTGGTGGACGACGAAGACCGCGAAAACGAGGGCGACTTCATCACCGCCGCCGAAACCATTACCGAGGAGAAAATCAACTTTATGCTCCAGAATGGTCGTGGCGTACTGTGTGCGCCCATCACTATCTCCCGCGCCAACGAACTCAAACTCTCGCACCAAGTGGCAGACAATACGTCGATACTCGGCACGCCGTTTACTGTTACCGTGGACAAGATAGAAGGCTGTACCACAGGTGTTTCGGTACACGACAGGGCGGCTACCATCAAGGCGTTGGCGGATATGAAGTCCATACCAGAAACCTTTGCGCGTCCGGGACACATCAACCCGCTCTATGCGCAGGACAGGGGCGTATTGCGTCGCGCCGGACACACCGAGGCGGCTGTGGATTTTGCGCGATTGGCTGGTTTGTACCCCGCCGCCGCGTTGATAGAAATCCTCAACGAGGACGGCTCTATGGCGAGGTTGCCGCAATTGGAGAAAGTCGCAAAAAAATACAACCTCAAACTCGTATCTATCAAGGATTTGATAGCCTACCGCCTCAAATCCGAAACTACCGTTGAACGCGGCCCTGAGGTGATGATGCCCACCAAGTACGGACAGTTTAAGATGACGGTTTTCCGTCAGTTGAGCAACGGTCTCGAACATTCGGCACTCGTAAAAGGCACTTGGGAACCCGACGAGCCAATCCTCGTGCGCGTACATTCGTCGTGCGCTACGGGCGACATTTTTGGCAGTTACCGCTGCGACTGCGGCGACCAACTCCACACCGCCATGCAGCAGATTGACAAGGCTGGCAAGGGAATCCTCCTCTACATGAACCAGGAAGGCAGGGGCATCGGACTCTTTAACAAAATAAAGGCGTACAAACTCCAAGAGGAGGGCATGGACACCGTGGATGCCAACGTGCATCTTGGTTTTGACCCGGACGAGCGCGATTATGGCGTTGGCGCGGAAATCCTCCGTCAACTTGGCGTCCGCAAGATGCGCCTCCTTACTAACAACCCCGTCAAGCGCGTGGGCTTGGAGAGTTTTGGACTCGAAATCACCGAAAACGTCCCCATCGAAATCCCCACAAACTCTTTCAACCAACGCTACATGATGACCAAGCGCGACAGGATGGGTCATATCTTGAAAAACCTTAAATAAGCGTTGACTGCACAATAAATTAAACAAATTGATTGTTTTTTATGTGTATCAACAAATTTTAAAGACAAGGAATGAAACACTTTGTAGCCATAATACTGGTGATATTGTTGGCGGCTACGACGGCTGTGGCACAGGACAACATCAAGGTCAAGGGCATGAAAAACCTGCCAAACTACGACTTGAAGACGTGGCATTTTGGTTTTACGATAGGCACTACGCACATGGGATTCCGCGTGGACAAGGCCGACGAGTTCATGAAGCAGAACGACATCTACGGCATCGACGCCGCCAAATATACCGGATTTCACATCGGCCCCATCTCAAACCTCAGGCTCAACAAGTACATGGATTTGAGGATGCTGATTGACCTCTCGTTCAATCAGCGCGACCTGATATATTATGTGGAGAAGGACAACAAAAAATCGGAGGTGAAGTACATCGAGAAACGCACCATGCAGATACGCAGCACGATGCTCGAATTTCCCGTGATGATAAAATACAAGGCGGAGCGAATCAACAATTTTTCGCCGTACCTCATCGCGGGCGGCAACTTCCGCTACGACCTCTCCGGCGGCAAAAACGTGGACGACGAAGAAGCCGTTGTGCTCGAAAAAATAGACCCCTGCATCACCTTTGGCGGCGGGGCTGATTTTTATTTGCAGTATTTCAAGTTTTCTATCGAAGTGCGTTACAGCCTCGGTTTGCTCGATATGGTAAAGAGGGACGGCAGACAATATTCTAATTGCTTGGAGAGTTTGAAATCCAATGCGATCACGGTGTCGTTCCATTTTGAATAGAAGAAGGTATTATGAGAAGAATATTATTGATGCTGATAATCGCCGTTGCCGCCGCGCTGACGGCTTCGGCGCAAAACAATCAGCAGGTTCACAAAATAGAAATTGTTAATTCAAACACCTTGGAGGTCGATGAGTTTCACGGGCCTAACGTCAAGGTGCTGAGGGGCGACGTGCAGTTTTACCACGACAGCGCGACTATGTATTGCGATTCGGCACTATATAATTCTGCCGAAAACAACTTCCGCGCCTTTGGTCATGTACACGCTTACAGGCTTCTGGATCAAGCAGATACGGTGCATCTGTGGGGCGATTCGCTCGATTACGACGGCAAGACGCGCCTCGCCCGTATGCGCGACAATGTGGTGATGACCAAGGATTCTATGCGCATGGTGACGGAAAACGTCGATTACGACATGGACAAGAATGTCGCCAACTATTTTGACGGCGGCACCACCTACAACGGCGAAGACACGCTGGTATCCCAACTCGGATATTTCTATCCTCGGCGCAACGAACTCGTTTACAACAAGGATGTCGTGATAAAAAATCCTGATTACAAGATGTACTCCGACACGCTCAAATACAACATTAAGACCCACGTATCCACTTTCCAAGGGCCTACGGAAATAATCAGCGACGACAATTACCTCTACTCGGAGCGCGGCTGGTACAACCACGACAAGGAGGAGTGCCAACTTACCAAAAACAGTTACCTCGTCAGCAAGGAGCATCGGCTGTCGGGCGACACCATCTATTATTACCGCGAAGGGCGATACGGCATAGGCCGCTCCAACGTGGAGATTATAGACACGGCGCAAAACATCACCCTCTCCGCCAACGAGGCGCGATATTACGAGATTCCGGAGCATAGTTTCCTCACAGACAAGGCGTTGATGACATACCGCACCAAGACCGACACGCTGTATCTCCACGCCGACACCATATCGTCTTGCACCGATACGCTGTTCAAAAACAACGACACCACCGAATACCGCCTCATCAGGGCGTATCCGCACGTCAAGAGTTACCGCTACGACTTACAGACGATGTGCGACAGCCTTGTCTTCAATTTCAACGACAGCATTATCTCCATGTATTACACGCCGGTGATTTGGCACAAGGAAAACCAAATCACCGCCAAACTTATCCGCCTCTACACCATCGACGGCGGTGTTGACATGGCGGAATTGGTGGGCGACGCCTTTGTGTCGCAGGAGGTGGACTCGATACCGCGCTACAATCAGATAGCGGGCAAAGACATGGTGGCTTACCTCGACAGCAACAAGATTACGCAGGTGGAGGTTATCGGCAACGCGCAGTCAATCTATTATACCACAGAGGATTCCATCGTTACTGGCATGAACACTGTGGCGGCGCAAAACATGGATATATTTTTTGACAACGGCAAGGTCAAGAAAATTTGGTTTTACAAGAATCCCAAAGGCTCGTTGTACCCGTTGGAGGGCTTGACAAAACGTCAGTCGTTCCTCAACGGTTTTGTATGGTACGGCAAGCACCGCCCAAATATACCCGACGACATCTTCCAATGGGGCGAAGTAACCGAAACCGTCATCTCCAACGAATCCATCCAAGCCGAGGAGGAGGCAAAACGCAAGCAAGAGGAGGAAGAGGCGGAGTATGAATAATTACTCGTACTTATCCACCATACCCTTGGTATAATCGAACTCCGTGAAATCGTCGCCTGGGATGGACGATTGGTCGAGCAAGTTGCAGCCGAAGAAGGAATCCATGCCCACTTGATGCAGCGACGGCGGGCAGACCGCCTTGCGGAGACTTTCGCAGTTGACGAAAGCCATGTTGGCGATTTTGCTGCACGAGGCGGATACCTTTACCACCATCAATTTCTTGACATTCTCAAAGGCGTATTCATCCACAATCTTTACGGACGAGGGCATCTCAAACATTGCCTCGTCGATGTTGGCGGGGTACTTGATGAGGGTCGTGAGATTTTTGTCGTACAGGATGTCGTTTGGCGATGCGAAATGCTTGTTTTCTGGTTCTACGTTGATGCGGCGCAATTCGATGCAGCCCTGCAATGCGCGGATGCCGATTTTTTCCACGGCGGCGGTGATAACGAGGGCTTGGAGTTTCAGACAATTATAAAAAGCCTTGTCGCCAATCTCCTTGCAAGCGTCTGGAACATTGAAACGGGTGATGTTTTTGCAATGCGCGAGGGCATATTTGCCTATTTTGGTAACGCCGTCCGGCACGGTCAACCCCGCCAAAGCCTCACAATGGCAGAAAGTGCCGTCGTAAATCTCCTTGACGCCGTATGGAATATTTATCGAATTGAGATTCAGACAATTAAGAAACGCCTCCTTGCCGATTTTTGTGATTTTTGCCGGAAGGATGATGCTGCGGATTCCCGTGCAGCCACTAAAACCGTTTTTAGCGATGGCGGTAACGGTATATACCGTGTCGCCAAGCCTCACCGTCTGAGGTATGGCAACATTGCCCGACATGCTCGAATCTGCCGATGCAACCTCCACCGTGTTGTTGCCAATGATATGATAGAGGAAAGTCCCCGCCTGAAAAACTTGCGCCCCTGCCGTTGTGGTGATTAGCGTCATAACTATCAACGCCAAAAATATTCTGATTTTGTTCATAATGAGTTCGTGTTTGTGGTTCTCGACATTAATAGTTGACAACGGCGGCGGAAAACGAATATTTATTTTTTCTCCTTAATCAGATACACCATCACCGGCAAATGGTCAGAATACCCGTCCAGCCATACGCCGCCAGTCGTAGTGCGGAGCGGTGCGCCCTTGTACTTGCCCTCCTGCTGGATGAGGTAGTCGCGACGGAAGATGGCGTGCTTGTAGAATGTCAGGTTCTCGTAGTTGCGCTTTTGTTTTTTGTCAAGGAGATTTTCCGACATAATAATTTGGTCAAACAAGTTCCACGCACCGTTATAAAAAAGCGTTCCCGTGCCTTCCTTAATCGTGTTCCAGAACGGATTGTAAAGACCGAAAAGTTCCACGTCCTTGATTTCGCGACGCGCACCAAGAGCCTGTGCAATCGACTTGTCGAAGGGATCGTCGTTCATATCGCCCATAATGAAAATCTTCACCTTCGGGTCGTCTTTTTGGAGCGAATCTTTGAGCACCTTCAACTGTTTGCCGCCCAACTCCCTGTAATAACTCGTGGCGTATCTCGACGGCAGGTGGCAGACTATTATAGTAACGTGTTCGCCAGCCACTTCGCCCGACACGGTGAGGAATCCTCGCGTCTGCTTGTCTTTCTGCACGTCTTCGGGAAGGTCATAGACGTATGGGACGAGTTTTGTGTTGCGGACGGTAAAAAGCCGTGGGTTGTAGAGCAATGCGCAATCTACGCCGCGCTTGTCAGGCCCTTCTACATGGGTAAATTGGAATCCCCTGTCCTTCAACGGTTTTTGCGACACAAGGTCGTTCAAAGCGTTGGCGTTTTCCACCTCCGATACGCCGATGGCAGTGCAGCCGACACCGGGCAACATATCCGTAGCCATCTCAGCCAACACCTTCGACATGTTAGCCAATTTGTGTTCGTATTTGATGGCGTTCCACTTGTTGGTGCCGTCGGGCAGGTACTCGTAGTCGTTTTTGCCAGGGTCGTGGATGGTGTCAAAAAGGTTTTCGAGGTTGTAAAAACCAATCGCATACACGCCGTATTTCTTCTGCGCCTGTGCACCCGTAATGGCTACAAGCAAAAGTATAGTGATTAAAAGTCGTTTCATATATGATTGTTTAATTGGTTTGTTGCTTTTGTTGTAGTTTGCAAATATATTAATTTTTGGTGTTACCAATAATTATTTTTCAAAAAAATATTACTTTTGCAGCATTAATAATCACAAATGTCATGCTAAAAAAACTTACCATACTTTCTGCCTTGCTATGCGCCTCCACGATGCTCAGGGCGCAGGTGGCGGATACATTAAGCAACGGCGAGGGCGACGCTCCGGCGTTTGACGAAA
>JAEEGL014864990.1_pt1 | contig 11075 bp, 7 predicted proteins | sample 9134231 | NCBI WGS metagenome assembly JAEEGL01 (sample SAMN16246548, study PRJNA631951) | gut metagenome | biome: gut microbiome; feature: rumen; material: fiber-attached | host: Bos | place: Iran: Karaj | collected 2018-10
AAGCGTAAGGACATACCTATAATGGTTTACTACCCGAAGCCAATGCATCTTCAGGGAGCATTCGAGGGAACGAGCAGCGCTGACGCAGAATGCCCTGTGACGGAGAGGCTTTGTGGAACTGTTCTCAGCCTTCCGATGCATCCTTACCTTACAGAAGAAGATGTTAAGAAAGTAGCGGAGGCTCTTAAGGAGTGTCTGGCATAGACAGAGGGAAATCAATGAAATTCAGTAATATTTACAATGACCTCATAGCGGGAAAGAGCAAACTGGCTCTGGTAGGCCTGGGATATGTAGGCATGCCCATCGCAGTTGAATTTGCGAAGCATATAAACGTTATCGGCTTTGATATCAACAAGAAGAGGATAGAGGAATACAGGAACGGAACAGACTCCACCAACGAAGTGGGAGATGCCATAAAGAACACTACCGTGGACTTCACATCTGATCCTGAGCGACTGGGTGAAGCCAGTTTCATAGTGGTTGCGGTCCCTACGCCCGTCAACGACGACACAAGCCCTGACCTGAGACCTGTGGAAGGCGCATCCAGGACGGTAGGCCAGAACTTAAAGCCGGGAACGATCGTAGTTTTTGAATCTACGGTATACCCCGGGGTCACCGAAGACGTATGCGTACCCATCATAGAAAAGGAATCCGGGCTCAAATGCGGAGTAGACTGGAAGATCGGATATTCCCCGGAAAGGATCAACCCCGGAGACAGAGTGCACACTCTGACCAATATCCGAAAGGTCGTATCCGGTATGGATGATGAGTCTGCTTCCGAAATCCAGAAGGTATATGATATCGTGGTAAAAGCCGGCACTTTCAGGGTATCAAACATCAAGACTGCAGAAGCGGTCAAGGTAGTGGAGAACAGCCAGAGAGACATCAACATCGCTTTCATGAACGAGGTCGCGATGATCTGTGACAGGCTCGGTATAGATACCATAGAAGTACTGGACGGCATGAATACAAAGTGGAACGCTCTTGGATTCAAGCCCGGCCTTGTAGGCGGTCACTGCATCGGAGTGGATCCGTATTATCTTACCAATGCTGCTGAAAAACTTGGTTATCACAGCCAGATAATCCTGAACGGCCGCAAAGTGAACGACAGCATGGGAACTTTCGTGGCAGACGCTGCTATCAAAGAGATGATAGAGGCCGGAAAAGCCCCGAAGAACTCCACAGTAGTCATTTTGGGTCTGACCTTCAAGGAAAACTGTCCTGACACCAGAAACAGCAAGGTAGAGGATATCTATAACAGACTTAAGGAATACAAGATCAAGCCGATAGTATGCGATCCCTGGGCAGATCCCGAGGTAGCTAAAAAAGAGTATGGCATCAGGCTGACACCTTTTGATGAACTGCCTAAGGCAGACTGCGTGATCGTCGCAGTAGGACATAACGAGTACCGTTCAATGTCGATGAGCAGACTGAAAGGACTCTTCAAGGATGAACTTTCGGACGAGGAAAAGGTCCTGATCGATGTTAAGAGTCTTTACAGGATGGATGAACTGAAGGCTTCAGGCATGAGATTCTGGAGACTGTAGTTCTTTGCAGGAGTAGTGGAAAGGGCAGATTATGGATATTCTTTTCATATCATGTGGAAATATGGATTACGACGGACGTCTGAGGGAACTGGTCAAGGTATGCAGGAAACTCGGAAACGTTACGCTGTTTTCCTATGGATCAGAAGAGCTGTTTCCCGGACATCATGTATATGACAGCAGGGTGGGATACAAAGACTTTATAACAAAGACTGTGAAGGCTGCCGGTAAGGTGAAGGCGGACATTGTTTTTGCGGATAACCGGAGAGCGACCATTCCTGCACTTCTGATAAACCGAAAGAAAAAAGCCATTCTCATCCAGGACTGCAGGGAACTATATGACGCAAAGCAGTTCACAGAACTTTTCAACAAAATCGGCTGTATCGCCGAAAGACACTGCGCTAAGAAGGCGGACATACTGATTTGCGCTAATTCCTTCAGGGCAGACTATATGGAAAAATACTGGGGAACAAAAAGGCCCATCGTATTCGAAAATGTAAGAAAACTCGAATCGGATGAGAGCAAAATTGACAAAGCGGCAGCACTCATAGACCCTTATCTTGAGGATGATGAGATCCGCATAGTATCTACCTATGGCTGCAGCATTGACAGGACCAACGATGTTCTGGTTAGAAACATCAACAAGATCAACGGAAACATAAAAGTATTCCTTGTAGGAAGCTCCGGTAAGGAAGACGAAAATATAATCAGAGGAATCATTAAGGAAGAGAAGGCAGAGGACAAGGTCGTTATCCTTCGCCAGTTGGATCAGACTGAACTGAAATATCTTATAAGTCACTCTCACATAGGAGTGGTCAACTATAACCAGAAGGATCTCAACAATAAATACTGCGCTTCCGGCAAGATGTACGAATTCCTTTATGAAGGGCTGCCGGTGATCACCACCACCAATCCGCCCCTTAAAAAGATGTGCGATGATTTTGGCGTTGGCGAGGCAGACGATCAGTATTTCGATGGAATCAATAAAATTATAAATAACTATAAAGATTACAAGGCCGCAGTCAGGGATTTCGTTGCGGAGCACGATATCGGAGCCGGCAACAGAGCTCTGAAGGCAGACCTGGAGAAGGGATTATTGGGATTATGACCGAGGTTTCAAGATACAAAAAGATAATAGCTGCGATAGGCGTGTTCCTGTTCATTTCACCGAACCTGAACATACCGGAATCGATACTGTCATATTGCGGCATATCTGACCATAGCACCATCAAACTTATATCAGTAGGTATCTTTTGTGTACTCGACGTACTGCTGGTACTTGCATTTTTTAAAGCCAGGCCGAAAGCAAAGACATATCTGCTCCTGGTGATATTTAATGCTATATATATTTTACCGCATGTAATAAACAGAGACTTTACCGTAATTATGCAGTATGGTCTGTTTATAGTCCCAACGACGGTTTTTGCGGTAATGCTTTCAGGAGATGAATCCGTAAAACAAAAGTTTTATGATTATCTCAGGATAGCGACCTATGTGATGATGGCGATAGCTGTTCTGTATATTATGATGCTTTATATAAGCGATGACAGAGATGAATACGGCATGATCGCCATACATAACATGACTTACGGAGATATGGCATATCTGTTTTTGACGGGATATGTAGTATCGCTTGTTGATATGGTCGAGAGAAGATCTCCGATTTCATACGCAGGCTTGGCAGTCTTTTCGCTGGCAGTGTTCTTTGCGGGGGCAAGATCTGCGATAATGTGCATAGTATTTGCCGCATTGCTTCTCATTTTTACTCTCCTCATTTCAAAAATGGGAAAGAGAAGGGCGATGTTTGCGTTGCTCGCATTGATTATTACGATAGTTACCATCGCAACCGGAATGGTTATCATCCCTGATGGATCGAGGCTCGAAGTCATCAATAAAGACGATTCCTCAAATATTTCTGTAGAGAATCTGATACCTGAAACAAGGAAGACAAAGGCCAAGGTATTCAAGGTAATTTATGTGCCTACAGGTGAAAAAAGAAGGATATATGATATATATGAGGAAGAAATACTGAACAACGATTGCAAAAAGTCCGAAACAGAGGCAAAACTGCGTGAAGACTTCAAGAGCGGAAGATGTGAATACATAAAGCTCGTGGAGGAAAATCCGGACGACAGAAACAGAGTTGAAAAGTATTTTATACGCATGAACAGGGATTATCTCTGGAAAGCGGCATATAAGGAATTCAAAAAGAACCCGGTGCTGGGCAATGGGCCATGCTATTTCAAGAACAAATATGATAACTATTTCCCTCATAATGTATTGCTTGAAGCAATGGTTGACTATGGAATAGTCGGCCTGGTACTATTTTCAGCACTTGGTCTGTACTGCTTCATCAAAGGTCTGAGGCACTGCATGCTGAAGAAGAACGCAAATGTCATACTGATATTCCTGCTTCTTTTCTCGCATTTGCCGCGCTATCTCTTATATACAACGATTTACTGCAACGCAACGCTTGCAATGACAGTGGTATTCTATATCGCTCTGGGCAAGTTAGCTAAAAATGAAAGAAAAGATCCTGAGCTTGATAAATAAATATAATAGCTTACCGGTCCAGGCTAAAGCCGGCTTCTGGTTTCTGGTGTGCACGATCCTTCAGAGATCCATTACCGTAATTACCACGCCTATTTTTACCAGATTGCTGACAGAAGCAGAGTATGGTGAATACGGCGTGTTCATTTCGTGGATGGGAATATTGTCGTGCTTTGTTACCATATACCTGTTCTCCGGCATATATCCGCAGGCTATTGTCAAATATTCAGAGAAAAAAGATGAGTATTCCTCCGGGATGCAGGGATTCACTATCACTTTGGTGATCTTCTGGTGTATCGTATACTATTTCGGCAGAGCTCTTTGGAATGACCTGCTTTCGCTGAATACTGCGGAACTTCTTGCAATGTTCATTGTAATGTGGGGAAATGCAGCCTTCGGATTCTGGTCTGCAGAACAAAGGAATGACTATAAATACAGGAAACTGGTGGCGGTGACGCTTACAGAGGCAATATTGCAGCCTGTTCTGAGCGTCATATTACTGCTGAATGCCAGCGATAAAGTGGCAGGTCTGGTATGGGGAATAGCCATTGCAAACCTCGTTTGCTATGCTCCTCTGTTTTTCATACAGATGAGGAGCGGCAGGAAATTTTATTCACGCGAAGTCTGGAATTATTCTCTGAGACTGGGCATCCCTCTGATACCTCATTACCTGTCATCTGTGGTACTAAGCAGTTCTGATCGTATCATGATCCAGAAACTGGTGGGAGATGGCCCCGCAGGAATGTACAATCTGGCATATACAATATCCATCTGCGGCACCATGATCAATCAGGCGGTGCTGCAGACAATACAGCCATGGATGTATCAGAAGATAAAGGAAGAAAAGTATGAGGATATCAGGAAAATGGCATATCCTGCCCTGGCGGGGATAGGCGGGGTCAACCTGCTGGTCATACTGGTGGCTCCTGAACTGATAAGGATATTTGCCCCTGCTTCATATCTGGATGCCATCTGGGTTATGCCTCCTATCTCGATGAGTGTTTATTATATGTTCATGTATAATCTGTTCTCTAACTTCGAGTTCTACTTCGAGAAGCCGTATTACGTTTCAGCAGCCACCTTTATAGGAGCCGGTCTGAATGTAGTGCTTAACTATATATTCATACAGATGTTTGGCTACGTTGCAGCAGGCTACACAACGCTTATCTGCTATTTTGCATTTTGCGTTGCACATTACTGTTTCATGAGGATAGTTCTTAAAAAAGAGTGTATAGATACAAGAGTGTACAGCGTTAAGGTCATAGCATTGATTTCGCTGGCAGTAACTGCAGCCGGCATCATGATCATGCTGACGTATAAGAATAATTACATAAGGTACGGACTGCTGGTGATCGTTATCGCAGCATGTCTGATAGAGAGAAAAAAGATAAAAGATCTGGCACTGCAGATCCTTGGCAAGAAATAAATACAAACAGAGGTTTTTGTTAAAGTGAGAGAACTGAATTTAGAAGAACAAAAAAAGGTCCTGCTGGACATTCTGATCGAATTCGACAGAATCTGTAAAGAAAATGGCATTAATTATTCTTTGGCTTACGGAACCCTTCTGGGGGCGGTCAGACATCATGGATTCATTCCCTGGGATGACGACATTGACGTGATCGTTACCAGAGAGGATTATAATAAGATCAGAAAGATCGCCAACGAGAAGATGGACAGCAGATATCGTTTTGTCTGTGCTGAAAGCGAGAAGGGCTTTTCAGCTCCGTTGCCTAAGATCATAGATCAGAAAACTTTGCTGAAACAGACAGGACATTATTCAGATAAGATGGATCTGGGAGTATATATAGATATTTTCCAGCTTGACTTCATACCTGATGAACCGGCAGAAAGGAAAAAGATTTTTAAAAAATCTGTTTTTCTTCAGAACATGTGGAGCTTCACGGGAAACAATTACGGCAGATCCAGAGGTCTTGTGAATTTTGTCAGAAGTCTGGCAAACAAGACTACGATGGCCAGAAAGACAGCTATTTATGCTGACAAATGGGCTGAGAAAGTCCAGGCAGGAGGAGACTGTATGGCCACTTTGACCTTCGGGGATATCGTACAGAAGGGAAGGGATGTCATAGAGTATAAAGACATGCTGGATCTTGCTGATTACGATTTCGAAGGGCATAAGTTCCCCGGAGTAAGAGATTACGACAAGTACCTTACTCTGTGGTACGGCGACTATATGCAGCTGCCGCCGGAAGATCAGAGAGTCAGCATACATACCACTGAAGTATACTGGAAGGACTGAGATTAAACAGGAGACTGAAATGCAGGCAATTATTTTAGCAGCCGGAATGGGTAAGAGGCTGAAGGAACTTACCCGCGACAATACAAAGTGCATGGTCAAGGTCAACGGGGTGACGCTGATTGACAGAATGCTTCATCAGATAGATAAGCACGATTTGTCCGGAATCGTCATAGTCGTAGGCTATGAAGGACAGAAGCTTATCGACTATATATCCACTCTTGATATCAGAACACCGATAACATTCGTAAATAACCCTATATATGACAAGACCAACAACATATATTCTCTTGCGCTGGCCAAAGAATGGCTCCTCAAAGAGGATACGCTGTTATTTGAATCAGATATCATATTCGAAGATTCCGTTCTGGATGAATTGATATCCGATCCCAGAGAGACACTGGCGCTTGTTGATAAGTATGAGTCCTGGATGGACGGTACATGCGTAAAGCTGTCGGATGAAGATGAGATCGAAGCCTTCGTTCCCGGCAAGATATTTAATTTCAACGAGATAGGAAGTTACTACAAAACAGTGAATATATATAAGTTCAGTAAGTCCTTCTCGGCATCTCATTACGTGCCTTTCCTGGAAGCTTATCAGGCTGCATTAGGTCAGAATGAGTACTATGAGCAGGTACTCAGAGTTATCACCATGCTTGATGAACCGGAGATCAGGGCAAAGAGGCTCAACGGCCAGAAATGGTATGAGATCGATGACATCCAGGATCTGGATATCGCTGAATCAATGTTTTCTCCGGATGAGGATGAAAGGGTCAGACTCCTTCAGGGACGCTACGGCGGATACTGGAGATATCCGAAACTGCTGGATTTCTGTTATCTGGTGAACCCTTATTATCCTCCGCTGAAGATGAAGGAAGAACTTAAAGCTAACTTTTACACTCTGCTTACGGAATATCCCAGCGGCATGAAAGTAAATTCACTCCTTGCTGGCAGGAATTTCGGAGTGCATCAGGAAAACATACTGGTAGGAAACGGCGCAGCCGAACTGATAAAGTCTCTCATGGGTTTCCTTGGCGGAAAGACAGGATTTGTCAGACCCACATTTGAGGAATATCCCAACAGATATGACAGGGATAATTCGGTATACTTCATTCCGGATAACCGAGATTATTCATATACTGCAGATGACCTTATGACATTCTTTAAAGATAAGGGTATCAGAAATCTTGTGGTGGTCAATCCTGACAATCCCACCGGAAACTATATACCCAAGGCTGATGTGTTAAGACTTGCAGAATGGGCCGGAAATGAGGATATAAAGCTTGTGATCGATGAATCCTTTGTGGACTTTGCTGATGAAAAAGACAGCTCCATAATCGATCAGAATATCCTGGAAGCCAATCCGCATATGTTCGTCATGAAGAGCATCTCCAAGTCCTACGGAGTGCCCGGGCTTCGTCTGGGAGTCCTCGCTTCCGGAGATACTGAAATGATCGGTCAGATGAAAAAGGACGTTGCCATCTGGAACATCAATTCCTTCGGCGAATTCTTTATGCAGATCGAAGAAAAGTATAAGAAAGATTATGCTTCCGCTTTGGTTAAGATCAGAGCTGAGAGAGCAAGGTTCCAGAAAGAACTGGAAAAAATAAACGGCATAAGAGTCATACCATCCCAGGCAAACTATGTGATGGTGGAACTGGATGAGAAGATATCCTCCAAGGAACTCCTGAAGAGGCTTCTCATCAAATATGATTTGCTGATCAAAGAGCTTACTTCCAAGACTGACGGAAAGAACTATCTCAGGCTTGCAGTCAGAAATACGGAAGATAATGATGTGCTTATCGGCGCACTGAAAGCAGAACTTAACGATTAAGGTTTAGATCATGAAGAAGAAAATCCTGACAGTTTTCGGCACAAGACCGGAAGCAATCAAAATGTGTCCTCTCATCAATGAGATGAAAAAAAGAGAAGGCCTGGAAGTAGTGGTCTGCGTTACGGCGCAGCACAGGCAGATGCTGGATCAGGTGCTGGAGACCTTCGGCGTTGTTCCGGACTATGACCTGAACATAATGAAGGACCGCCAGACCCTCTTCGACATTACGACGAACATTCTGAACAATATAAAGGCTGTACTGGAAGAAGTTAAGCCTGATGTTGTGCTGGTACACGGAGATACAAGTACTACTTTTGTGACCGCTCTGGCATGCTTCTATCTGCAGATCCCCGTTGGACACGTGGAAGCAGGTCTCAGGACCTACGATATCTATTCGCCTTATCCGGAAGAGTTCAACAGACAGGCGGTGGGCATCATCAGCAAATATAATTTTGCGCCTACACAGCTGGCTGCAGATCATCTCATAAAGGAGGGTAAAGATCCTTCTACCATTTATATTACCGGAAACACTGTGATCGATGCTATGCAGCACACCGTCAGAGAAGATTATGGACATCCTGAACTGGACTGGGTTGGCGATGGCAGACTGATCTTTATCACCGCTCACAGAAGGGAAAATCTGGGCGAACCCATGCATCAGATGTTCAGGGCTATCCGCCGCGTTCTGGAGGAACACCCAGAGTGCAAGGCGGTATATCCTATCCACATGAACCCTCTTGTACGTCAGGCAGCTGAAGATGAGCTGAAGGGATGTGATCAGATACATATCATCGAGCCCATCGAAGTGTTCGACTGCCATAATTTTGAGGCGAGATGCCATCTTTGTCTGACGGATTCCGGCGGCATCCAGGAGGAATGTCCTTCCTACGGAAGACCGGTGCTTGTCATGAGGAACACTACAGAAAGACCTGAAGGTGTTGAAGCCGGAACTCTTCGTCTGGTAGGTACGGACGAGGAGACGATATATAGAAATTTCAAGGAACTGCTTGAAGACACCGAGGCTTATGAGACCATGTCTCATGCCTGCAATCCTTATGGTGACGGACATGCCAGCGAGCGTATCGCTGATATTCTGGAATTCGGGACCTATGACCCCTGGGTCGCAAAATAGTCATAGAACATGGCTAAGTGTTGAACTGAAAACCGTTTTTTGATATAATAAACATTTAGATAATAATCTCACAGCACTTTTTAGGAAAGAGACTGTAATTAAATGGATAAAAAACCAGCAAGCTTAGAAAAGTTAGTGGATCGTAATATGAAGGATGTTAAGCATTCTCAGCGCATAGCGGCATATCTTGCCATCTATGATGTTTTTGCTGTTTCCATCGCATATTTCGTTGCCTTATGGCTGAGATTCGACCTTAAATATACAGCCATACAGGGAGCATACTTCAAGGTATGGCTGATCGGAGCACCGATATATGCCATCCTGTGTCTTGTCATATTCCGCTACTTCAAGATGTACAAGAGTATGTGGCGGTTTGCCAGCTATACGGAACTTGAGCGGTGCATATATGCCAACCTGGTGACCATCGTGATCCAGGTGCTCCTCATGGCTTTGGTATTCCATTTCGTATATCCAGATCTGGCGCTTAAGAGAATGCCTCTGTCGTACTACTTTATGGGGGCGGTATTCCAGTTCATACTGACTACTGCGATACGATTCTCATATAGATTCGTCCTGCTGATCCGCAATAAGCGTACCAAGCAGGATCCCACGAGAGCCATGGTCATCGGCGCAGGTGCTGCTGCTACCATAGTCATCCGTGAACTGAAGCAGAAGAACTTCATAAACGAGAAGGTCGTAGCCATTATCGATGATAATCCCAACAAGTGGCACAGGGAAATCGATGGCATACCCATCATAGGCGGCAGGAACATGATACCTGAAGCTGTTAAAGACCTGGACATCGAAAAGATATACATGGCCATTCCCAGTTTATCTGCTGTTGAGCGAAAAGCCATCATCGATATCTGCAAGGAAACAGGCTGCGAACTCATGACTCTCCCGGGTCTGTATCAGCTGATGCTGGGTAACGTGACGGTAAGTTCACTCCGTAAGGTCGAAGTAGAGGACCTTCTGGGAAGAGATCCTGTCAAGATGAACAGCAGAGAGACCAGAAGTTTTCTAAAGGGAAAGACAGTGCTTGTGACCGGAGGAGGTGGAAGCATTGGATCCGAGCTCTGCAGACAGCTGGCTTCGTTCGAAGAGATAAAGAAACTGATCATCTTCGATATCTATGAAAACAATGCTCATGCCATCAAGCTTGAGCTGAACGATAAGTATCCCGATCTGGACCTTGAGGTGCTGATCGGATCCGTAAGAAACAGCAGGAGACTGAAGCAGGTGTTCAGCGAATACAGACCTGACATCGTCTTCCATGCGGCAGCCCATAAGCATGTTCCTCTCATGGAGGACAGCCCCTGCGAGGCCATCAAGAACAACTCCATCGGAACATACTATACTGCTTATGCTGCAATGCTTTTTGGCTGCGAGAGATTCGTTCTGATCTCCACCGATAAGGCTGTAAATCCTGTAAACGTTATGGGAGCATCCAAGCGTATCTGCGAGATGATCGTCCAGACCTTCGCCCGCAAGATCGCTCAGGGCAAGACCCACGACCTTCCTAATCTTCAGGGTCACGTTTCATACGGAAAGAGCAAATTCGATGAACTGGCTCTGCCTTATAAGCCGAAGACTGAGTTCGTAGCAGTAAGATTCGGAAACGTGCTGGGATCCAACGGATCCGTAATACCCAGATTCCGCGAGCAGATCGCTGCCGGCGGTCCTGTAACGGTAACTCACCCTGACATCATAAGATACTTCATGACTATACCGGAAGCCGCATCTCTGGTGCTTCAGGCAGCC
>JAEEGL016069501.1_pt1 | contig 11075 bp, 6 predicted proteins | sample 9134231 | NCBI WGS metagenome assembly JAEEGL01 (sample SAMN16246548, study PRJNA631951) | gut metagenome | biome: gut microbiome; feature: rumen; material: fiber-attached | host: Bos | place: Iran: Karaj | collected 2018-10
TGATATTTTTTCTAATTTTTTATTTAACATTTCCTAAAAATTGATATTTATTAAAAATAATATTAATAATAAAAGAAATTGTACTTAAAGCTTTAATCATTCCCCCAGAATCTGACATAAGATTTTGTATTCTTTTATATTTCCTTTTCTAAATTTGAACTTTATTTTGAATCCAAAAAAATGAAAATAAGTCTAAATTTTACAATTTTATTAATAATTTTTAATATACTTCTATTCATATTAATATGAGTAATCTAACATTATCTCCAATTCCTCCTATATTGAATAAAAAAAAATAAATAATTTTTTATAATTAAATCTATGAGTTTTTAAATTAAAAATTCATAGGTTTAAATTAAACAATTATTAATTTATTATAATCATTTATAATTGATGAATAATTAAGAAAAATAAATCATCTTTTAATTTAAATCTATGAATATTTAATTTAAAACTCATAGATTTAATTATAAAAAATTATTAATTTTGTTTATTCAATGTAGGAGTGTTTAAGGATACATTATCAAATAAAAAAACCATTATAAGTCCTAATTCTCAAAGATTAAAAATTTAAATTACTAACAGAAAACATTCAATGAGAAAAAGTAAATCTAATTTAATAAAAGTATGTTTAATAGGAAAAGAATTATTTTTAATATCAGTTTCTTGATTTAAAAAAATCAATCATAACATTAACTTGTTTAGCAATCATTAATCTATCAATATAATCGCTAATCATACATTTATTAAATAAATAAAAAGAATTATTTTCTCATCTTTGAACAAAAATATTATAAGAATTATAAATAGGATAATTTGTTCCATGTTTCATAATAGGATATTAAAATACTATAATTAGAATAATATATTTCCCTGTTGTAGAATTATAATAATCATTAAATACAAAAACAAATTTTATAAAAATCTCATTTTGCAAAATATTATAAATATCATTTAATTATAAGTTTCTGATTTTTGAGGATATGAACAATTATTATAGTGCTCCAAACCTAATAGACAATCAATATTTTTCTTTATAATTTGGAATGTATACTTCCATTGAACCAAATATTTGAATTAATGATATTGGATCTTCTCCTTCTGTAATATTTCTAAGTTTATGAAAAGAAATATTGAACTCATATTTACTGGAAAGAAAACTATATCTTTTTCTTGCTTGAAATAAATTATATTGTTGGATTTAAATTAAGAATTATGTGTCTGATGAAAAATCGTTGTTGAAATACAGACAATGTATGTTAAGATTGATAATAATATATAAAATTTTGAAATGTGGCTATGAAAGTTATGGTAAAGAAGGGTGTTTTTTTCTGAGAGAAGTCTAATTATTTTAACATTTTTTTTTATGTAATATAATTTTTTATATTGCTTTTTTTTTATAAATTATATATTTTTAATTTATATATTTTTCTGAGTTTTTAATATAAAATATATTTTATTTAATTATTAATTTTTAATAATAAATATATTTTTAATTTATTAAATTTAACATATTTTAATAATTATCATTTTATAAAAAATAATTAAACATTTATTTGTTTATTAGAAAAATAATATAAAATATAAAAAAAATAATTAATTATAAAAGCCTTAAAAATAAATACATTGAACTATTTTATGAATAATTATTATCTTAATATAAAAAAGGTAATTTAAATTAAATAAAATAATGAGGATGTTCATTAAATCATTTCTTATAATATTATTATTATACAAAACAAATTCAATAATAACATTTGAAGTAGTTCATTACACAGTAGATAACACAAATTTGGGAGTTGAACCATTATTTTTAACAATATTTTCAAAAGCTGCAAAGACATTAGCAGAAATAAAAGCATTAGATGTTTCAATCTTTGATTTTAACTCAAATTGTGAGACAAAAGTAACTGCAATTTCAATTGATGATGATCCTTATACAAAAAATGATTGTCAATATTACTTTAGAGTAAATTATAGAACAAATTTAAATAGAATAATTTTACCAGATACATTAATTGGAAATAATGAATATAAAATAATAGTAAATAAAGCTTTAATAAAAAAAGAATTTTCTCTTTCTGAAAATTTTAATTTTCAAAATAATAATAGAATAGTATTAATTGAGAAATATTTTGATTCAGAAGATTCTGGAAGTTCAATTAAAATTGAAACAAAAGTTCCAATTTGTAAAAAAATTTTTGCTGATGAAGGGTCAAAATATGAAATTGTAAATGTAAATTCAATTGCTGAATATAATTGTACTTTTAATGATATTGATGAGACAAATTATTTAAATAATAAACAAAATTATACTTGTTTATTTAAATCAGGAATAAAACAAGTTCAAACTAATGATATAAATTTTGATCTTCTTATAAATGATAATGATATGCTTTATTTTATTTCACCTAAAGTCAATACTTATTGTCCTGGGTCAGCACCTCCTGAAGAAGAAGGAGAAATTAGTTTATATGATATGACAGTTAATCCTGATTTTATTTATTATTCAAATGAAAGAAATGCACTTTTTTATATTTTCTATAAAATCAATAATAATATTAATTTATTGAGTATTAAAATTTATGCTCAATTAAATAAAGGTGGATTAATGGATATTTCATCATATTGTGTTCCTGGTTTATCAAGATATTATAATTATGGTCAATTTACTTGTTCTGTTAATTTAGTTCAATTTTTCCAAAAAAATAAAGAATATTTGATTAATTCTATTGTTTATATTTATGTTAATGATAAAAAATATAAGTCTTATATTATTAAAAGAGGATTTGAACAACCTTATTATAAAGATTTTGTTGGAACTATGATTAGAAATTATACAAAAAATGGTGAACCTATTTAATTTATTAAAAAATAAATTTAAATTGAATTTATGTTTGGTTATTATATAATTTTTAATAAATAATAAATAATATTTAAAAATTTTTTATATCATTATATTTTAACAATGAATAATACTAAATTTCAAATAATTGAAATTAAAACTGGAAATAAAAAAATAATCTTAATTAAAAAATTACCAAATAATGATTTATTAATAATAAATAATTTAGGAGAAATAATAATATATGATAATATTTTATTTACTCAAAAATCAATAATTAATGATTATAAAAACAAAACAATAAATTCTTTTATAATATCAAAACAAGAAAAAAAATTTATTTTTTCGTTTAATAATAACATTTCAATAATAAATTATTTTCAAAATGAAAACAAAATAATATCAAAAGAAGAAATTTTAAAAGCTCATGATAATAATATTTTGGAAATAATTGAATTATCAAATTTAAATTTATGTTCTTCAGGTGGAAATTTAATTAAAATATGGAAAAAAGTATCAAATAATAAATATCAAAATTTAATTATTCTTGATTCTAATTGTGAATACATTACTTCCTTAATAGGAATAAATGATAAAGAAATTTTTTCTGGTTTAGGTTTAAATTCAAAAATTATATTTTGGAATGTTGATTTTTGGAATTTTCAAACTATAAATAAAATAAATTTATTTCTTACTAATAATTGTGCTTGTTTATTAAATAAAAATATTTTTTGTGTTTGTTGTAAAGATTTTTACTCTTTTATTTTAATTAATCTTGAAAATAAAGAAATAATAAAAAAAATATTTTTTAATGTTCCTCAAACAAAAATATTAAAAAACTTTGATAATTATCATCTTATAAATAAATTAAGTAATGAATATATAATTTGTGGATGTTATACTACTGATGATTTAAAAAGTTGTAGTAATAGAACAATGATAAAAGTTTTTAAATTTAATAATGAAAAATTAGAGTTTAAGTTAATAGATGAAATTTATTATCCTCATAAAAGAGTAATTAAAGATATTATTGAATTTAAAAATCAAAAATTTATTACTTTTTCTTATCAAAATGACCTTAAAATTTGGGATTTATTTAATAAGAATAATTAAAAAGAAATACATTAATATTTTAAATAAATAGAACTTAAAATAATTTATTTTTCTTCTAATTTTTTATGTTCATTATTATTATTAATATTTTTATTTTTATTATTTTCTTCATTTTCATTAGAATTTTCAATACTAAATTCATTAAAATCACAATCACTATAATAACTTTTCCTTCTAAAATTATTAAAAATCTTTTTTTCACTTCTTTTAATTTGATTATTAATTTCAAAAACTTTATTAAATAATCCTTGTAATTTTTCTCTTCTAAAATCTAAATTAATTCCTTTTTTTTCAATATTAAAATAATTAGTTTCTAATTTTTCTCTTAAAATCATATTTTCTCTACTTTTATAATTCGCTAAAACAGGACTAATTTTTTTACAAACAGCATCAATTAAATCTTTTTTTTTCATATAACTTTCAGCAATTCTATCAACAAAAAATAAAGCAACATTATCAGGTAATTTTGTAACTTTATCAGTCATAGATAAAATTTCTGCTTTTTCTTTTTCCATTCCTTCATATTCATTTTGTACTTTATAAAATATATGTTTTGTATTATTTATATTTTTTTTCCTTTTCAATTCTAATATTTCTCCCATATCTAATATCATATAATTTCTAAAATCTTTTTCTGGAATTTTACTTGAATCTACTATTTTAAATAGTTGATTATTACATTTATTTGTTGATTTTTTTAATTCTGTTACTTTTGTTAAAATAGTATTTTTTAAATTTTTTAAAGATTTTTTTTTTAAAAATTTTTTTTTTAATATGTTTAGTTTTAGTTTTTGAAAAGATATTTTTTTTCTGTTTGGTTCTGATAATATTATTTTACTATCTTTGTTTATATTTTCGGTGTTTAATTTTGTGTCTATTGATAATTTTGGTATTCTTAAATCTATTTTTTTTGATCTTTTTGATTTGTTATTTGATGATGTTGTTAATTGAAAAATCATTGAATTTCTTGTTATATTATTTGAGCTATTATTTATATTATTACTTAAATTTAATAGTGAATAAAAATTATTTTGTGTTTTATTTTTTATATGTTTAATAAATAAATCATTTTTGCTATCTTTACTATTATTTTCTATATTATTTTTAAATAATTTAGAAATTGATTTTCTTAAATTTTTCTTTTGAAACTTTAATTTTTGATATTCATTTTCAACTGCATTATTTCCTTTTTTAATTCGATAATTATGACTTAATTCTAAATACTTAGATTTTATACTATTAATTTTATTTTCAAAATTATATTCTTCTTCTTCTTTAATATTATAATAAACTAAATCACCAAAATCAATTTTGTCTTTAAAATTAGATTTTATTCTTTTATTTTTAAATAAATCATTATCATAATCAGAAATATTATTTATAAAATTATTTTTAATCATGTATTTTTTTAATCCAATTTCAAATTTTATTAAAGAATTTGGTTTTTTATTTTTACTTTTTGGTAAACCTATTCTTTTCCTAATTAAATTGAATATTTCTTTATTTTTATCATCAACAATACGATTTATATTTATATGTTTTTTTATACTTTTTTTTGTTTGTAATATTTCTTTATATGGAGTTAACTTTTTTTCATAATTAAAATCTAATTTAATTTCTTTTTTCTTATTATTCATTTTTTAATTTAATAAAAATTAATTATAATCATTTTCTAATAATAAAAAATATCATTTTATGGAATTAATTGAATGGGGAGTCATTAGAAAAAATTTATTATTTCCTTTTTTTGTATTAATATTTTATCTTGTTAGAACTTTAATAAAAATAAAAATGGAAGATATAAGAAAAGATTTAGATAATCCATCTCATCCATTTTTATACACTTTTTATATGTTTTTGGGAGAATTTATTGGTTCTTTTATTATGTTTATTTATGAAAAAATAAAACCTAAAAAAGATTCATCAAAAGAATCTAAAAATTCACAACAACAAATTAAAGTATATTTATTTGATCTTAATTTTGTAACATCAGAATCAGATAATAATGAATATAAAATAACAAAAAAAACAATTTTTATAATTTTTATAACTTGTCTTTTAGATACAATTTCTTATTCAATATCTATTACAATCGGTTTTTTTCAACTTTCTATTGTTAATAAAAAACTTGATAATGAATGGTTAATTGAAAATAAATTAAAAATTTTTCAACTAATTTTTTCTGCATTTTTATGTCATAAAATGTTAAAAATTCAATTACATAGACATCACTATTTTTCTATCTATTCTATTATAATTTTTATGTTATATTTAATTATTTGGGATTATTTTGAAATATTATATAATGAATTCAAAATTTATATTTCAATTATTTTAATTTTAATATTTAATACATTTTTATATGCATTTCAAGAAGTTTTAGAAAAATATTTAATGGATATTTATTTTTTGAGTATAAATAATTTGCTCTATTATCAAGGAATAATAGGAGTGCTTTTTACATTTATTATATTTATAATATTAATTAATATGAAATGTTTTTATTATTTATCTGTATTAAAAATTTGTACAATAAATGAAAAAATTGAATCTTTTAGTAGTATTTTAAATTTAATGAAGAATATGGATTATTTATTGATTTCAATAATTTATATTTTATTATGTTCAGGTGTAAATATATATAAATTACAAACTAATAAAATGATGACTCCAATGCATAGAACTATTGCAGATAGTGCTATTATGCCTATTTATGTTTTAATATATTATCCTAATACTAAGTTAAATGTTTTAATAATTACATTAATCATTAGTATATTTGTTTTATTTATATGTTTAGTTTATTGTGAAGTTATTGTCATAAAATTCTGCAATTTACATAAAAATACATATTTTTATATTGCTGAAAGAGGAATTGATGATGTAGATACTGATATAATTACGGTTGATTAATTTAAATCATAAAAAATAAAAATAATAATTTATTAAAAAATAAGAATTTAAGTTATTTTAATTATAATAAACAAAAATAAAAAAATATTGAATAAGAATTTTATTAATTTATTAAATATGAAGATTTTTTTATATTTTATTATTAAATGAATGGAATATATATTATAATAATAATGAATATATTTTGTACTTTTGAAAATTTTTTTTCAATACCATTTATTTCAAAATTATCGTATGATAATATAATTACAGAAATTAAATCAGGTTTAATTTTTTCTGCCTTTTATATAGGGAATATATTTATTTTTCCATTAAAATCTGTATTATTAAATAATAATAAAAAAAATTTATTAATAATTTCACTTTTATTTCAATCTATTTCATTTATTTTGTTTAGTTATATTTTATTTAATATTAAAATATTTCAATATTATATTTATTTCTTATTAATTTTTAGATTTTTACAAGGAATTTTCACGTCTTTAATTAATACTATTTTATATTCAAATCTTGTTTTAAAATCTTCAAAAAATAATTTAAAATTTAATACAATGATAATGGAGTTATTTTATATTTTAAGTTTAGTATTATCACCTTTTTTAAGTTACTTTTTTTATATTAAATTTGAATTTATTTTCTTTTTTTGTTTTTATTTATTTAAATTAATCCTATTAATAATTCTTTCAAAAACAGAAATAAAATCAAATGAAATTAATGAAACAAATTTATTTATTGTGTCATTTAATCCTCAAATTTTTTTAAATTGTATAATAATTATAATACAAAAGAGTTCTATAAATTTTTTTTTTCCTGCTATAATAAAACACTTATCTCAATATTATAAAAAAGATATAAAGGAATTAGTATTCTTTTTTTCAATTCAGATAATATCATTTTACCTCTCATTACCTTTTATAAGAAAAATAAAAAATTTTTTTGGTTCAAAATTAGCAATTTCAATAAGTTTATTCATTAATTTTATATTTACAAATTTTATATATCCAGCAAATTTTCTTCCTCATAAAATTATAATAATAAAAATTGGATTAATATTAATTGGCTTTTCTGAAAGTTTAATTACTATTTCTTCAATAGAAGATTTTATTATCATATTAATATCTGAATATAAATATAATATAAATCTTTCAAATGATTATGCAAGTGGTTTGTATAATTTATGTGATAATTTAGGAAAAGCTTTTGGAACTTTTATTGGAGGATATTATACAGAAAAATTTAATTTTGAGTTATGTTGCTTTTTTATAAGTTTACATAATATAATTTTCTTTTTTATTTTTATTTTTTGTTCATTAAATTTTATCCAAAATCAAATTATTTTATCAGATAAGAATAATACTAAAAAGATAAAAAAGAAAATTTTAAATAATATTAATGAAAATATTAATATTGATGGAATAGTACAATTTTCTACTGACAAAAATTCATGGGATATTTCACCATTTATTATTAATATTGAAAATAGAAATAATTTAATTGAATGTGTTATGTTAAGAACTTCTACTTTTAATTATGGAAGATCTGTTTCAACATTTATATCAAATTTATGAAATATTATATTAAAAATAAAATAAATATAAGCAAATTATTTATTTAAAATATTCATTTATTTTGTATTTTAATTTCTTAAAAAATTCATTATCAATTAAACAATTTTTCCAGTAAATATTTTTTTCTTTATCTATTAATTTACATATAATTAATCTTGGATAATCTTTAAAATCTTTTATATTATTAGGTACTTCAATAAAGTATCCTAGTCTAATTTCTTTAAAACCTATTTTATATCCTTTACTTCCATTAATATAATAATAAAAATTAGATTTATTTTCATATTTATCTAAAGAAAAAATATTTTCTTCATCATAACTCTCATTAATATTATAAAAATTAGGAAAATTATTTTTAAAAATTTCTTGAAAACCTATCATATAATCTTTTTCAATACCAATTATATTAATACACATATGTAAATAAATCTCATTATCAAAAGGTAAGTTTTTTTCATATAAAATATAATCTAAAGAATGTAATTTTAAAAAATTAATAATTGTATTTAAAATTTCTTTAAACTCTTCTTTTAATATTTTTGGTAATGAAAAATAAGAAGAATAATGTTTCTTTGGTAATATTAGAAAATGAAAATTATTAATTGGTCCTTTACTATAAGCTAAATAAAAATTATTAAAAGTATGTAATATTAATTCTTTTTCAATTTCTGAATTATCAAAACAAAATTTACATTTTGAATAATATAACTTATTATTTTCTATTTTTTCAAAAAAAACTCTTTTATTATTTATTTTATAAACTTTATCTTCAGTGATTAATTTATTATTAATTAAAGGATTTTTAAAAGAGACAAAAGCTTCACATAAAAAATCACCTCTTTTATTATAATTTTTTCTTAAAAATAATATTTCTCCAAATTTTATTAAAAAATTATTTAATTCAATATCATTTATTTTTTTATCTAAATGAGTAATTTTAATTTGAAAAGGAAATTCATTATTTTTATTATCACTATTTAAGATTAATTCTAATATATTTTTTTCAATATTTTTCTTTAAATTTAAACCATCATTTAAATTTACAAATGTGTTTTTTTCATTAAATGGATTTTCATTTATATTATCTTCTTTTAAATTAGTTTCATTTATTTGTTCAAATTTTTTAAGTGAAATTCCATATAAACTCTTTTCTTTTAAATTTTTTTTATCTAAATAATAACTTAAATGTATAAATCTACTTACAAAACCTTTTCTATTAAAATAAGGTTTTCTTTCATAATAAAAATCATCAACTGAAGTTATAACATATCTTGGGCAAAATTCATTAATTATATTATTTGAAATAATTGAGATATTATTTATTATTTTTTCTTTATTTATTTTAATTTTATTATTATATAAAATTGAGTTATTATTATTTTTCATTTCTTCAAAAAACAAATATGGAAAATTTGAAAATAAAAAAATATCAATATTTTCTTTTTTATTTGCCTCATTAATTAAATTTTTAATATCGTTATATATAAAAAATTCTCCTGTATATATTTTATTATTCCCTAAATCAAAACTTTCATTATTTTCTTTTCCATTAATATAAGCAATATTTAAATCTTTATTTATACTGAAAACTCCACTCCTTCCCAAAATTTTTATATTATTTGAATAATCATATATATCATATTTTATTTTTGATTTTAAAATTGATGCAATTTTTGATGAATCAAAAATTATAAATTGAGTCTTTAATTCTTTTAATAAATTTAATTTTGAAAAATTATTTTCAACACTAAAACATTCTCCTATTAATATTATAGTATCAAATTTTTTTCCTGTCTTTTCTAATTTTCCATTTAATTCAATAATTTTTTCAAAATCTCCTTTAATATTAGATAAAAAAAGAATATTATTTGACATTTAATTAAAATAAAAATAAGAAAAAATAAAAAAATATAAATAAAATATAATTTTAAATAATATCAAAATTAATTCTTTTAAAACAATAATAAAAGGTACAAAACAAGAAAATAAAAATAAAAAAACAATTAATACCAAAATTATCATTTAATATTTCAATTATCACTTCATTAATTTCAAAAATAATAAAACTAACCAATATTAGAAGGACAATATTTTGGCATAAAATCTTCAAATTAAAATAATTATTTTCTTCTATTTCATTTTCTTCTTTTTTAACTAATTCTTTAATTAAAAATATTTTTAAATTTTTCTTTTTATCAACAAGAAAACATTTATCAAAAAAAATTCCAACAAAATTAGAATGAAGAGTATAAAATTGGGATTTTAAAGTATAAGAATGTTCATTTAAAACAATTTGATATAAATTACAATCATTATCAGAATAAAGAAAATTATTATCTGAGATTTTTTGAATTGAAATTTTATTATTATTATTCATAAAAATTGTTGTTATAATTTTATTAATTAAAACTTTATTTTTATAATCAAAAATTAAAAATGTGCACTTATTATTTTCATTTCTTAAATAAATTAACATTTCTGAATTTAATAAAAATAAAGTTTCATTGTTTTTAAGAATTACATTTTGAAATTCAAAGTTTTCAATTATTAATTGATTGGAATAAATATAATAAAAAATATTTCTTTTCTTATCTAATGATATTATTAAATTATTATCAATTTTAAATATTTGACCA
>JAEEGL016682943.1_pt1 | contig 11075 bp, 9 predicted proteins | sample 9134231 | NCBI WGS metagenome assembly JAEEGL01 (sample SAMN16246548, study PRJNA631951) | gut metagenome | biome: gut microbiome; feature: rumen; material: fiber-attached | host: Bos | place: Iran: Karaj | collected 2018-10
AGCTGAACGAGGCCAACAGCTGGAAGCACACCTTCGAAGGCCAGCTCGTATACGACGACGACAACAACGAGATCGTTTACACGGTCGAGGAAGAGTCCGTTGCCGACTACGAAGCCGCAGTGACCGGTGACGCGGAAGAAGGCTTCACCGTCACGAACACTCACGAGCCGAAGAACGAGGAGGAGAGCTCCGAGGAAGAGAGTTCCGAAGAAGAGTCTTCCGAAGAAGAGAGCTCTGAAGAAGAATCCTCCACACCGGATACGCCTCCTACCGGAGACGCCAACAACTTCACCGGCTGGATCGTTCTGATGGGAGCTTCTCTCGCAGCAGCGGCCCTGGTGCTGATCAAGCGTAAGGAAGAAGAGGCGTAAGATCTGTACGCCGCGAATGAAAAGAATTAAAACGGCCCGGAGGCTTGAATGCTTCCGGGCCGTTTTTATGATTCCGTTTAAACCTGCGCAGCCGGGAAATACCGGATGATCTGCCTTCGGACTTGTCAGATCGGCCCCGGGCTGATACAATACCCACAGATCATCCTGCTTCGGCAGAAGGGAAGGAGAAAAAGATGAACAGAGCCTACCATAATCCCGTCATCCGGGGATTCAACCCCGATCCGAGCATCTGCAGAGTCGGAAACGAATATTATCTGGTTACGAGCACCTTCGAGTTCTTTCCGGGCATTCCCGTTTATAAAAGCGAAGACCTTGTGAACTGGACGCAGATCGGGAACGTCATCACGCGCGCTGAGGATTTTCCGTATAAAGACGCCCGGATCGGCCGGGGAGTATGGGCTCCCACGATCCGTTTTTATAAAGGACGATTCTATGTGACGGCAAAGTTCCAGGACTGCGGCAACTTTATCATGTCCGCCGCAGACCCAGCCGGAGAGTGGTCGAAACCCGTGTTCGTCCCGATGACAAGAATCGATCCGTCCCTTTTGTTTGATGAAGGAAAGGTTTATTACTGCACCAACCAGAGGGACGCCGACAACCGGGAATCCATAACACTGGCGGAGATCGATCCGGATACCGGCGGGCTTCTTACGCGTCCCGCGGTGATCTGGCACGGTGTGGCCGATGACCGTCCGCAGCATCTGGAGGCGCCCCACGTTTATCATATCGGAAATTGGTATTATCTGCTGGCCGCTGAGGGAGGCACAGGCTGGGAGCATATGGTGACGGCTGCCCGATCCGGGAGCGTATGGGGACCTTACGAAGACTGTCCGTACGTGCTTCTGACCAACCGTCACGGGGAGGATCCGGAGGTGGCCTGCAGCGGTCACGGCGATCTCGTGGAAGACGCGGACGGAAACTGGTGGATGGTTCATCTGGCAACCCGGCCCGACGATCAATGGTACTCTCATTTGGGAAGAGAAACGTTCCTGCTGCCGGTGCGCTGGGAGAACGGATGGCCGGTCGTGGCGGACGGAGCCTCGCATCTCGCGATGGAAGGGCCTCTGGTGAAGGAACAGGTGCTGCCGAAGGGGTGGGAGGCCGATCTGTCGCGCCGGCAGCCGGAGTGGCTCTTCGTGCGGACGCCGGAGGAAGATTGCTGCCGGTTCGGTCCGGAAGGACTGCGGATGGAAAAAGGATCCTGCCGGCTGGACGATCCTGCGGGAAGCCCGTCGTTTATCGGAGTGCGGCAGCCGGACGTTTTCTGCAGCGCGGAGGCAGCGATGGACGCGGGGGATCTCCGCGACGGAGAAGAAGCGGGAATGGCGGTCTTGATATCCGCCGAGGGGCATTATCTGTTCGGCGTGCATCGTTCGGGCGGCCGTCTGGAACTGAGGGCGCGGAAAAACGGGGAAGCCGGATCGCGGTTCGCCGTTCCGGTATCCGGCCTTAAGTTTACGCTGCGAATCGAGGCCTCCCGGGAGGAGTATAAGCTTTTCTATAGAGAAGAAGGGGAGAAGACTTCCGAATCGTCCGTAACGGAGAAAGCCGGGGACCGAGCAGCCGGTGACGGCGCCGATTGGACCTTTGCCGGTTCCGTTCCGGTGCTCACGAGAGCAGACGCCGGCAAGTGCTTTACCGGAACGCTCCTCGGGCTTTACGCGGAAGGCCGCGTCCTGTTCAGCCGTTTCCGGACGAAGCGGGAATAAAGCCCGGATCAACGATTATAAAAAAGATAATGACAGTCCGTGCGGTCTGTGATATAATAACAGTGGCTTAGTCCATCTATTCTTTTTTATCCTATACACTTTTGGGAGGTAATGGACAAATGACGAAACAACTGAACCTGCAGGATATGTTCCTGAATACGCTTCGTAAAGAGAAAACAGAAGTGACGGTCTTTCTGACCCATGGCTACCAGATCAAAGGCACGATCAAAGGCTACGACAGCTTTGTGATCATGGTGGATTCCGACGGCAGGCAGCAGATGATTTACAAACACGCTGTTTCCACGATCGCCCCGTCCCGCCCGGTCATCTTCAATACGGCGAAAGAGGAACAGACAGAATAATGAGTACGACGAACGCGTATATGGCCCTGGGCGTTTCGCAGGCGGTGCAGGACTTTGTGCATGAAAGGGAAGAAGCTCTTGCGGAAGAATTCCGGCTGATCGACCGCACAGCAGAAGCGAACGAAGCCAGAGTGCTGGCCGCGTACCAGCGTCACCGGGTGAGCGAGAGCCATCTGGAAGCGACCACCGGCTACGGTTATAACGACCTGGGACGCGACGCCCTTGAGTCGATCTTTGCGGATATATTCGAAACGGAGGATGCCATCGTGCGTCCGCAGATCATCTGCGGCACCCATGCGCTTTCCACCGCGCTTTTTGCTTGTCTTCGCCCCGGCGATGAGCTTCTCTATGCCACGGGCGAACCGTACGATACGATGCAGGGCGTGATCGGCATTCGTCCGGAAGCCGGCAGCCTGATGGAGTACGGCGTGACCTACGCGCAGGCCGAACTGAAAGACGGCCGCGTCGATCCGCAGGCGGTGCTGGAAGCGCTGACTCCCAAGACCAGAGTGGTCGCGTTTCAGCGCTCGCGCGGATATCTGCTGCGGCCCAGCCAGGCGGTGGACGATATCGGAGCCGTCATTCGGGCGGTCAAGGCTGTGCGCCCCGACGTCATCTGCTTCGCGGACAACTGCTACGGTGAATTTGTCGAAGATAAGGAGCCCACTCAGGTGGGCGCCGATATTTGTGCCGGATCGCTGATCAAGAACCTCGGCGGCGGCATCGCTCCCACCGGAGGATACATCGTCGGACGTAAAGATCTGATCGAACGGGCCGCCGTGCGTCTTACCGCGCCCGGTCTCGGCAAAGAGCAGGGGCCCACGCTCGGCCTCAACCGCCAGTTCTATCAAGGGCTGTTCCAGGCGCCTGCCACGGTGGCTGCCGCGGTGAAGACTGCGATCCTTGCCGCGAAGGTGTTCAAGGATCTGGGATACAGCGTATCGCCCGAGCCCGAGGACGTCCGTCACGACATCGTGCAGACGCTGACGCTCGGCTCCCCCGACCGTCTGGTCAAGTTCTGCGAGGGCATCCAGGCCGCGTCGCCGGTGGATTCCTTCGTGACTCCCATCCCGTGGGATATGCCCGGGTACGGGGATCAGGTCATCATGGCGGCCGGCAACTTCGTGTCCGGATCCACCATCGAACTGTCCGCCGACGCTCCCATGCGCGAACCTTACGTGGCCTTCCTGCAGGGCGCTCTCAGCTGGGAACATGGAAAGCTGGGCGTCATGATGGCTGTGCAGTCCATGGGTGATCTGTCATGAAGCTGCCCTCTTCCTTTCTCGACGAACTGACGGGTCTGTTGGGCGAAGAAGAAACCGGACGGTATCTCGCGGCTATGGAGAAGCCCTATGAACAGGGGCTCCGCGTCAATACGCTGAAGTGCACCCCCGGGGAACTGCGGGCCAGAATGGCCGGAGAAGGTCTGGAAGAATACGTTCCCTGGTGCGAAAACGGCATCTATCTGGATGGAAAGCAGCCGCTTTCGGCCTCGTTATATTATAATGCCGGGCTTTTTTACCTGCAGGAGCCGAGCGCGATGGCGCCGGCATCGTTCCTGCCGGTGGATGCGGGTGATCATGTGCTCGATCTGTGTGCGGCCCCCGGCGGAAAAAGCACCGCTTTGGGAGCAAAGCTCGGCGGTACGGGAGTCCTTGTCGCGAACGATATCAGTCCTTCGCGGGCTAAGGCGCTTTTGCGCAATATCGAAGTGTTCGGTATCGCGAACGCTGCCGTCACCTCCGAGAGCCCGCATACGCTCGCGCAGAGATTCCCCGGTTATTTCCACAAGGTGCTGGTCGACGCCCCGTGCAGCGGCGAAGGAATGTTCCGCAAGGATCCTTCGATCATCCGCAACTGGGAGCAGTACGGAAGCGCCTATTACGCGAAGCTGCAGCGCGAGATCCTGCCTTTCGCGGCCGAGATGACGGCTCCGGGCGGCATGCTGCTGTACTCCACCTGTACGTATTCCGTGGAAGAAGACGAAGGAATGGTGCAGTGGTTCCTGCAGAACCATCCGGAGTGGCGGCTGCTTCCGCTGCCGAAGACGGGCGGTATCGCCGACGGCTTTACGCTTCCCGGAGAGCACGGTGAAGAGACGAACCGCACGGCCCGGTTTTTCCCTCACCGGCTGCGGGGCGAGGGCCATTTTGCGGCGCTCCTTCAGAAGAACGGAGAGAAAAAGGCTGCCGCCGGACCGCTTTCCGGCTCAGGCTCTGGCGTCTGCTACGCGGACGGAGTTTCTTCCGAAACACGCCGCGCGTTCGAGGAATGGGCGGCGGAATCCCTGACTTTGCCCGTGGAGAACGTCCTCCCGGCCGGATCGGTGATCGCCGGAAACGGGGAGCGGCTGGCGGCGGTCAGGATCCCGGAATCGCAGCTTGCAGGGCTCCGCGTTCTGCGCAACGGTCTGCTGCTCGGAGAAGCGGAGCATGGGCGTTTTGAACCGTCGCAGGCGCTCGCGATGGCCCTCCGGCCGCAGATGGTGCGGCAGCGGGCCTCCCTGTCCGGGGACGATGCGCTTCGTTACTGCAAAGGAGAGACCCTGTCGGGCGATCAAGCGAACGGCTGGGTGCTCTGTGAATACGGCGGATATTCGCTGGGATGGGCCAAGGCCTCCGGCGGAACGCTGAAGAACAAGTATCTGAAAAGCTGGCGCCGCATTCGGTAGCCGGAGAAAGGAGAGGCTTTGGAACACTGTTCTGTCCTGATTGCGGGCGCAGGTCCGGCAGGCGCCATGGCGGCAAAGTATGCCGGTACGGGCGGGCGGGTGCTCGTCGTCGATAAAGATGATCTGTCCGATCCCGCGCGCGAAAAATGCTGCGGCGGCCTGCTGAACGAAAAGGCACAGGAAACGATCTCCGCGCTGGGGCTTGCCGTGCCCGGCGGCGTACTGGCCTCTCCGCAGGTCTTCGTGATCCGCGCCATCGATCTCGACAACCGGATGGAGCGGTACTATCCCAAGCATTATATCAATATCCGGCGGGGCGCGTTCGACCGTTACCTCCGCAAAGAGGCAGAGAAGAATGCCGCGGTGGAATTTGCCGAAAAGACCACGCTCGTCGATTTCACGGTCCGCCCCGACGGAGTGGAAGCCGTGCTGCGGTCGGAGAACGGCAAATGCACCACGGTACAGGCCGACTATCTGGTGGGCGCGGACGGCGCGGGTTCGATGGTGCGCCGGACTCTGGAGGAGAAGCTCGCGGGGCCTGACGAGCCCCAATACCCGATCCGAAGCTATGTCGCCCTGCAGCGCCGGTACAAAGCGAAGGAAGAACTTCCGTACCACATCGCCCTGTTCGATCAGAATGTGACCGATTATTATTCCTGGGTGATCCCGAAAGACGGCGAGCTCCTGTGCGGAAGCGCGCTTCCCGCCGATAAAGAAGCCCGCAGCCGGTTCGGGAAGTTCATCGCACAGCTGGAAAAAGCAGGCGTGCCACTGGGAGAGCCCGTGGGGGAGCAGGGCTGCCGGATGTTCCGGCCTTACGGTCCCGAGAGCGTCCATACCGGAGCCGGGCGGGTGTTTCTCGCCGGCGAGGCGGCCGGTTTCGTGAGCCCCAGTTCGGAGGAGGGCATCAGTTATGCGCTCCGGTCCGGAAGCAGGCTCGGCAAGGCGCTCGCGGCGGCGGCTTCGCCCGATGAGGCGGCCGGGAAGTATCGTCTGTCGATGGCGAAAGAGATCGCCGGGATGGCGGTCCGTCATATCAAAGGAAAGATCATGTACGGACCGACGTTAAGAGGTCTGGTGTTTAAGACCGGCGCTCTCAGCATAAGGAGAGAGCCGTGACGAAGAAACAGCTTGATTATTTAAAAGAGACCAACCGGGATAATCTGCTGGGCAGATATATCTCGAGGCTGCAGGAACAGATCGAAAATGCGGCCGGCGAAGAAGAAAAACAATTGCTGGAAGAGGCCCTGCAAAACGGAGTGAAGGCTTTGCTCGGGGGCGCGGACGGCGTCGGAACGAAAGGGAAGGAGGAATCGCAATGAGGCTGCTGCAGGCACGCATCCAGGGGTTCGGGCAGTATCGCAAACGGGCGATCTCCTTCGGCAACGGACTGAATCTGATCCATGGAGAGAACGAATCCGGCAAGACCACGCTGATGAAATTCATCGAAGGCGTGCTGTACGGCTTTGAAAAGCCGGCGACCGGCACGTTCACGGAGGATCTGGAGAAATACCGTCCCTGGGATAAGGGGCCGTACGGCGGCACCCTGCTGTACGAGTGCGGCGGACGCAGAATCGCCGTGTTCCGCGATTTCAACTCTCAGCTGCTGATGGTGACGGATATTGCGAGCGGAGAAGATATCACCGGGGAACTGACCGATCACAACCAGCTGGTCAGGCTCTCGCCCGACCGCCCGAAGCTGCTCCTGTCGCCGGCGGCGTTCCGCAACACGGTGAGCATCGTGCAGGGGCATTCCGCCCTGGAGATGTCCGAAGTGCGCTCGGAGCTGGAGGAAAATATCGAAAACCTGACGTCGACAGGCGATGAAGCCCTGTCGGTCAGGAAATCGCTCGCCCGGCTGGAGAACCGCATGCGCGAGATCGGCAGCGAGGAGGATCCGGAAACGGGTCTGGGCAAGCTGGCCGCTCGCGAAAACGAATTAAAAAAAGAACTGATCGAAGCGAAGAAGACGCAGGATCGCCGCCGTCTGATCGAGCGCGAGCTGTGGGAGCTTCCCGACAAGCCGGCCAACCTCGACGAAGCCAGATATGTGGTGGAGCAGGCGGCTTCGGAAGAGCAGAAGGAATACCTTCGTTCGCTCGATACCGAAGAGCAGGAGACCGTTCGGAAGCGGGATGCTCTTTCTGCCGCCGCGTCGGAAGCAAACGACCGGTTCGAGGAGCTCGTAACGGCGGAACAGACCGCCCGTCAGACGGAAGAAAAGCTTGCGGCCGCCCGGAGCGTTCTGGCCGGCCGCAAAGAGAAGGCTGACGAGATCGAAACGTTGAAGAACGAAGTGCCGGAGGTCGTCGGGACGCCTGCCGCATGGTGGATCCCCGCTCTCCTGGGCGCATTCTTTATTGCCGGGCTCGTGCTGCAGTGGATGGCGGATCCGTTGTTCCTGATCATGTCGGGCGTGGCGTTGGCGGCTCTTGTCTTCTGGTTCCTGAAATGGAACGGCGAGCGCCGCACCGAAGAACAGAGGGTGCTCGAGGCGAACACCACAAAGGAAAAACTGGCCGGCGAAAGCCGTACGGCGGAGGCGCTTGCCGAAGAAGCCGAGAAAGCGGTCCATTCGCTCGAAGAAGAACTGGAGCAGGCCGGGCGCACGCGGGAAGAGATCCTGCATGCTGCCGGCGTGCAGACGCTCGCGGAATACAGAGAACAGATGAACCGGGCACGGGAGCAGGCGGAATTGTCCGAACGGGCCGCCCGCCTGGAGAAGGAACGTGCCGCCTGGCTCAACCGTACGGCGTCCGATCTTCTGGTCAGCCGCCGGCGTCTGCTGCAGTCGCGCCTGTCGGCTCTGCCGGAAGCTCGCGAAGCCGAGAACATCACCCGGGAACTCACCGAGGTCTCCCGTGAAAAGGAAAAAGCCTCGCTCGAGCGCAATTCTCTGGCGGCGGCCTATGAAGCCATCTTCGGGCTCTCGAAAGAGATCCGCCGCGAGGTGGCGCCCGTCCTCTCCGAAACGATGCGCGCCACCGTGCAGAAGGTGACAAACGGACGGTACGAAAACGTCCGGATCGGCGATGACGGCCGGCTCGCGGTCGTCTCCGGTTCGGGAGAAACCGTCGGACTCGAGAACCTGTCCGCCGGCACCGGCGATCAGCTGTATTTTTCGCTGCGGCTCTCGATGGTAGACATCCTGAGCCCCGAAGAGAAGCTGCCGCTTATTCTGGACGACGCGTTTTATCGATACGATGAAAACCGTCTTCAGAATATCCTGGAAGTGCTCTCGACAGAAGCGAAAACGAGGCAGATCCTCCTGTTCACCTGCCAGAACCGCGAAAGAGAGTTCCTGGCAGCGGCCGGAGTGCCGGTACATTATCAGGAACTGCAGACCGAAAAAGGCAGTGCGGAAAGCCTGCCGACAGTATAAAAAAGGCAAAGATACGGGCCCGGAGGGCAGCTCGCATGCTGATGCGGCGTCCCGGCGCCCGGGAAAGGAGAGACCGTGGCTGCGAACAAAAAAAGAAAACGGTATAAACTGCAGGATCCGCTGCGGTTCTTCACCTTTATCGGCGTCGTGGCCGCCTGTATTCTGCTGCTCATCTTGGTGTTCCAGTCCTGCGGAAGGAACCGGAATCAGGAATCGGACCGTCCCGGGACGGACGTCTCCCGGGCAGCGGAGACCGAGTCCAAACCGCAGGCAGAGCCGTCCTCCCGGGAGGAATCCGCACCGGAGCCTTCCGTTCCGGAGCGATCCGCGGAGGAGAGCCCGGAGAAGAGCATCGCGGAAGTATCCTTCCCGCAGGAGGTATATCAAGAAGCGGCCGACCAAACGGTCGCCTGGACCATCGCTCTCGCCAACATCCTGCATGGCTATGAGATCGAGCAGGAGGAATCCAATGCCGACGTGATTCCCATCCGTTATACGATCGTGATCGACGCGGGCTGCGGCGGAAGTGATCTCGGAAACCCCGGTATCGGAGGCATCTACGAGAAGGATATCACCAGGCGAGTGGCGGAAAAGCTGCAGGATCAGCTGAAAGACGCGCATCCGGAGGTCGAAGTGATCATGACCCGCCGGGGCGACGGAAACATCTCCAACGATAACCGCATCAAAAAGATCAACAACTCCGGAGCCGATCTGGCGGTCAGCCTGCACTGCGATTACTTCGCGGGAAGTTCCGAACGCAGAGGCGTTGCGGCATATTACCGCCGCACCGAGGGGCCGAAGGTCGTGATGGGGGAGAAGACCGTTACGACGCTTTCGCTTGCCAAGAGCGCCGCGGAAGTGCTGCAGAAGGCGGCGGTCACCGCGCTGTCGAGCAATGACCGCGGCATCAGCGAGGAGCGCTACGAGATTCTGAACCAGACGATCGTTCCCACCGTGCTTCTGGAGCTCGCGTACATCAGCGATCAGAGCGATTACGACAAGATCACGTCCGTCGGGTATATTCAGGCGCTGGCGGAGGAGCTCTCCGAGTCCATCGTCCGCTGGCTTGCCGATACGTATCCGGAGCGAGCCGAAGAAGGCTGGACGAAGCCGGAGATCATCCAGGAAGAATCCGCTGAAGAATCCTCGGAAGAGGAATCTTCCGAAGAAGAGTCTTCCGAAGAAGAATCCTCCGAAGACGAAGGAGAAGCCGAAGAATCCGAGGAAGAGGGCGAACCCGGCGAAGACGAGGACTCCGAAGCCGAGGGAGCGAACAATGAATAGAAGGAGGCGCCTGTATGGCCACGCTGATCTATAAATGCCCGCACTGCGGTGCGGTATTGGAATACAACGCCGAGAGCGCGAAGATGACCTGCGATCACTGCCGCTCCATGTTTACTGTGGAGGAGGCGAAGAAAGCGGGTCAGGTGCAGTCGGAGCCGGAAAACCAGGGAGCGCCGACGGAAGCCGATATCGAGTTCGGAAAAGACGTGGTCAGTTATACCTGTTCTTCATGCGGAGCTAAGATCCTGACCGACGCCAACACCTCCGCCACGTTCTGCACGTTCTGCGGAGCGCCGACGATTCTTCCGTCCCGTCTGGAAGGCGTGTACCGTCCCGCGCTGGTGATCCCGTTCAAGATCTCCAAGACAGAAGCGCAGGAGAGCTTCCTGAAGTGGTGCAAGAAAGGCCGGTATACCCCGAAGGATTTTGCCTCGCCCCAGGAGCTGGAAAAGCTCACCGGCATTTACGTACCGTTCTGGCTGTTCGACTGCGGCGTGGAAAGCAATATGACCGCGCAGGCGACGCGCGTGAATTCCTACGTCGCAGGCAATTATATGATCCGGCACACCAGAAACTACGTGATCCGGCGCCGCGCCCGCATGCAGTTCGACAAAGTGCCGGCGGACGGTTCCGCCCGGATGGACGATCCCACCATGGATCTTCTGGAACCCTACGATTACACCGAGCTCAAGGCGTTCGAGATGCCCTATCTGGCCGGCTTTCAGGCCGAAAAATACGACGTGGAGCCCAAAGGAGTATTCTCACGCATCAAGGAACGTCTCGATGAATATGCCAACAGCAAGATCAGAGAGTCGGTGATCGGGTATACTTCGGTGACCAATACCGGTCTGCAGACCAACTATTACAATACCAACGCGACGTACGCGCTCCTTCCCGTCTGGATCCACCGGTACCGTTATAAGGATCAGGTCTACCAGTTCTCGATGAACGGGCAGACCGGCAAGGTGGTGGGTGAGCCGCCCGTCGACAAGAGCCGCGTGTGGAAACAGTTCTTTGCCGTGGCGGCGGGCATCATCGGAGCGTTGTTCCTGGGAGGTATGCTGCTGCTATGAAAAACAGGATCCTAGCCGGGGCACTGGTCGTTTTCTTGCTCTTTATCACGGGCCTTCCCGGGATAACGGCGACCGTCAAAGCGAGCCCCAGTCAGACTTTCATCTTTGATTATGCCGACGTTCTTTCCTCATCGCAGGAGATGGAGCTGGAGACGCTGGCCCACAAGATCGGAACTGAGCATGGGACGGATATCATTGTCCT
>JAEEGL010158767.1_pt1 | contig 11074 bp, 10 predicted proteins | sample 9134231 | NCBI WGS metagenome assembly JAEEGL01 (sample SAMN16246548, study PRJNA631951) | gut metagenome | biome: gut microbiome; feature: rumen; material: fiber-attached | host: Bos | place: Iran: Karaj | collected 2018-10
AAGACCATCCAGTCACTCTACGAGAAGAAGATCACCACATACCCGCGTGTGGACACCACGTTCCTGAGCGATGACATCTACCCCAAATGCCCGGGCATACTCAAGGGACTCAAGGATTACGCCCAGTTCACCGCCCCGCTGGAGGGACAGAAACTCCCCAAGTCCAAGAAGGTGTTTGACAACAGCAAGGTGACTGATCACCATGCCATCATACCCACCGGAGTCTATCCAAATAACCTTAGCCAGCAGGAGCGCGCGGTATTTGACCTGATAGCACGCCGATTCATCGCGGTGTTCTACCCCGACTGCCTCTACGCCCAGACAACCGTTCTGGGCAAGACCGGCCGCGCCGAGTTCAAGACTACCGGACGCGAAATCCTGAAACCAGGCTGGCGCGTACTCTTTGAAAAAGAGAAATCGGACGATAAGGCCGATGACGAAGAGCGCATACTGCCCCAGTTCACGGTCGATGAAAACGGTCCCCACCTGCCCGAACTCCAGGAAAAGTGGACCACCCCGCCCAAACCCTACACCGAGGCCACCCTGCTGCGCGCCATGGAAACCGCCGGCAAGTTGGTGAATGATGAGGAACTGCGAGACGCCATGAAGGAGAACGGAATAGGCCGTCCATCAACCCGCGCCGCCATCATTGAGACCTTATATAAACGTGGGTACATGCGCAAGGAAAAGAAAAACCTGTACCCCACTCCAACGGGTACAGGCCTTATAGACCTCATTCACGAGGAACTACTAAAAAGCGCCGAACTTACGGGAATCTGGGAGAAACACCTGCGCGAGATAGAGCGAGGCAAATACCAGCCCGCCCAGTTCATGGAAGAGCTCAAGCAGATGGTCACCACCCTTGTGCACGATGTGCTGGCCGACAACTCATCGCGCCTTTAGAGCATACAAGGATACCTTAATCTTTACAGTCAAAAGGAGAAGCTGACAGTTGCACCAAGCCCTATATCCCGTTGTGCAGTCATCAGGACAGATGGGCTTATTTTAAATTTTGTGGCATAAGACACCTCATTGGTGGCGGCATTCTGACTGTTGAACGTTTTCTCAACCCAATCAAGACGCCCCTTTCCTATTCCGGTGAATACGCTCCCCAAGCAGATTAAAGCATTTGCGCCACCGATATATGCATAAAAGGAGCCACTCTGACTATCCGCCTTGGGGTCAAATTCCACAACCGTCATTACCAGACACAGCATACCATACATCCAGCATGCTCCGCCCAGATTAAACTGATTATGACCTCCCACATAAGTGTGGTATAAATCATCGTCAAAATATCTTTCATACTGACGGTCAGTCAGTTCCGTATCATTATGTTTCCATCGGAACATATCTCCGTACCTGTAGATGGCTCCGGGGGCCGAAACTCTGGTTTGAGAAAAAGCAAGTTGAGTGAGGCTCAACAGGCACAGTGTTATCAACAGAAAACGTTTCATATACCTATTCAATTACAAATCAGCTTTAGTACCACAAACATACAAATAAATTTGTGTGTACGGCTCATTTCAATATCACAATAAAACATTGAAATATCAGTTATTACTATACATGAAAAGAACGGCTGCATACCTTCTAGTTGCAGCCCTGTGGTTGTTTTGCAGCTGCGGGGCCGAACTCAGTCTGCGTAAAGGTGACCAGAAATACGCTTTGGGAGAGTATACCGATGCTGCAGCACTGTACAAGAAAGCCTATGCAGGCACGCCATCTACTGAGAAAGAGTTGCGAGCCGCTACAGCATTCAAATTAGCCGAATGCTACCGTCGCACCAACTACATTCCAAGAGCCCTGGCCGCTTACCGGAATGCCATCAGATACCACTACCCGGACTCTGTAGTATACCGTTATCTGGCCGATATGCTACGCATTGACGGAAAACCGGCAGAGGCCGAAAAAAATTATCTGATTGCACTGGAACATGACCCCAACGATGTCCTGGCTCAGAACGGTCTGGAATCCTGCCATCTCATCCAGCAATGGAAAGACAATCCCACCAGATACATAGTAAAGAAAGATCCCATACTGAACAGCCGGTACAGCGACTGGTCTCCTGTTTTCGGAAGCCAGGAGTACGACGTGCTCTACTTTACCTCAACGCGTAAAGAGGCCACCGGCGAAGAATTGAACGCCATAACCGGCATGAAAAGCTGCGACTTCTTTTTTTCGCGCAAGGATGATAAAGGCAAGTGGAGTAAACCGGAATTGGTTGAGGGTGGCATCAATACCGAGTTTGAGGATGGTTCCTGTTCACTGAGCCCGAATTTCTCGACCATGTACTATACCTACTGTTCATCCGATCCTCAACAGCCCCGCCCTGCCGCTATCTACAGAGCATCACGTGCCGATGCATCCTGGTCAACAGGCAATCCGTTCGGCAATTCAAGAGACTCCATATACAACTATGCCCACCCTGCAGCATCGCCCGATGGAAAATGGCTCTATTTTGTATCTGATATGGACGGCGGTTACGGCGGAATGGACCTGTGGCGTGTACCCATTGACGGACGCCTGATAGGTGCTGAGAACCTGGGACCTGAAATCAATACCCCAGGCAATGAAATGTTCCCCACATTCCGCAAGAACGGAGAACTGTATTTTTCGTCAAACGGACATCCCGGGATGGGTGGTTTGGACATATTCCGGGCCGTCAGCACCAGTGACAGCACATGGACAGTCAGCAATCTGGGAACACCCGTAAACTCGGCCTCCGATGATTTTGGAATGACATTTGAAGGAGATTATACACGCGGATTCTTCTCGAGTAATCGGAATGACGGCCGTGGACGTGACCATATATACTCATTCGAACTGCCTGAGACCGTTCACAAGATTACAGGCTGGGTATATGAAAAAGACGGATATGAATTGCCCGATGCACTGGTTTACCTGATCGGTAATGACGGCACCAACATGAAACTCAACGTAAAGGAAGATGGGTCTTTTACCCAACGGATAAATCCCGGGGTAAGCTATCTGTTGCTCGGCACCTCAAAAGGCTACATGAACTACAAGCAGGAAATGACTGCCGACAGCACTGACCAGGACCGCGAATATGTGCTCCAGTTCCCGCTTTCATCAATCTCCAAGCCCGTACTGATAGACAACATATTCTTTGACTTCAACAGCGCTACACTTCGTCCAGAGTCTGCCGAGTCCCTCAATGAGCTGGTGCGGTTGCTTACGGACAATGCAGGTGTAACCATTGAGATAGGTGCCCACTGTGATTACAAGGGTGACGATGACTACAACAAACGTCTGTCACAACAGCGTGCCGAAAGTGTAGTGGATTATCTGATTAAGAATGGTATCAGGAAAGACCGTCTTACAGCCCGCGGCTACGGAGAGTCTCAACCCAAGACCATAAATAGGAAGATGGCCGAAAAGTACAGTTTCCTGAAAGAGGAGACTGTCTTGACGGAAGAATTCATCAAGACCCTGAATGATGAAGAACAGGAAATCTGCAATCAGCTTAACCGCCGCACTGAGTTCCGTGTCATACGTACTACATATGGCCTTTTCGGTGGCCGATGATCAACCTACCGAATTCCTTATCCTCCATTCCTGAGGATACAGATTGTTTGCCCTGTTTCCAATATTCTTGGCAAATCCCAAGGGTATATCCTTATAAGTTAACAGCACTATGCCGCACGGCGCATCTTCAAGCCTTACAGCATCACAGTGCAGATATGAAAGAGCCTGCCTGCGTGTTACCTCAACCCTGTTGAAAGCATCACTTCTCAACGCATTGCTCATGGCAAGAGCATGAGCCGGAATCCAGTCATGCCCCTTCAAGACAGCCACCTCAATACCGGGTACAAGAGCATACAGCTCCAGTCCAGCCTGCCACATATCATCCTCAAGGTCTGATGGCAACGCAAATACCGACTCGTTCTTAATGAAGAACTCATAACCGCCCTCCGGTTTTAGCCAATGCTTGCATTCGGCAGGAACCTTTGAGCCATCACCCCTGAAAGGTCTGCTCTTAATGCCTGCAGCCGCACCATCAGGTTTGCGCAACAGACATAGAAAGAATCCCTCGCCACGAGTGCGGTGCTGCATGAAATGGTACACAGGCATACTATCCTCAGTCAGCGAACCGGCAATATTCCACTTGGGATCGGGATTAAGGTCAATTGCCTGAGCTCCAAACTTATCCATTATCCAACGCACATTGTCCTCATCCTCCAGACGGTTGAATGTGCAAGTGCTGTAAATAAGGTATCCTCCGGCCTTGAGTGCAGGCCATATATCCTCTATTATCTCACGCTGGCGTGCCGCGCACATCTCCACGTTCTTGAGGCTCCAGTCGCGCACGGCAACCTCATCCTTTCGGAACATTCCCTCTCCGGAACAGGGAGCATCCACCGCAATCAGGTCAAACATAAGGCTGGACTCGCCAATCTGCCTGGGTGTATTGCAGGTTACCATCACACCCGGACGTCCCCACTTGACCATGTTCTCGGCAAGTATCTGGGCACGGGAGCGTTGAATCTCGTTCGATATGAGCAGACTCCCCTCAGGAAGCAGCCCGGCAAGCAGGGTTGACTTTCCGCCCGGAGCGGCACACAGGTCAAGTGCACGGACCGGACCGCTCACGCATTTTTTCAAAGCCTGGGCCAGGAACATGGACGAAGCCTCCTGCACATAGTAGCAGCCCTGATGCAGCAACGGATCCATGGTAAACTGCGGACGATGATCCAGATAGACGGCCAGGTCCATCCACGGGACGCGGCCATCGGCATTGCATCCAAGTGACTCAAGAACAAGACTTTGGACATCGCCGGCCTTGGAATTGAACCTTATGCTTACCTCAGGTTCTGTCTCCAATGCAGCCAGCAAAGCATCACGTCCGGTAGCCGGTAAGATGTTGATAAATTCCTCTGGAAATGCCATGCCTTAGTTGTATTATAACGCGAAGGTAAGCCAAAAAATCAGTATATTCGCAGACAATAAAAAGGAAAACTGAATGAAACAGTATCTCGACCTGCTTGACAGAATTCTAAAGGAAGGCGTACAGAAAGGCGACCGCACCGGCACCGGCACAATAAGCGTGTTCGGTCATCAGATGCGGTTCAACCTGGAGAAGGGATTCCCGTTACTGACCACAAAGAAACTGCACCTCAAATCCATCATTTATGAATTGCTCTGGTTTCTGGATGGCAACACCAATGCCAAGTGGCTCCAGGATCGCGGAGTGCGTATCTGGAACGAATGGGCAGATCCTGACGGTGACCTGGGGCACATCTACGGCTACCAGTGGCGCTCATGGCCCGATTATGACGGAGGTTTCATCGACCAGATTTCGGAGGCCGTGGATACCATCAAGCATAACCCCGATTCACGCCGCATAATCGTGAGCGCATGGAACGTGGCAGACCTCAAGAACATGAATCTGCCCCCATGCCACGCTTTCTTCCAGTTCTATGTGGCAAACGGTAAACTCAGCCTGCAACTCTACCAGCGCAGTGCCGATACATTCCTTGGCGTGCCGTTCAACATAGCATCGTATGCCCTTCTCACCATGATGATGGCGCAGGTAACAGGCCTCAAACCGGGTGATTTCATCCATACCACGGGTGATACCCACCTCTATCTGAACCATCTGGAACAGGCCCGCCTGCAGCTTACCCGCCAGCCTCGTCCACTGCCCAAGATGATCATTAATCCCGATGTAAAGAGCATATTTGACTTCAAATATGAGGATTTCCAATTGGAGGGTTATGACCCTTATCCTCACATCAAAGCCGACGTTTCCGTATGATATCAATAATAGTAGCCATAGCGGAGAACGGTGCCATAGGTTATAAGGGAGACCTGATTTATCACCTTTCGGCAGACCTTAAACGGTTTAAGGCCCTAACCACAGGACATACCGTAATTATGGGACGCAAGACATTCGAATCACTCCCCAAGGGTGCGCTTCCCAACCGTCGCAACATTGTACTGACAAGACAGTCCGGAGCATCATTCCCTGGAACAGAAGTATTCCCTTCACTCTCTGACGCATTGAATCACTGCAGTTCCGATGAAAAAGTATTCATAATAGGAGGTGCGCAGGTATACAGTCAAGCCCTTGACCTGGCCGACGAGTTGGATATCACTCTGGTCCATGACACCCCAGGTCAGGCAGACACATTCTTTCCTGATTTTGAAGGCCAGGGAGATTGGAGGCTCATAAGCCGTGAGGATCATGAACCTGACGATAAGAATCCGTTCCCGTTCTCATTCCTGACTTATCATAGATAAATAAAGAGAGGCTTCTTGTAAAAAAGAAGCCTCTCTTATAATAGAACGTTAATTACGTTATTCCTTGCTCTTATCCTTTGTAGCTGAATAGACGATATTCAGAGCTTTAGCCTTACGAAGCTCCTGCTTCACATCGGTTACAATACCCATCTGAACATTCTGGTCTATCTTAAGAGACATCTTCATGAGAGGTTTATCCTTCTCATACATGCTCTCACGCTCTGAGATCACGAACTCACGTATTGCCTCAGGCTCAGCAAAATACTCGTTGAGCTGAATACGCGGAGCTGCGCCATAGATGGCACGATATGACTTGGAGGGAGGACCAATGTAAATATGTGACACCAGTGATTTCCTCTCAAGTTTCTCAATCTCCGATCCACCGGTAGGAGTCTTAACCTGAACCTTAACTTCCACATCACGCATTGATGTTACCATCATGAAGAAGAACAATACGGTAAAGATAAGGTCCGGAAGTGACGAAGTATTCAACTCCGGCATTTCCCTTTTTCCATTACTTCTGAATTTACTCATTGTGCAGTACCATATTGTTTAGGTTCAGCTTCCGAAATCTTGTTAGAGTACATACCTCTGACTATAGGCTGCTCGGTCTTATCATCGCACTGGTTATACGGTTTACCGAAAGTCTTTTTTGCCCAGGCATCCCTCAGCTCGGTGTAAGCTTTTGAAAGCTCATGCTGAACTTGGAAATAAATATCGTAATTAGTAGTACGGTCTGTCTGGAGGGAGATTACATGCTTTACAGTAGTAACCACAACTCCATAGCCCTCTATGTCATAATCCTCCTTGATCGGAAGGTTGGGATTGTCGTCAGGGTTCGCAATGAACTCCTTAGCCAGATCCTTCAGTTCCGAAACTTCAATCGTACGGTTTACGACACCATTCTTAACGTGAATCTCGTTGTTTTTGTTGACCTGGACCGTCATTACGTTACGCTCCTTGATCTTCATCTCCTGCTCTATCTCATCAGGATTCCACTCAGGCAGACGACGGGGAAGACCCGAGTCTGTGTCCATAGATGTGGTCACCAGGAAGAATATCAACAGGATGAACGAGATATCGGCTGTTGAAGACTGGTTAAGTCCGGGAACTTTTCTTTTACCTTTTCCCATAACTCTGATTCTTCTTCAGTTTACTTTCTTGCCTTGAATATTCCGCACATCGAAAGAAGTGCACACAGGATAGCAACCAGGAACAGAGCGTATATTGAGTAAAGGCAGACATCTGACAGTGTAAGATCTGTAACATCTGTAGCCCATGTCTTACCATCACCTAACAATACCTTTGAAGTATCAGCAAGGAAATAAGACACTCCCACTGTAGCGAATGTAAAGAGGAACACCCATCCGGCAAATCCTGTTCTCTGTCCCTTTGTCTTATACTTCAGATTCCTGATAGCCGAAGCTATACCGAATCCGAGAACTGCCAGAATGCACAGTCCGACAAGGCTGTAAAGCCATATCAGCAGCAGACCGGTATACTGCGGATCAGTCAGGTTCTTCTGGTTCATGTATGTCTTGTTTCCGTATCCTACGCCGAAGAACATTACAAGTACTACAGCCGAAAGTACGAAGAGAATACCAAGAGCCCATGAAGAAGCCTTTATTTGTTTATTCTCGTTTTTCATAATCAGTTCCAATTACTTTTTGAACTTCAGGTTGTACTTCATGATGATGTCGAGCAGACTTACTGATGAGTCTTCCATATCAGTGTTAAGGCCCTCAACCTTGCTAAGGATGTAGTTGTAGAATACCTGAAGAATAAGAGCAACAATAATACCGAAGATAGTTGTGATAAGGGCAACCTTCATACCGCCGGCAACAACGTTAGGTGAAATATCACCAGCCTTCTGGATATCATCGAATGCCTGCACCATACCGATCACAGTTCCCAAGAATCCCAGTGAAGGAGACATGGCGATGAAAAGTGTGATCCATGAGAGGTTCTTCTCAAGGTTTGAAGCCTGAACACTACCGTAAGAGACAACTGAACGCTCAACTACGTCAAGGCCCTCATCTATACGGAGCATACCCTGATAGCAGATTGAGGCGACAGGACCACGGGTATCGCGGCAGATTGCCTTTGCGCCTTCTACATCACCCTTCTCAAGAGCAGCCTGGATATCCTCAAGGAGCTTCTTGCTGTTGATTTCTGAAAGACTCAGGAAAATGATGCGCTCTATGCAGAGAGCAAGACCGAAAATCATAGCGATGGCAACGAGAGACATGAAGCCTGCGCTACCCTCGATGAACTTAACCTTGATTGTCTTGTGAAGTCCCTGCTTCTCAGTTGTTTCTTCTGCGATTTCAGTTACTTCTTCTGCGTCAGCTGCAGCAACTGAATCAGCTGCAATTGAATCATTGGCAGCAACCTCCTCTACGGCAGGTGCCTGTTCTGTCCCCTGAGCATTGATTGTCTGGTTTACTCCGAATGTAAGGAGTCCCATCATTGCAACAAATGCAAATACCTTTTTCATTTGAGATAATTTTAAGTTAGTTGTATTAATTCGTTTTTAAATATTTTCACCTTTTTGACTGCGGAAAGACGGGGATTCGAACCCCGGATACGCTTTTGGCGTATACACGCTTTCCAGGCGTGCCTCTTCAACCACTCGAGCATCTTTCCCTTCAGGCACTATTTACCCATAGCGTCTAAAACGGGTGCAAATTACAACATTTTTAGCGAATATAGCAACCAAAGGTTATTAAAACATGTAAAAAAGATTACTTCTCAATATTATCCTCATTTTTGCTTACTTTTGTATCGGTCAAAAAACAAAGGAACTCTATCCCGGGATTTACATGAAACCAACCTTTCATATATATAATGTGTTCAGGCCTTTGTCATGGCTGTACGGATTGGGTACATGTATACGCAACTACATGTATGACAACGGGATACTCAAGAGTAAAGCATTCCATATCCCCGTTATCAGCATAGGCAACATCACGGCTGGGGGTACCGGAAAGACTCCCCACACCGAATATCTGGCAGCTCTGCTCATGGACAGGTTTGACACCGCAATTCTCAGTCGCGGCTACGGACGCCGCACAAAAGGCTTCATTCTGTCCGATTCACATTCAAGCAGCAGTCTTATCGGCGATGAGCCCCTTCAGATAAAGCGGCACTTTCCGGGTGTTGACGTAGCTGTCAGCGAGGATCGTGTCAAGGGAATAGAAAGGCTTACAGACATCTGCAACCCTCAGGTGATAATACTGGATGACGCTTTCCAGCATCGCAGTGTAAAACCATCACTCAATATACTCCTGGTAAACTATAACCGTAATATCATGGACGATGCCTTGCTTCCCGCCGGGCATCTGCGTGAGAGCGCCAAAGGACGCCGCCGTGCCGATATCATTATAGTAAGCAAGTGTCCGTCCCACCTATCATCTGCCGAAATGGAACGCCTGCAGTCAATTCTGGCCGTATCCGATAGGCAGCAGGTATACTTTACCACCCTTGAGTACCAAACCATATGCCGCATGGACGGACCGGCCGGTTTACCCGATCCCGGCTGCCCGGTACTTGCAGTTACAGGAATAGCTTTCCCTGAGCCCATGCTCCAAGAGTTGCGCAGGACACACAATATTGTACGCTCAGTCTCTTATCCCGATCACCACGATTTCAGCAGGAAAGACCTGGAAGAGATAGAGAAAGAGCTTGACAGCATGCCTTCGGGTTCCATAATACTGACTACCGCCAAGGATGCCGCCCGTCTGTCGGGGATGGACCTGGGCCGAAGCCTCAGGGAGAGGATTTTCGTCCTTCCTGTCAGGCCCGCATTCCTGCGTGATCAGGACGGGTTTGACAACCAGATAATAAAACACGTAGAATCATACACTCAATCTCAGTAATATGTCACAGACAAAACGTACCGAAATATCGGAGCTTGGAGAATTCGGGCTTATAGACCATCTTACAAAAGGTCTTAAACCGCAGAACGTCAGTACTCTCTACAGTATAGGTGATGACTGCGCTGTCCTGGATTATTCCGGAAAGGACAAGGAGGTTCTCATTACAACCGATATGCTGATGGAGGGAGTTCATTTTGACCTGACTTATGTGCCGCTCAAACATCTTGGCTACAAATCAGCAATGGTCAATATCTCCGACATTTACGCCATGAACGGTACACCACGCCAGATGACCGTATCAATAGCCCTGAGCAAACGCTTCTCGGTAGAGGATATGGAGGATTTCTATGCCGGCTTACTGCTGGCATGCCAGCGTCACGGGGTAGATCTGGTAGGCGGAGACACCACATCGTCACTGACCGGACTGGCCATCAGCATAACCTGCATAGGTGAGGCTGAGAAAGGTAAGGCAGTATACCGCAACGGGGCCGGCCAGAATGACCTGATATGCGTATCGGGCAACCTGGGTGCCGCCTATATGGGTCTGCAGCTGCTGGAGCGTGAAAAGGCAGTATTCAACAGCACCCCGCACAATGCCAATGAGCCGTTCAACCCCGATTTTGCCGGCAAGGAATACATACTGGAGCGCCAACTCAAACCCGAGGCCCGCGGTGATATAATCAAGGAGTTGCGTGAGGCCGGCATCCAGCCCACCGCCATGATGGACATATCCGACGGTCTGTCATCGGAACTCATACATATCTGCAAGCAGAGCGGTACCGGCTGCAGTGTCTACCAGGAGCGTATCCCAATAGATTACCAGACCGCCGTAATGGCCGAAGAACTCAACATGGACGTCTACACCTGCGCCCTGAACGGAGGCGAGGACTACGAACTCCTGTTCCCCGTCCCCCTGACCGACCACAACAAGA
>JAEEGL010183331.1_pt1 | contig 11074 bp, 8 predicted proteins | sample 9134231 | NCBI WGS metagenome assembly JAEEGL01 (sample SAMN16246548, study PRJNA631951) | gut metagenome | biome: gut microbiome; feature: rumen; material: fiber-attached | host: Bos | place: Iran: Karaj | collected 2018-10
AATATATGGAGGAACGGAAGCATATCGTTGCGCTTCCCGGACATGAAGATGCGCTTTTCCTGTCATCTCAGAAAAAACGCATGACTGTACGCACGGTGGAAAACATGGTGAAAAAATACACGCAGACCGTAACGACGACAAAAAACATCACGCCGCACAAATTACGTTCGACCTATGGCACCGCCCTCTACCGTGAGACCGGTGACATTTATCTTGTTGCAGATGTTCTGGGCCATTCAGATGTCAATACCACGCGAAAGCATTACGCAGCCCTGGAGGATGAACAGCGGCGAAAAGCCCGCAATAAAGTGCATCTGAGGCGGGATTAAAAACACTTATCCGTCTGGTTTTTAATATTTCAAAAAGCCCATTTGAAAAGGCTGCTGCAATAATCAATGCAGCAGCCTTTATTTGTATGCTATAAGTTTTTATAGGTTACAACTATTTTATTTTCCAGCAATAGTCAGACCGCTTACCAGAACAGGCGGCGCCGCGAATGATGTTATGCTTGCGCCAAAGCCCGCGGTTTCCGCCTCGTTGCCGATTGCGACTATGTTTTTCAACAGTTCGTAGAAGTTGCCGGCTACAGTAAATGCCTTAACCGCCCTGGTCTTTTCGCCGTTCTCAATCATGAATCCGCCGCTTTGAAGAGAGAAATCGCCTGATATCGGATTCGCTCCGGCGTGCATGCCCTGCAGGGAATCGATCCATATACCGTTTTCCGCTTTGGCAAGCAATTCTTCTTCAGTATAGTCGCCCGGTACCAGAAACAGCGTAAACGGGCTAACACCAACCGTGCCCGCATAGCCGTTCTTAGATGCATTGCCTGTAGTCTTGACGCCGGCAACGGCCGCTGTCTTGAGATTATGCAACAAAGTCTTGAAAACGCCTCCTTCGATGACGTTCTTTTTCCTTGTCGGCATTCCTTCGGCATCGAAAGGCATCGGCATCAGACTCTTCTCGTAGAAAGGATCATCTGTCAGTGTGACGATCTTGGAAGCGATCTCCAGGCCTTCTTTGCCTCCTAATAGAGACAGCCCTTTTTGAGCGGCTTCTGCCGAGAATGCGGATGAAAAAGTTGCAAGGAGTCCCGCCATGGCCTTCGGCGCAAAGATCACAGGATAAGCGCCGGTCGGGGCTACGTCAGCACCCAGTTTTTTAACGGCGGCATCTACTGCTTTTCCGACCACAGCCTTCAAGTCAAGTTCATTTAGCGCTCCGGGCTTTATCTCATAAGTATTGTTCATCTCCTTGCCGTCAGAAACGACCGGAGCGCTTATGAATACCACTGCGCTGTTTTCCTGCTGAAGATCCATACCGCGGGAATTATAGATCGCTATCCTTTGCGTACTTCGAATCACTTCCGAAGAAGTCCCGTCAATAACACGTGGATCTGCTGCATAGGAGGCATCCTGTCCGGCCAAAGCGGTCTTTACCATCTCCTCCGTTGTCGGCATATCCATTGCTTTTCGATCGTATTTCTCATAAGTACCGCCTGCTTCGCCTAAAAACTGCTGCTCTTCAGACTCCAGCACATCGGCATTCGCTTTGGCTCGCTTCACGATCTCGACAGCTTCTTCCGAAGACAGATCTTCTGTAGATGCATATCCCATCTGTCCGTTGAACAGTGTGCGGAAGCATACACCGCCTTCAGCAGAAGACGTAAAACTGTTGATCTCATGCCTGAATGCTTCAACGGTCGTATCCTCTGAGGAACTGTAGTACAATTCGTACTCCGCCAGGCCTTCTGCCCTTGCAGCTTCAATTACATGCTCTTTGAACTCATCGTATTTCATCCCTGCCTCCTTATCTTCCGCCTACCGTAATGGAAGAAACGCGGATCATCGGCTGCCCTACGTCTGTCGGAATGGATCCGGAACTGGAACCGCACATACCTTGTGCACGGGCGAGGTTACGGCCGACCATGTCGATCTTCATAATGATATCCGAACCGGTTCCGACTAAAGACGCACCGCGGACCGGCTCTGCGATCTTGCCGTTTCTGATTAGATATCCTTCCCTGACTGAAAAGTTAAAGCCACCTGTAGCGGGGTTGACAGAACCGCCTCCCATGACCTTTGCATACAGCCCGTAGTCCACAGACGCAATGATGTCTTCATTCCTGTCTTCACCTGCGGCGATGAACGTATTAGTCATGCGGGATGTGGTCACATACGCATAACTTTGCCTTCGTGCATTGCCGGTAGGCGCCATGCCCATGCGCCGACCTCCGAATTTATCGATCATATAGCTCTTCAGAATGCCGTTCTCAATCAGTATATTTCGGTGAGAAGGCGTTCCTTCATCATCGAAATTGATCGATCCCCATGCATTCGGGATCGTTCCATCGTCAATGGCAGTCACTTTCGTGTTCGCAATCTGCTGACCAAGCTTCCCCGCAAACTGGCTCGTGCCGTATGCGACGGAAGTGGCTTCCAGCGAATGACCGCATGCCTCATGGAAAATCACGCCTCCAAAACCGTTGTCAATCACGACGGGCATGGTCCCTGCGGGACAGTACCCTGCTCCAGCCATGACAAGCGCCTGACGGGCCGCTTCCTTTCCGACTGAAGCTGGATCGATGTCGTTTTCATAAAACTCCATCCCTTTGCGCGCACCCGGTCCTGCTGAACCGGTTTGAGTTCCCTGGCCCTTGTCTGCTACCGCGGTGATGGTCAGTCTTGTACGTATCTGTCGATCCTGTGCGTATGTGCCCTCCGAATTAGCAATCAAAATATGATGATCCACGTCCAGAAGGCCTCCGCTTACCTGAACAATTGCAGGATCTGCATCCTTGGCCGCGAAATAGGCGTTCTTCAGAATCTCCGCTTTTCGGGCTGTTTCCACACTGCCCGGAACGATACGGACAGGATGGATGTCGCCGTATAAACGCTCTTTCAATACGATCGATATCTCGGCCTTACCTTCTCCAAGCGCATCTGCAGCCTGTTTTGCACAGCGCAATAGTCCGGCTTCAGATGTGTCTACCGTGGAAGCCGCCACACTGCGAAGTCCTTTAAAGACGCGGATCCCCACGCCGGCAACAACATTGTCGGACACGGATTGAACACGGCTGTCTAGCATGTTGACAGAACGGTTAAATGTTTTCTCGGCAAAGAGTTCCGCATAGTCGGCGCCTGTCGAAGATGCCGCCACAAGTACTTTTTCGCATAATGTCCTTGAGATCATACGCAATTCTACCCTCCTGCAAATTGAAGTCTCTTCGTTAAATGTTGGTTTATTATGATGGCAGTTTCTGCTACTGCATTCTGTTTACGCAGTCCGGTCCGTAACGCTGTCCTGCTCTGATCACTCAAACAGCTTATCCAGGCAGTTCTTTGTTTCCCGAAACCCGCTAAACACGATTCCGTTGAATCCCAGCTTTTCAGCCGCCAGAACATTTTCCTCACGGTCGTCGATGAAAACTGATTCAGTCGGAATCAGACCGAAACGATCGCATAGCATCAAATAGATCTCCGGATCCGGTTTGACGCGCTGCACGTCATACGATATCACCTGTCCGTCTGTCATGGACAGGAAGCCGTAATGTGCCGAATTGATCTCAAAAGAGCGTTTTCCGTAATTGGACAGTATATAAACACGCAGGCCTTTTTCTTTCAGTTCCCTGATCCAAGGGGCCGTGTATGGATATACTTTTGTGATCGACGTCGGATCGTCCCACAGGCTGTCGACTTCTGCCTCAAATCCTGGAAGGCATGACTTGAAACGTTTTCGGACTTCTTCGTCATTATAAGGAATCCTGTCACATTCTTCCCAAACAGCCGGAAAGATCTTTGCGCGGAATGCGCGCTTTGCCTCCTCGGAAAAACCCAGCGCATTCATGCATCGTTCGGGCTCAAAATCCACAAGAACCTTGCCCAGATCAAACACGATATTACGGATGGTGTTATTCCCTTTCATAGGTCGACCTTTTCCTTCAGATAAGGATTATTTGCTTTTTCGTACCCGATATCCGTTTCCTCCCGATGCCCGGGCAGTACCCGGAAATGGTCCGGGAAGCTGCTGACAAGTTTTTTCATCGAGCAGACAAGCTCTTCCTCATTCCCTCCGGGCAGATCCGTTCTGCCATGGCTTTCCCGCATCAGTGTATCCCCGGAAAAGATCACGTCGTTTACAACGATGCACAGCGATCCTTCCGTGTGACCCGGCATTGCAAAAAAGCCAAATGTCAGTTCGTCAAGCCTGATAACGGTTTCTTCTGTAATCAATATGTCGGGCGCAACGGCCTTGTACGGTTCTGACACATAGGGACGGCTGTTGATCAGTGTCTCGTCTTCAAGCCGATATGCGTCGTTTTTTGAAATAACGACCGGCACTTTATAGCGTTCCCTGACTGCCTCCAATGCCAGAATATGATCTGTATGGCCATGTGTCAGAAACACGTATTTCAGGCACAGACCGGCTTTATCGATCATCTCGGCTATTTTATCAAATTCGTCTGCCGGATCGATCAAAACGGCATTTTTGCGCGTTGTAGAGACGACGTATACGTTCGTTTTACATGCGCCAAGCGTCAGCTTCCTGATTTCCATGTTCTTCTCCGTTTGCAGTTTCGACAACAATCTCCATCCATCATATAGGCAGGAATCCAGATTCCTTCGCGCTTAAAGAAGATGCGTATGCATCGTCTTCCACTTCTTCAATTTGATTCCGACCCAAAAACCGTAAATGCCCAGTGTAACGATGGTCAGCAGCAGCCATTTGATCCACATGCCGAACAACCGGGGTGCCGTTCCGTCGAATACAAGCCGCCGGCCGTCAATCACGGTGTGCTTCACTTCCCAGTTATAGACCATCGTATAGGCCCATGGCAGACAAATACCCAAAGTCAGAACGGTTACGAAGAAGCCCAGTATCCGGTAGCCTATAAGCTGCAGCAGCCCGCCGTCGAAACCGGACCGCATTTCAGGCATGCCTTCCCAATGCGTATGCATCGTCTTCCATTTCTTCAGCTTGATGCTGACCCAGAAGCCGTAAATGCCCAGCGTCACAATAGTCAGTAACAGCCACTTGATCCACATGCCGAACAGCCTGGGTGCCGTACCGGTAAAATACAGCCGTTTTCCATTAATGACAGTATGTTTTGTCTCCCAATTGTAGACCATCGTAAAGGCCCACGGAAAACAGATGCCGAGCGTCAAAACAGTGACTAAGAAACCAAGGATCACATAGCCAATAAGCTGCAATAGCCCTCCGTCAAAATATGAATCCTTTTCAGCCCTCATCGTACATCTCTCCCTTAAAAATATCTACGTACGGCCACCGGTCTGAGCCCGTTGTAATTATATGCGGTGATTGTAACTTTGCCCTGGCTCTGCGCCGCGTGCAGAATCTGACCGTCTCCGATATAGATCGCCACATGGCTGATTTCTCCTTCCGGTGCGTAAAAGACCAGATCGCCCGGATTCCAGCGGCTCACGTTCAGCGGCACGCTCCTGCCGTATTCGACCTGTTCGATCGAAGTCCTCGGCAAATAGACTCCAGCTTTATACATGCACTGCATCGTGAACGACGAGCAATCAATGCCATCCTTCAGGCTGTCGCCGCCAAATACATAGCGCGTTCCAAGAAACTGCTTACCGTAGTCAATGACTGACGCCGCTTTCTGCGGTGAAGAAGCATTGTCGTAAACACGGACCCGGCAGTAAGTCGAAACGTTTCCGTGAACTGCATTTATATGCGTATAGCCCGCTCCGTTTGCACGGATCACGCCGTTTGCGTCAACTGACACGATGGCGGAGTCATCGCTTGTCCAGACGATGCTCTTGTCTTCGGTCGTAAAGCTCGGATAGACCGCGGCAGCAAGCTGAGTGCTGTCACCTTTGATCATAATCATGTCACGGAGCGAGATGTTTACCGCCGTGACAGGCACGAGCACCGTATAAACGCATTTCTTCTCGAACCCGTTCACTTTGACGGAAACACTTGCGGTACCGGGACCTGCTGCTGTCACGATACCGTCTTCGTCCACTGTAACAACTCCGGTATCGCTTGAGATATAGACTGCTTTCAAATCATCCGTCGTATCGGCCGGTACCGGTGAAAATGCCAGTCTCTCCTGCGTCTGATACTTCAACGAAGCATTCGTTTGCGCCAATTCAATGTCACGAAGACTCACATGCTGCATGATCGTCACGGTATCAGTGAACGTGTTGCATTGCACCGTCAGTGTGACATGCCCGCGGCCTTTCGACCTAAATATGCCGTTCTCATCAACCGTCCCCGCATCAGGATCCGATAAAGTATACTTCAACAGTCTGGCATCCGTCGTGTTGTCCGGAACGAACATGACCGGAAAGGCTCTGCTTTCTCCCCGTTCCATATGAACGGTTTCCCCGTCCTCTATGTCCTTGAAAGCGATTCCGGACATTGGCTGGTAACTGCGGACAGGAGCCTCAGCCGTCAGTCCGTCGGCCATTGCCCGTACATACGCTAAACCGGGTCCGACAGATGTCACGGTTCCGTTTTCATCGACACGTATGACACTGTCGTCTGAGACGGAGTAAGAGATTCTGTCAAACAGAACCGCATCATCCGGTTTCAGCACGATACCTGCAGCAAAGCTTTCGCCTGTATTCAGTTCATACTCGTCCTTTACGAACGTCAGAGACGAACCTCGAACAAATGAATCTATGCTGACTGTCTTTTCAAGATCCGATACTCTGACGTAAATCTGAGCAGCTCCTTTCCCTTTGGCGGTGATCCGGCCATTCTCGTCTACTACTGCCACTTTTTCGTCACTGCTTTCAAAAGTGATCTTTTTCTGCTTTCCCCGGATCAGTAATGACAGATAGTTGCGGTCTGTTGTTTTTGTGAATGACGGCTCAATGTCTGCCTCGTCGCCGATATGCATCAGAAAACTGTCTTTAGCAATCTCAATCGCATAGGCCTTCGAGAGCGGCTGAAAAGCCAGGATCATTGTGATCAGCAGAAATACGGAAACGCCCGTTCCGAGCGTAAGCCAAAGCAGCCGCTTTAGCAGCAGCTTCCTATTGTTTTTTCGCTTTTTACGGGTTTTAGCCTGTGTGCCGGATGATTTGCGATCCGGCGGCCCGGATGTCCTGTTGTTTCGGTTCCCGGAGTCTATCCGTTTACCCCTGTCAGAGCCCCTGTGTTCCGGCCTTACGGTTGCCATCAGATTACTTCCTGTCGCTCTTCAGATGATCGTTTCCGAACTTTTTCATGAGTTGTGAAAGATCCAATCCTTTTAAATCCTTGTTTCTATGTAGGGAACCTTCTCCGGAAACGGTTTTGGGGTTGTTTCCGGTCCGTTGCCCGCCCTTCAGCTGTCTTTCAGGTTTCTTCCCGTCGGAATTCTTCCCCGTCCCGTCTTTCTGTTTATACTTGCCGCGGCCGGTTTTTTCGGGCGCGTCTCCGTTCAATCCTTTCATTGTCAGGGAAATGCGTCCTTTTTTCAGATCTACCTCCTTGACCTTCACGTCAACAATGTCGCCGACTTTCAGAACTTCCAACGGATGGTTGATAAAGCGGCTGCAGATTTCCGAGATATGCACCAAACCATCCTGATGTACTCCGATGTCTACAAACACGCCGAAATCGATGACGTTCCGTACTGTTCCTTTCAGGATCATATCCGGCTTCAGATCCTTCATCTCGAGTACATCGCTTCTTAATATCGGCTGGGGCATATCCTCGCGCGGGTCTCTTGCAGGCTTTTCCAGTTCGTTGACGATGTCGTTCAACGTCAGTTCGCCAATTCCAAGTTCATCCGCCAACGCCTTGCGGTTACTGATTTTTCCAGAGATGCCCTCCGCTTTATGCGACAGAATGTCTTCGGGCGAATATCCCAGTTTTTGCAGCAGCTTTCGCGTCGCCTCATAATCTTCCGGATGAACGGCTGTTGCATCCAACGGATCCGTTCCCCCAAGTATGCGCATGAAGCCCGCACACTGTTCGAATGCCTTCGGCCCGAGTTTCGGCACTTTCAGCAGCTGCTTTCTGGAGGTGAATGCGCCGTGTTCTTCGCGGTATGCGACGATGTTCTTTGCAAGCGGTTTAGAAATGCCGGCAATATACTCGATCAGAGATACAGATGCCGTGTTAAGGTCAACACCTACCTTGTTCACGCAGTCCTCAACGACTCCCGACAAGGCCTCTCCGAGTTTCTTCTGATTCATATCGTGCTGATACTGACCGACACCGATCGACTTCGGATCGATCTTGACAAGTTCTGCCAGCGGATCCTGCAGTCTCCTGGCCATGGATGCTGCACTTCTTTGTCCCACATCAAAATTGGGGAATTCCTCCGTGGCAATCTTGCTTGCAGAATAAACTGACGCTCCGGCTTCATTGACGATCACATACTGAACCTTGACAGGCAGTTCCTTCAAAAGCCCTACAATGATCTGCTCGGACTCCCTTGATGCCGTCCCGTTGCCCAATGAAATCAGTGTCACGTTATACTTCGAAATAAGTTTTTTCAAGACAGCCTTCGCTTCATCGACTTTAAACTGGGGCGCTGTCGGAAAGATCACGGCGGTATCAAGCACCTTACCCATCTCATCTACGACTGCAAGTTTACATCCTGTCCTGAAGGCCGGGTCCCAGCCCAAAACGGTCTGTCCTTTGATCGGCGGAGACATTAACAGTTGTACAAGATTCTTGCCGAAGACCTTGATAGCGCCGTCCTCAGCCTTTTCTGTCAGCATATTCCTGACTTCATTCTCAACGGAAGGTGCAATCAATCGTTCGTAAGCGTCTGCAGCCGTTTCTTTGAGAATGTCCGTGCATTCATCATTTTCTCCGGTAATGATCTGTTTGGTCAAATACCTGAGTATGTCTTCTTTCGGAGCAACGATCCTTACATTCAGTATCTTTTCTGCTTCGCCGCGGTTCAATGCAAGAATCCGATGACCTGCCGCCTTATTGACGGCCTCTCCATATTCGTAATATGTCTCATAGACCGACTCGGTCTTCTCATCTTTCGCGGAAGATTCCAGTCTGCCCTTTTCGACTGTCGCCTCACGTATAAATGCCCGATATTCCGCGTTATCGGATATCCGCTCTGCAAGAATATCGCTGGCGCCTGCCAGCGCCTCGACGATATTCCTAACACCTTTTTCGTCCGACACGTACGCCTCTGCGCCTTTTACCGGCGAAAAGCCCGGTTGCTGCGCAAGGATCAGTTCCGCCAGAGGCTCAAGTCCCTTTTCGATCGCGATCGTTGCACGTGTTCTGCGTTTCGGCCGGTATGGTCTGTAAAGATCGTCTACAGCGACCTGTGTCTCGGCGGATAGTATCGCTTCCTTTAATCCTTCAGTGAGTTTTCCCTGTTCCTGGATACTGGCTAGCACCGTCGCTTTCTTCTCTTCGAGATTGCGAAGGTACTTCAGCCGCTCGTCAAGTGTACGCAGTTGCTCGTCGTCAAGCGCTCCCGTTGCTTCTTTTCTGTAGCGCGCAATAAAGGGAATCGTGTTCCCCTCATCGATCAGTTGTACGGCTGCATCGATCTGGCTTTTCTTTACATTCAGTTCCAGTGCAATTTTGGCATTAATATCCATTCAGTTCCCCTATATAGCATTCTAGGCAAGTCCCGGCCGGCAGGGCTTGCCGCTGTTTCTCCTAAAATGGTAATACAATTCCTCGGTCGCGAGTGCCATCTTTGTCACGGCAAAGTCTCGTCCCTGCGGATAGGTATACCAGGTGTCTTCAAGTGTGTTTAAATCCACACAGTCTCCGTGTTTGAACAAATACTGGTACTCGATATGGACAGAATACATTGACGGCACGGACTTTTCCATCGTATGTACGTGCCCTTTCTCATCTGTGACGGACACGTGGAAGCCGCTCATATCATGGATCATAGTCCCTTTACCGAGTTTGATAAACTTCTTCGCGTTCGGCAGACTTTCGACTTCAACGTCAAGCACTCCGCTTGAATAGGTGCCGGCTTCAACCTCCCTGCGTACATTTTCACGCTCCCACTCATACCAGTCCGGTATGTGTGAATACTCCGTTTTACCTTCTACAGCCCTCAGTTCACCGTATTCCGTCATCTCCCAAGACTTTCCGCAGTGAGTGCATGAGAGGACTGCACCCTTTGCTTCCATACGGTATTCCGTACCGCAGTGCGGGCACTGATACAGCACCTTTTCAAGCCCTTCTGCCCGGTCTTTGCAGCGGACAGTGATTCGGTTCTCAGACTGCCATCGGAAATCATCATATTGAAAAGCCTCAACGATACGGTCATTGATCGCGTCTACGGTCATTGCATCCAACTCTTCAGGAGCAAACAGCAGTTCCATGTCCGCTTCCGTAGGTCTCGCGCCCCGGTCATGACGCGTATTCCAGAATGGGTGTGTTATATGATGTCCCTTTGTCATCAACGTAACAACGGGAACCTTCATCATTTTACAAAGTTTTCCTAGCGATTCGGGCAATACGGCAGTCGTACCGCAAAGAGAATACCTTGCCTCCGGATAAAGGCCGATGATCCCGCCTTTTTGTATGACCGTGCGGATATGACGGATCACCATCAGATCATCAGTAAATTTCCTTTTGCAAATACAGCCGATGTTTCGTAACAGTCCTTCCCTGCCGATGTATCCGTCAATTGCAACGATGTAGTTCGCAAAATGCGGAAAAGTCGCGATCGCAGAAACGTTCATGTCGAAAAATGCGTTATGATTGCCAAGAAGTATGTACGGCGGTTTCACGCCTTCCATACCGTGTTTCCGTATTTCTGTCCTGTGGCTCAAAACCGCAGGAAGACTGCCTGCAAATATGATCGGCTTCAGCAACGGATTGCATCTCTTCGGTTCCTTCTGCATATCGAAACGTTCAAATCCGTCGTTCACAGTCCGTTTCCTCCTTTTGTGTCCCGGTATTGATCTTCTTCTCTTTTGTCAATGATCTCCAAACGTACCATGCATGAACGAGACTTTCATAGCCGTATTGTTTCATTTCATCATAGCGGAATCGGTAATTACCCTTCCGATGATGTCCGGACACCAAGTACCTCACCCAGTCCTGCATATAGTGGTCGATTGCCTCCAGTGTGCGGTCAGTCGTGATCAGTGGGAAATACCAACGC
>JAEEGL011872549.1_pt1 | contig 11074 bp, 5 predicted proteins | sample 9134231 | NCBI WGS metagenome assembly JAEEGL01 (sample SAMN16246548, study PRJNA631951) | gut metagenome | biome: gut microbiome; feature: rumen; material: fiber-attached | host: Bos | place: Iran: Karaj | collected 2018-10
GATGCATCATCAAAGCGTGGATAAAGGAACAGATTTGTTGAGATATAACGGTTGAACTGGAAGGTAATAGTATTTTCCCATTCAATTTCAGAACGCTTGTATGTTGTATAACCATACAGACGAGTCTTCCACTTTATCATATCAGAGAACTTCCATGTAAGATCAACGGTAATCTCAGAACCGATATCATGAAGGAAATGATTGCCCGCCTCTAATCCGTAGCGTTCAGCAAGGTCAAGACGGTCAACGTATTTCATGTTGTAAGCCGCTGGCGCAAGGTGAACGGTTCCTTTTAGACGGTGCTTAAACCAATCAACATTATAGTCCATACCGACAGAGAGGTTCATATTCAGCGGACTGAAGAAATCGGTATACACTTCGTTTGAGTTGGTGTTATAGCCACGCATAGCCTGGGTATAGGCAATAAACTGCAAAGTATAGTACCATTTCTTTGTAGCCTGAAGACCAAGCTTACCAGTGTATCGAAGAAGGTCTTCTGTCACTTTATAGTTATGAAGCGAATCGCCTTTCGAAGTCTGCATACCCAGCTTCACCTCAAGCTTATTATCCCACTTAACCTTCTGCTTGTTGTTGTAGTTAAGGTTAAGAGTTATAGACCCCAAGGCACTGTAGTTACTCTCGCCACCACGATACCAGTTATCAGAAATAAAGTTCTGAAGGAACTGTAGATAATAATCGCCTGAGAAATTCCAGAAGTTAGGACGATATATCTTCAGACTCATTGGCTCAATATCAGCCTCAATAGCCTTTGGCGCAACCTTGTCAACGAGGTTTGGACGGTTTGTCTTCACACGGTCATCAACCTTACGCGTTGGACCAATCTCCTCAAGCTTAGTTTGAGTTGATTTCACCAAATCGGGACGTGAAAGGTAAATGTGCGCAAGTGCACTATCGAGAGGCATGCTTTCCAATCCTGGAGTGAACGCACGATGAGCAACGTCGCTATAAAATGTAAGCGGAAGAAAAAGCTTAGCGTAAGACTGCTTGAGTTGAAAAGTGCTATCAGGTAAAAATACAGAATCGCGTGCAACAAGAAGTGAATCCATATAGCGTTGCACAAATGGTGAAACTGTCAGTCTATTACCCTTTGTTATATTGTGCTGAGCAGTCATAGATAATGACATTATCAGCATGATGATCAAAAAATATGTTCTCTTCATGAGTTAATTCGTGTTTCTATGTTAAAAATCACGGGTGCAAAGTTAATAATAAAAGATTAAAGTTCTTGCTGATTTCATATTTTTATTGTAATTTTGCACATTGAAATTTTAGAAATTATATAATCGTGGCTGAAACTAAGTACATTTTCGTAACAGGTGGTGTGGTTTCCTCATTAGGTAAGGGAATCATCAGTGCATCAATCGGTAAGCTTCTGCAGGCCAGAGGCTACAATATCACTATTCAGAAGTTTGACCCGTACATCAATATTGACCCGGGAACCCTTAATCCATACGAGCATGGCGAGTGCTATGTTACTGTTGACGGTATGGAAACCGACCTTGACCTTGGACACTATGAGCGTTTTACCGACATCAAGACCACCAAGGCTAACTCAATGACTACAGGTCGTATCTACAAGAGCGTTATCGACAAAGAACGTCGTGGCGACTATTTAGGAAAGACTATTCAGGTGGTACCTCATATCACAGACGAGATTAAACGCAATATTAAGCTTCTTGGACAGAAAAACCACTACGATTATGTAATCACCGAGATTGGTGGTACTATCGGTGACATCGAGAGTGCTCCTTTCATGGAGGCTATTCGTCAGATGAGATGGGAGCTTGGTCAGCGTGCCATCAATATTCATCTTACATACGTTCCTTATCTCAAGGCTGCTGGTGAGCTGAAGACAAAGCCTACTCAGCACAGTGTTAAGGAATTGCAGAGTATAGGTATTCAGCCAGATATTCTGGTACTTCGTACAGAGAAACATCTCGATGATAATATTCGTAAGAAGGTAGCTGCTTTCTGTAACGTTGATTTCGATTGCGTTGTACAGAGCGAAGACCTTCCTTCTATCTACGAAGTTCCTGTAAACATGCAGAACCAAGGTCTTGACGTGGCTATTCTCCGTAAGACAGGCGAACCTATTGGCAAGACACCGGAACTTGGTCCTTGGAAGAAGTTCCTTGAGCGTCGCAATAACGCCACCGAAGAGGTTCATATCGGTTTGGTTGGAAAATACGACCTTCAGGATGCATACAAGAGTATTCGTGAAAGCCTTATCCAGGCAGGTACATATAACGACAAGAAGACCGTTCTTCATTATGTAAACTCTGAGGAGGTTACTGAAGAGAACGTAGCTGAGAAGCTTAAAGGACTTGATGGTGTTGTTATCTGTCCAGGATTCGGTCAGAGAGGTATCGAGGGCAAGATTGTAGCTTGTCACTACACACGTACTCACGACATTCCTACATTTGGTATCTGTCTTGGTATGCAGATGATTGTCATTGAGTTTGCTCGTAACGTTCTTGGCTATAAGGATGCTAACAGCCGCGAGATTGATGAGAAGACCAAGAACAACGTTATCGACATCATGGAGGAACAGAAGAATATTACCAATATGGGTGGTACCATGCGTCTTGGAGCATACGAGTGTGTTCTTAAGCAAGGTTCACGCGTATTCAATATTTATAAGAAAAACGAAATCCAGGAGCGTCATCGTCATCGCTATGAGTTCAACAACGACTATGAGAAAGAGTTCGAGAAACATGGCATGAACTGTGTTGGTCGCAACCCTGAGAGCGATCTCGTAGAGATTGTGGAGATTCCTGGTTTGAAATGGTACATTGGTACACAGTTCCATCCTGAATACCAGAGTACTGTGCTTAAGCCACATCCACTCTTCGTTGATTTCGTGAAAACTGCTATCGAAAATCAAAAATAAAGAAAAGCCTTCTTTTCCCTGTCCTCACCCGCGAGGACGTGGGTAGGCTCGGAAAATTATGGATAAAAACAATATTATTGGTTTTGTGCTTATCGCTGCTGTGATTGTTGGATTCAGCATTTACAACCAGCCATCAGCTGAAGAGCAGCGTGCACAATTTGTACAAGATTCTATTGCTAACGCCAAGCAGGAACAGGCTAAGAAAGCTGCTGAGTTTGCCAACAAACAGAAACAGGCAGAAATAGCTAAAGCCGACAGCGACACTACAGCCTTGTTCTATGCTGCAAAACAAGGTCAGGCACAGAATATTATCTTGAAGAACAGTAAGCTGGAGCTTACTCTTAGTACTAAAGGTGCAAACGTTACTAAGGCATATATTAAAAATGCTAAGGGCGCTAAGCGTTATATCGGTCATAACATTGCTGACAAAACAGGCAATAGCGATGATCTGGGTGGTGTAACTCTCTTTGAAGGAAATGACCAGTCATTGAGCTATGTAATGGAAGCAAAGGAGATGAACATCAACACAGCCGACCTTTTCTTCACTCCATCAGACGTTACTGATTCAACTGTTACCTTTACAGCTCAGGCTGGCGAAGGCAAGACTCTTGAGCTTAGATACTGGCTTGGTCAAGACTATATGTTGCACATGAGCCTTAAGGTTAATGGTATGGCTGGTCTTTTTGGCGCCAATGCCACAAAGCTTTGTGTTAACTGGCAGGAGAAAGCTAAGCAGCAAGAGCGTGGTTTCACTTTCGAAAACCGCTATGCTCGTCTTGACTGGAAAGAAACAGAAGGCGGTACCGACTATCTGAGCGAGGCTTCAAGCAAACAGGAAACAACAGAAGAACAGATCGACTGGATTGCTTTCAAGAACCAGTTCTTCTCTGCTGTTATGATTTCAAAAGACGGCTTTGACAAAGGTGGCGAACTCGCAAGTACAGTTTTCGACAAAAAAGAACAGGAAGGTAAAGCTGTACGCTATCTGAAAGACTTCAAGGCAAATATGAAGACAGCCTTTGACCCAACAGGTGCTAAGGCTTCTGAATTTGAATTCTACTATGGCCCTAATGATTTCTATGTGCTGCAGAACATTGAAAAGCAGAGCACCTTCAACAAGGAGCTTGATATGGAGCACATCGTATATCTCGGTTGGCCATTGTTCCGCTATATCAACCGCTGGTTCACCTTGCCAGTATTCACATGGCTCACCGACTGGGGCTTTGCAATGGGTATTGTACTCATTCTCATCACCCTGTTGTTGAAGTTCATCACCTACCCTATGGTGAAGAAGAGCTATATGAGTTCTGCAAAGATGCGTGTGTTGAAACCAAAATTGGATGAAGCAACAAAGCAGTTCAACAAGCCAGAAGACCAGATGCAGAAGCAGCAGGCTATGATGGCTGAATATGCAAAGTATGGTGTTAGTCCACTTAGCGGTTGTATGCCAATGCTCATTCAGATGCCTATCTGGATTGCAATGTTCAACTTCGTGCCAAACGCTATTCAGCTTCGTGGTGAGAGTTTCTTGTGGATGCAGGACCTTTCTACCTTCGACCCAATATTCGAATGGGGAACTAACCTGTGGCTCATTGGCGATCACCTCTCATTGACCTGTATCCTTTTCTGTGGTGCACAGATTCTATATTCATGGTTCACCATGCAGCAGCAGAAAGACCAGATGGTTGGTCAGCAAGCTGAGCAGATGAAGATGATGCAATGGATGATGTATCTCATGCCATTGATGTTCTTCTTCATGTTCAACGACTATTCATCAGGTCTTAACTTCTACTACTTCGTTTCACTCATCATGTCGGCAGGTATCATGTTTGCTCTGCGCAAGACAACAAACGAAGAGAAGTTGCTTGCTATTCTCGAACAGCGTTACAAGGAGAATCAAGCTAACCCACAGAAGATGGGCGGTCTTGCAGCTCGTATGCAGGCCATTCAGGAATATCAGCAGAAGCAGCAGGAAGAGATGCGTCGCAAGAAAGCTGAATTAGACGAGAAAAAGAAGAATCTTAATAAATAAAACAAATAGTCCGTCATAGAGAGTGACGGACTATCATTGTTTTTGCATATTTACATATATGAATAAAGCTATAGCACTTGCTGCTGCAGCATTAATGGCCTGCGGCAGTATCAACGTAGATGCTCAGAATATGATTCAGAAGAACGATATAAAGCTCGCTTCTGATGTGATGACTCCTGAGGCTCTTTGGGCAATGGGACGTATTGGTGGCGTTGCTCCTTCACCTGATGGTAAGCAGATTGCTTATCAGGTGAGCTATTATAGTGTAAAGGAGAACAAGAGTCACACCATGCTCTTTGTTCAGAACGCCAATGGTAGTGGTAAGAAACAACTCACTACCGACAGCAAGAGCGAAAGCGATGCTGCATGGATAGAAGGCGGAAAGAAGATTGCCTTTATCCGTGGCGGTGAGATATGGAGCATGAATGCCGATGGTACCAACCGTAAGCAGCTTACAAAGACAAACGGCGAGGTTGAGGGCTTCAGCTTCTCTCCTGATGGCAAGAAGGTGGTGTTCATAAAGAGCATTCCTTACTACGGCACAATCAAGAAGAACCCTGATGACCTCGACAAGACTACAGGTTTGCTTATTACAGATATGAACTATCGTCATTGGGATCATTATGTTCAGACTATTACTCATCCTTTTGTTGCTGATGTTACAGCCAACGGCATTTCCGAGGCTAAAGACATCATGGAGGGCGAGCCTTTCGAAGCACCAGTTGCGCCATTTGGTGGCATTGAGCAGATTTGCTGGAGCAACGATAGTAAGTCAATAGCCTATACAAGCCGCAAGTGCGAGGGTGTTGTATATGCAAACTCTACCGACACCGACATATACCTTTATAATATAGAAACAGGCAAGACAAAGAATCTTTGCAAGCAGTTCACCGATGATGCACAGCGTCAGAAGTTTGAAGAGGTTGTAGCTAACACTAACCTCTCAAAGAGCAAGATGCATCAGGCTATTAACAGCAAGGAATTCAAGAATCTAAATGTTGGTTATGATGTGAACCCTCGCTTTTCACCTGATGGCAAGTATATTACTTGGCTGAGCATGGAACGTGATGGTTATGAGGCTGACCTCAATCGTCTTTGCCTCTATGAGATTGCAACAGGTAAGAAAACCTATATCACCAATGCCGAAAATTTCGACTCTAATGTAGATGACTATACATGGGCTCCTGATTCTAAGAGCCTTTATTTCATGGGTGTTTGGCATGCTACAGAGCGTATATATAATGTAACTCTTGCTGGTCAGGTAAAGCAGATTACCGACGATGGCTGGTACGATTACGGTTCTGTTCAGATGCTTGGCAAGAAGCAGCTTGTTGCCACCCGTCACTCTTTCCTCGCAAGTGATGACATCTATGTTATCACTCCTGACAAGAAAGAGAAGAAGGCAAAGGTTGAACAGGTAACAGAAGAAAACAAACACATCTTCAAGCAGTTGGCTAAGCCTACTATCCAACAGCGTTGGGTAAAGACTACCGACGGCAAGGAAGAACTTGTTTGGATTATCCTTCCACCTCATTTCGATGCAAATAAAAAATATCCTACTCTATTGTTCTGTGAGGGCGGTCCACAGAGCCCTGTTAGTCAGTTCTGGAGCTACCGTTGGAACATGTTCATCATGGCTTCTCAGGGTTATGTAGTTGTTGCTCCTAACCGTCGTGGCCTTCCAGGTTTCGGTCATGAGTGGAACGAGCAGGTTAGTCAAGACTGGACTGGTCAGTGCATGAACGACTATCTCTCTGCTATCGACGACGCAGCTACTCTGCCTTTCGTTGACAAAGACAAGCTCGCTGCCGTAGGCGCAAGCTTCGGTGGTTTCTCAGTATATTATCTTGCTGGTCATCACGACAAGCGTTTCAAGGCTTTCATCGCCCACGATGGTGCTTTCAACCTTGAATCAATGTACACCGACACCGAAGAGGCATGGTTCTCTAACTGGGAATATGATGATGCATACTGGAATAAAGACCAGACTGCAGCAGCTAAGAAAACCTACGAGAATAGTCCTCATAAGTTTGTTGACAAGTGGGACACCCCAATTCTTGTTATTCACGGTGAGAAAGACTACCGTATCAATGCCAATCAGGGTATGGGCGCTTTCAATGCAGCCCGTATGCGCGGCATTCCAGCCGAACTTCTTCTTTTCCCAGACGAAAACCACTGGGTGCTGAAACCACAGAATGGTATCTTGTGGCAGCGCACTTATTTCAACTGGCTTAAGAAGTGGCTGAAAGATTAAAGACCCCTCCCGTCCTCCCCTCCAGAGGGGGAGGAGAAGATAAAAGCCAACACTTCGCCGTTTTAAAAATGAAGAACAAAAGCGCTTTGTGCTTAAAGTTAATCAAGAATTTTAGACGAGTTGATAAAAAAAGGTTTAGATAAAGACAAAACTAAAAAATATGAGTGATAAGATTTCAACTTTGAGAGATTCTGCTGCCCTTCGTTGGACAGCTCTCTTACTTTTGGCACTTGCTATGTTCTGTGCCTACATTTTCGTGGATATCCTCTCTCCTATTAAAGATTTGATGGAGAGTCAGCGTGGTTGGGATTCCACAGCCTTTGGTACCATGCAGGGTTCAGAAACGTTCCTTAATGTTTTTGTATTCTTCCTTATCTTTGCCGGTATCATCCTCGATAAGATGGGTGTTCGTTTCACAGCCCTTCTTTCTGGTGCAGTAATGCTTTTTGGTGCTTGCATCAAGTATTATGCTATCAGCGACAGTTTCATTGGTAGCGGTCTTGAAACATGGTTTACCAATCACCTCAACTATATTCCTGGTTTCGACGAAATGGGTGTTTCTCCTTTCTACGAGGGAATGCCTGCCTCTGCAAAGCTTGCAGCTATCGGTTTCATGATTTTCGGTTGTGGAACAGAGATGGGTGGTATCACAGTGTCACGTGGTATTGTAAAATGGTTCAAGGGTCGTGAGATGGCTCTGGCAATGGGTTCAGAGATGGCTTTGGCACGTCTTGGTGTTGCCACCTGTATGATTTTCTCACCATTCTTCGCTAAGCTTGGCGGCAATATCGATGTTAGCCGCTCTGTAGCCTTTGGTGTTGTTCTGCTTTGCATTGCCCTCATCATGCTTGTTGTTTATTTCTTCATGGATAAGAAACTTGATTCTCAGACAGGCGAAGCAGAGGAAAAAGACGATCCTTTCAAGATTAGCGACCTCGGTCAGATTCTCTCTTCATTAGGTTTCTGGCTTGTCAGTCTGCTTTGCGTGCTCTACTATTCAGCTATCTTCCCATTCCAGAAGTATGCTGTAAACATGCTGCAGTGCAACCTTTCTTTCACCGAGGTATCTGCCGATAGTTTCTGGGCTTCAAGTTCAGTAACCATCATTCAGTATATCATCATGCTCGTAGTAGCAGCTGGCGCTTTCGCAAGCAACTTCCAAAAGAAAAAGAGCCTTAAGATAGGTCTTATGGCAGCATCTATCGTTGCTCTTATCTGTTATTGCTACATGGGTTATATGCGTCAGAGTGCAGAGAGTATCTTTGCTGTGTTCCCTCTCCTTGCAGTAGGTATCACACCAATCCTTGGTAACTATGTTGACCACAAGGGTAAGGCTGCTTCAATGCTCGTTTTGGGTTCATTGCTCCTTATTTTCTGTCACCTCACTTTTGCCTTCATTCTTCCTGAGTTCAAGGGTAATCAGGTAGGCGGTGTTGTTGTGGCATACGTAACAATTCTTATTCTTGGTGCATCTTTCTCACTTGTTCCAGCAGCTCTGTGGCCATCAGTTCCAAAGCTTGTTGATGCCAAGATCATTGGTTCGGCTTATGCTTTGATTTTCTGGATTCAGAATATCGGTCTGTGGTTGTTCCCATTGCTCATTGGTAAGGTGCTCGACAAGACTAATGTTGGTGTCAGCGATGCAACTCAGCTTAACTACACTTGGCCTCTAATCATGCTTGCAAGCCTTGGAATTGCTGCATTCTTCATTGGTATCTATCTCAAGGTGGTAGATAAGAAGAAGCATCTGGGACTTGAAGAGCCAAATATAAAATAAAAGAAGATAGAGGAAGTTAAAGGGAGTTATGCCGCTTATAGCGGCGGAGATAGAGGACATGTGCTACGCAATTGAATATTGAATATTGAAAAATTCATAATTGGATAATTGGTAATCGGCGTAGCCGAATAATTCAACATTCCAAATTCCAAATTCGTAATTCACATTAGTCTTCTTCTATCTCCTTCTAACTTCTTTTAACTACTAGACTAAGAATCGAAATAATTAAAAATAATTCTATGTTTGAAAACCAACCTAAAGGTCTTTATGCTCTGGCTTTAGCCAATACAGGTGAGCGTTTTGGTTACTACACCATGCTTGCCGTGTTTGCTTTGTTCCTTAGAGCAAACTTTGGCCTGTCAGCTGGAGTAGCAGGAAGTATTTATTCTGCTTTCCTCATGCTCGTTTATTTCTTGCCACTTGTTGGTGGTGTGTTAGCCGATAAGATCGGTTACGGTAAGTGTGTAACTATCGGTGTTGTCATCATGTTCCTCGGCTACTTGTTCCTCTCAGTTCCTCTGGGTGGTGGTTCTGTTGCCTTGGTAAGTATGCTTGCTGCCCTTGTGTTTATTTCTTTTGGAACAGGTTTGTTCAAGGGAAATCTGCAGGTTATGGTAGGTAACCTCTATGACGACCCACGTTATCAGAGTCAGCGCGACAGCGGTTTCTCTGTGTTCTACATGGCCATCAACATTGGTGCTCTGTTTGCTCCAACCATGGCAGTAAAGATTATGGAATGGGCACAGACAAGTCTTCACTACAGCGAAAACGATTCTTATCACTTTGCTTTCATGGTGGCTTGTGCATCATTGATTCTTTCTATTGCCATCTACTATGCTTTCCGTTCATCTTTCCGTCATGTAGAAGGTGGCAAGAAAGCTGCAAATGTAGAGGCACAGCCTGTTGAAGAACTCTCTAAGCAGGAAACACACGACCGCATCGTTGCCCTTTGTCTTGTTTTTGCTGTTGTTATCTTCTTCTGGATGGCTTTCCACCAGAATGGTCTTTCTCTTACATATTTCGCAGATGAGTTTGTACAGAAGGAAGCTACAGGTATTACAGGGATGGCATTTGATGTAACAAACCTTGTTGCAATTGTATTCATCGTTTATTCTTCATTCAGCTTCTTCCAGAGCAAGAGCGCTCAGGGCAAGCTCATCTCTACTGTTGTTTTCCTTGCAGCAGCTGGAATGATTGCTTACAACTATGGTAACAGCACAGAGGTAGTAGCCGTTTCTGCTCCTATCTTCCAGCAGTTCAACCCATTCTATGTTGTTGCCCTCACACCTGTTTCTATGGGTATCTTCTCATGGTTGGCAAAGAATGGCAAAGAGCCTTCAGCACCTCGTAAAATTGCTTACGGTAGGGTTGTTGCTGGTGTAGCCTACGGCTTGATGATTCTTGCTTCCTTAGGTTTGAACACTCCAGATGCCCAGGCTGCAGCTGGCGAGAATGCCACATATACTTCTGCTTGGTGGCTCATCGGCACTTATCTTATTCTTACCTTCGGTGAGTTGTTGCTTTCACCTATGGGAATCAGCTTTGTAAGTAAGGTTGCTCCTCCTAAGTATAAAGGCACTATGATGGGTGGTTGGTTCGTTGCAACTGCTATTGGTAACCAGCTCGTAATGGTTGGTGGTCTTCTCTGGGGCAACCTCCCATTGTGGATGGTATGGAGCGTGTTCATCGTTCTCTGCCTACTCTCAGCCCTCTTCATGTTCGCTATCATGAAGAAGCTTGAGAAAGTGTGCTAAATCTGCGCACGCTTTCAGCGTGCTAAATGATAAACGACAAACGATAAATGATAATATATGCCTACTGTGCTCTTGCATGGTAGGCTTATTTATTTTCACAAAGAAATATATTAATAATTTAATTTAATACTTTCTTATGTAGAATATTATTTTTTTACTCAACTAAAGCTTGCTTATTCTAAAATTTCATCAATTTGTCTTGATAAAATAATTAACTTGGAACTTGTATAATTTTATAATTCATAATTAAATAACTCTACATCGCCCGTAGGGCGACTAATTCCACATTCAACATTCCACATTCAAAATTCTTTTATTACCTTTGCAAGCAGTTATAAAAACAACA
>JAEEGL012347226.1_pt1 | contig 11074 bp, 9 predicted proteins | sample 9134231 | NCBI WGS metagenome assembly JAEEGL01 (sample SAMN16246548, study PRJNA631951) | gut metagenome | biome: gut microbiome; feature: rumen; material: fiber-attached | host: Bos | place: Iran: Karaj | collected 2018-10
AGTGAAAAATTTCGCGCAAAACTTGCACAATTAGAAATAATTATGTAATTTTGCAGCCCAAAACGACAATAATTACATAAAATAATACAAAAAGACAATGAAAAGAACGTTTCAGCCGCACAATCGCCGCCGCGTGAACAAGCATGGTTTCCGCGAGCGCATGGCAACAAAGAATGGTCGTCGCGTACTGGCTTCCCGCCGTGCTAAGGGCCGTAAGAAGTTGACAGTATCTGACGAGCACCACGGAAAGTAAATCCTACAGCTCATGGATAAGAATTGGGTATGTTTTTTAAGAAATGTACCCAATTTTTTTGTTGTCTCAATAATTCTTCGTAACTTTGCCTTCCAATAGAATAAATGTATTATTATAATGAACGCGAAGGATTTCTTTGGCAAGCTGTTCAGCCGCTATCTCGTAGGCCACCTGCTGGCGATGGTAGTAGTGGTGGTGCTACTGTGTGCAGGGGTCAAGTTCGGCCTCGACATCTATACACACCATGGAGAGGGCATCGTGGTACCCGACCTCAAGGGCATGACCTTTGAGAAGGCTTACCGGCTGCTGGAAGAGGATGGCCTGGCCATTGTCGTGAGCGACTCCGGCTACAACAAGAAGCTGCCTGCTGACTGCATCCTGGCACAGACGCCTGGATATGGGCAGCACGTGAAACAGGGACATGTGGTGTATGTGACAGTCAACTCTCCGTCGTCGCCGACGCTTGTCATTCCCGACATCGTCGACAACTCCAGCGTCCGCGAGGCTGAAGCCAGACTGATGGCCATGGGCTTCCGGATGACAGAGCCACAGATGGTCGACGGCGAGAAAGACTGGGTATATGGCATCCTCTGCCGTGGCCGCCGCGTGTCCAACGGTGACAGACTGTCAACCGACTACCCGCTGACGCTGATGGTCGGCAAGGGCACCTTCGACGACACGGAGGACGTGGACTACGTGAATCCCATCTACGACCCCGTGGAAGGCGAGACGGACGACTTTGAGGAAGTGACGGAACCACCGACAGGCATTTAGCATCATGACGGAAGAACTGGACGACATCTTACTGAACGACGAGCTGGAGGCCGCTGCACTGGACAGCAGCGATGGCAACGGGCAACTCTATGAGCACCTGCGCATGGAGATAGACCGTGGCCAGGTGCCTGTTCGCATCGACAAATACATGTCAGAGCACGTGCAGCACTCGTCACGGAACCGCATACAGAAGGCTGCCGACGCCGGTTTCGTACATGTCAACGGCAAGCCCGTGAAGAGCAACTACAAGGTTCGTCCGGGCGACATCGTCACGCTGATGCTCGACCGCCCGCACTACGACACGACCATCGAGGCAGAGGACATTCCCCTGGAGGTGGTGTACGAGGACGACCAGCTGATGGTTATCAACAAGCCGGCAGGCATGGTGGTACACCCAGGGGTGGGCAATTTCCACGGCACACTGGTCAACGCCATTGCGTGGCACTTGCGAGAGCTGCCGTCGTACGACCCCAACGACCCCAGCGTGGGACTGGTTCACCGCATCGACAAGGACACCAGCGGACTGCTCGTCGTGGCGAAGACACCCGACGCAAAGACGGAGCTGGGCGCACAGTTCTTCAACCACGACACCCACCGCTCGTATCAAGCATTGGTGTGGGGCAACTTCACGGAGGACACTGGGCGCATCGAGGGCAACATCGGACGTGACCCGCGCGACCGTCAGCGTATGGCGGTGTTCCCCGCCGGCTGCGACATCGGCAAGACGGCCGTCACCCACTACCGGGTGCTCGAGCGCTACGGCTATACCACACTGGTGGAGTGTCGGCTGGAAACAGGACGCACACATCAGATACGCGCCCACATGAAGCACATCGGCCACCCGCTGTTCGGCGACGAGCGTTACGGCGGCACGGAAATCCTGCGTGGCGAGCGGACTGCCAGCTACAAGGCGTACATCCAGAACTGCTTCAAGCTGTGCTCCCGCCAGGCCCTGCATGCCCGCACACTGGGATTCGTCCACCCCGTGACAGGCGAGCAGATGGACTTCAGCGCACCCCTGCCTGCCGACATGGACGCGCTGATAGAGAAATGGCGAAACTATACGAAATCGTCATAACGTCATAACGAAATAACGACACATCAAAAAAAGATAAAAGACAATATGAAACAACTGAAACGAAACATTGCTATTGTGTGTGGCGGAGACTCGTCGGAGCACGACGTATCGCTCCGTTCCGCACAGGGATTATACTCCTTTTTCGACAAGGAACGCTATAACGTGTACATCGTCGACATCAAGGGACAGGACTGGCACGTCGAACTGCCAGGAGGTCTGACGGCCCGCATCGACCGCAACGACTTCTCATTCGTAGAGGACGGCAAGGCCAAGCTGTTCGACTATGCCTACATCACCATCCACGGCACACCAGGCGAGAACGGCATCCTGCAGGGCTACTTCGACCTCATCGGACTGCCCTACTCCACCAGTGGCGTGCTGGTCGAGGCCATGACGTTCGACAAGTTCGTGCTCAACCAGTACCTGCGTGGCTACGGTGTCGCCGTGGCCGACTCGCTGCTTATCCGCCAGGGCTACGAACAGCTGGTCAGCGACGACGAGATCGAGCAGCGCATCGGCATGCCCTGCTTCGTCAAGCCCGCCGCCGACGGCTCCAGCTTCGGCGTGTCGAAGGTGAAGAACAAGGACCAGCTGGCACCCGCCATTCGCAAGGCTATGCTGGAGAGTCCCGAAATCATGGTCGAACAGTATCTGGAGGGCACGGAGATTACCTGCGGCATCTACAAGACCCGCGACAAGACGGTCGTCTTCCCCATAACCGAGGTCGTGACCAACAACGAGTTCTTCGACTACGACGCCAAGTACAACGGACAGGTGCAGGAGATTACCCCTGCCCGCATTTCGGAAGGCATCGCCCGCCGTGTCCGCGAAATCACCAGCCACATCTACGACATCCTGCACTGTAACGGCATTATCCGCATCGACTACATCGTCTCGCCGCAGGGCAAGATCACGATGCTTGAGGTGAACACCACACCAGGCATGACGCTCACCAGCTTCATACCCCAGCAGGTAAAGGCCGCCGGCCTGAAGATGAGCGACGTGCTGACGGACATTGTGGAAAACCAATTCTAAGGGAAAAGTAATATATTTGTTGATGCTGTTATGGAGTATGATGTAAAAGAGTTTGACGAGATAAGACCGTATGAAGCCGGTGAGATGAAGCAGGCCTTCGAGGAACTGCTCAACGACCGCCAGTTCTCGCTGTTGCTGAAAAGCTATGTGCCCTGGCTGCCCAAGAGCATCCGCAACGGACTGTTGCGGATGGCCTTCACAGGCGTCAAGACACCGCTCGACTTCCAGCTGCGGTTCATGAAGCCCGTCGTGTGGCACGTCATCCGCAAGCATACCGACGGCTGTACCTTCGATGACTCCGCGCTAAAAGGCAATCATCATTCTCAGTCACCAATTGTCAATCCTCAGTCAAGATACACCTTCGTCTCCAACCATCGCGACATCGTGCTCGACTCGGCATTCCTCGACGTCATGCTCCATAAGCACGGCTACCCCACCACGGTAGAGATAGGCATCGGCGACAACCTGCTCATATATCCGTGGATCAAGCGCCTCGTACGCATGAACAAGGCGTTTACCGTGCGACGTGGCTTGACGGCCCACGAGATGATGCGCTCGTCGCAGCTCATGAGCAGCTACATCCACTATGCTGTGACCCAGAAGAAGGAGAACATCTGGATAGCACAGCGCGAGGGCCGTGCCAAGGACTCCGACGACCGCACCCAGGACAGCGTCCTGAAGATGCTGGCCATGGGCGGCCCCAGTGTGGCCGGCGGCTCACCCGCCGACAGCCTCCGCGACCTGAACATCGTGCCGCTCACCATCAGCTACGAGTATGACCCCTGCGACTACCTGAAGGCCCAGGAGTTCCAGCAGAAGCGCGACAACCCCGCCTTCAAGAAGTCACGACAGGACGACCTCGACAACATGAAGACGGGCATCCTCGGCTACAAGGGGCGCGTCCACTACCACTGCGCCGCGCCCATCAACACATGGCTCGACGAGCTGAAAGACCTGCCGCGCAAGGAGTTCTTTACCGCTCTCAGCCAGCGCATGGACGTCGAGCTGCACCGCCACTACCGCCTGTACCCCTGCAACTACATCGCCCTCGACCAGTTGGAGGGCGGCAGTACACATGCCGACCACTACACGCAGCAGGATGTCGACCGCTTCGAGCAGTACCTGCAGGGACAGCTGGCCAAGATCAGCATCCCCGACAAGGACGAGGCATTCCTTCATGAGCGTATGCTGACCATGTATGCCAACCCCGGAAGAAACTATTTAAAGGTAAAAAAAGTAAAATGACGAACGCATGAAACACAGTGGCTGCATGATACATGTGACGAAGAGGATTTTACCCCTTTGCCTTTTTACCTTTTTTCTTCTCTCCTGCGAGTCGGACAGCTACGACAAGGGTGAGGGCAAGTACTCGAACACGCTGGCCGAAATGGCCGAGCTGACGGTGAACACACAGAAGCAGGGTGTCAGCTTCGTCACTGACGACGGCATCAGCTACAACCTGTCGACGCCCTATACAGCCAAATGGATTGAGACTGCCGACACCACCTATCGCACCATCATCTATTACGACAAGCTGGACGACGGACGCGCCAAGACGGTGTCGTGCGGACAGGTTGGCACACTGTCGCCAATAGCCCACTGGCGTTTTAAGAAGCAGCCGCAAGACCCTGTGGGCGTGGAGAGCGCATGGTTGGCCAAGAGCGGCAAGTACATCAATCTCGGACTGCTCGTCAAGAGCGGTTACGTGGACGACAAGGAGGGCGGCCATGTCGTCGCATTGGCCTGCGACACGGTGCTGGCCAACGGTGACGGCACCCAGACGGCCTACTACCGGCTGCTGCACGAACAGGGCGACACACCGGAGTACTACACCAACCGCCGCTACCTGAGCATCCTGCTGCCTGCCGACAACCGCCCCGATACCGTCAGCCTCAGCATCGTCACCTACAATGGCGGCTTTGAACGCAGCTTTGCACTGAAGTAAGAAACAGAATGAAATTACAATACAAGACATGTTAGAAGTACGCAACCTACACGCCCGTATCGGCGAGAAAGAGATACTGAAAGGCATCGACCTCGCCATTAACGACGGTGAGACGCATGCCATCATGGGACCGAACGGCTCGGGCAAGTCAACACTGTCGGCCGTCCTCGTGGGCAATCCGCTCTACGAGGTGACAGAGGGCGAGGCATGGTTCAACGGAAAGAACCTGCTGGAGATGCTGCCCGAAGACCGCGCCCACGAGGGTCTCTTTTTGAGTTTCCAGTACCCCGTGGAGATTCCTGGTGTCTCGATGACCAACTTCATGAAGGCGGCCATCAACGAGAAACGCAAGTACCAGGGGCTGGAGCCGATGAACGCTGCCGAGTTCCTGAAACTGATGCGCGAAAAGCGCAAAGTGGTCGAGCTGGACTCGAAACTGGCCAACCGCTCGGTGAACGAGGGGTTCAGCGGCGGTGAGAAAAAGCGCAATGAGATATTCCAGATGGCCATGCTGGAGCCTAAACTGTCGATACTCGACGAGACGGACTCCGGCCTCGACGTCGACGCCATGCGCATCGTGGCCGAGGGTGTCAACAAACTACAGCGCCCTGACACGTCGTGCATCGTCATCACCCACTACGACCGCCTGCTGGAGATGATTCGACCGCAGTATGTCCACGTGCTCTATCAGGGCCGCATCGTCAAGACTGGCGGCCCGGAGCTTGCCGTCGAGATACAGGAGCACGGCTACGACTGGATCAAGGAAGAGATAGGTGAGGAGTAAGGCGCCATAATCATCTTGCACTAACTAAGCAACGAGAAAGAAAAATGATGGATACACCAGGCTCTGAACAACAATATATAGACTTATTCCGACAGTGCCGTCCAATGATTGACGGACACAGCAGCAACATGATGAATGCCGTGCGCGACGAGGCCTTCAACCGCTTCGCTGCAAGTGGCTTCCCCACTCGCAAGGTGGAGCGGTACAAGTACACCGACATCGCGAAGCTCTTTGCCCCAGACTACGGTCTGAACTTGAACCGCCTGCAGATTCCCGTCGACCCCTACAAGGCCTTCCGCTGCGACGTGCCGAACCTCTCGACCAGCCTCTACTTCGTGGTCAACGACGCGTTCTATGACCAGGCGCAGCAGCTCCCCGCCTCTTTAAGGGGAGGGGTTAGGGGTGGGGTACTTCCCGACGGTGTCATCATCGGCTCCCTGAAGGAGGTATCCACTCACCTCTCACCTCTTACCACTCACCTCTCCAACTACTACAACCGCCTCGCCGCCAAGGCCAGCGATGCCGTCACCGACCTGAACACCATGCTGGCGCAGGACGGCCTGCTGGTCTACGTACCTAAGAACGTGAAGGTAGACCGTGCCGTACAGGTCATCAACATCCTGCGCTCCGACGTCGACCTCATGGTCAACCGCCGCATTCTCATCATCCTCGAGGCCGGTGCCGAACTGAAGATGCTCTTCTGCGACCATGCAGCCGACGACCGTCACTTCCTGGCCACGCAGGTCATCGAGGCATACGTTGGCGAGAACGCCTCGCTCGACCTCTACTGCCTTGAGGAGACCCACCACAAGAACGTCCGCGTCAGCAACGTCTACATCGACCAGCAGCGTGACAGCCGCGTCAACCACAACGTCATCACGCTGCACAACGGCATCACCCGCAACCGCCTTGACCTCACCTTCTCTGGCGAGGGTGCCGAGTGTCAGTGCCACGGCTGCGTCATCGCCGACAAACAGCAGCACGTCGACAACAACACACTCATCGTCCACAAGGTGCCTCACTGCACCTCCAACGAACTGTACAAATACGTGCTCGACGACAAGGCCACTGGTGCCTTTGCGGGTCGTGTCCTCGTGGAACACGGTGCACAGAAGACCGCCTCGCAGATGACCAACCAGAACTTGACAGCCACCCGCGAGGCCCGCATGTACACCCAGCCGATGCTCGAGATCTACGCCGACGATGTCAAGTGCGCCCACGGCTCCACCGTCGGCCAGCTCAACGATGCTGCCCTCTTCTACATGCGACAGCGTGGCATCGCGCTGCCGGAGGCCAAGCTCCTGCTGCAGAACGCCTTCATCAACGAGGTCATCGACAAGATGCAGCTCGAGCCCCTCCGCGACCGGCTGCACTACCTCGTCGAGAAGCGCTTCCGTGGCGAGCTGAACAAGTGTGAGGGGTGCAAGCTCTGTCAATAGAAGCCCCCTAAAAAAGGAGAATTGTCAAAAACCGTATCATAAAGCGATGCTAGTAAAGACCTTTTGTGCTGCCGTCAACGGACTGGAAGTAACCACGGTCACCGTAGAGGTAAGCATGTCGCGCGGAGTACAGTTTCACCTGACAGGACTTGCCGACACCGCTGTCAGGGAGAGCTACGACCGCATCAAGGCAGCACTTATCAACAACGGCTTCAAGATGCCCACGATGGACATCACGGCTAACCTGTCGCCTGCTGACATCAAGAAGGAAGGCTCCGGCTATGACCTGCCGCTGGCTATCGGCATCATGGCTGCCAACGGTAAAGTGGAAGAAGAACGGCTGTCACAGTACATGCTCGTCGGCGAGCTGGGACTTGACGGACGCCTACAGCCTATACGCGGTGCGCTGCCCATCGCCATCCGAGCAAGAAAAGAGAAATTCAAGGGACTTATCGTGCCACAGCAGAACATCCGCGAGGCCGCTGTTGTCAACCAGTTGGAGGTCTATGGCATGGAGACACTGATGGACGTCATACGGTTCCTGAACGGCGACTCCTCCTATCAACCGACCATCATTGACACGCGCCGCGAGTTCTACGAACAGCAGAACCACTACGAGCTGGACTTCAGCGACGTCCGTGGACAGGAAAGCGTGAAGCGCGCCTTGGAGGTGGCTGCAGCCGGTGGCCACAACCTCATCATGATTGGCCCACCGGGCAGTGGTAAGTCGATGTTGGCCAAGCGTCTGCCCTCCATATTGCCGCCTCTGTCACTGGCCGAGAGCCTGGAAACCACACAGATACATTCCGTTGCCGGTAAACTGAACCGTGACACCAGTCTCATCAGCCAGCGTCCCTTCCGTGCGCCACATCATACCATCTCGCAGGTCGCCCTCGTAGGCGGTGGCAATAATCCGCAGCCCGGCGAGATTTCGCTGGCGCATAATGGCGTCTTGTTCCTTGACGAGATGCCAGAATTGAGCCGCAGCGTCCTTGAGGTGTTGCGCCAGCCCTTGGAAGACCGCAAGATTACCATCAGCCGCGCAAAATATAGTGTGGAGTACCCTTGCTCATTCATGCTCGTAGCCTCGATGAACCCCTGTCCCTGCGGCTACTATGGCGATCCTACTCACCATTGTGTATGTACGCCCGGGCAGATTCAGCGTTACATGAACAAGATTTCAGGGCCGTTGCTCGACCGTATTGACATCCACTGTGAGATACAGGCCGTGCCATTTGCACAACTTAGTCAGATGCAGCCAGGCGAACCTTCGTCAGCTATCCGTGAGCGTGTCATCGCAGCCCGAAAGATACAAGAAGAGCGTTTCAAGCCCTTTAAGGGTATCCATTGCAATGCTCAGATGTCCGAGAAGATGCTTCACCAGTTTGCCGAGCCCGATGCCCAGTCGCTCGACATGCTACGCATGGCCATGGAGCGGCTGAAACTCTCTGCCCGTGCCTACAGCCGTATATTAAAGGTTGCAAGAACCATTGCCGACCTTGCCGGCTCGGAGCAGGTACAGTCCATGCACATTGCCGAGGCCATCGGGTATCGGAATCTGGATAGAGGCGACTGGGCAGAGAGAGGAATATAAGTACCAAAATATAGAATATAAAAAATGAATAGAAATGGTTTAGTTGAGGAATACAACAAACAACTGATAATTGCAAATAGTGTTCATACTGACGAACTCTACCAATTGCTGACTGAAATACAAGGAGTTGATGCCACTGCGAGATCCTGGCCGTGCCCTTCGCCCACCTTTTGTGAAATTAAAGCTACATTTTAAGCATGTCAGAACTATGATAACGACAAACAAACTACTGAAACCATGCCTACTTTTGGTCATGGTTGCATTGACAAACAATGCAGACGCGAAGAAGAAAACTGTAGTTAAAGATTACTGGCCCAATGGTGAACCCATAGCTGAGTGGTTCAGCGATACGGCAAAGGTGGATGTCGCCACGCTGGGCAAACGCTACCTTCTGACCGACTACGGCGTGCGCCAGGGCACTAACGAGGTGCAGACACGCGCCATTCAGGCCGTGATAGACCGTGCCGCCAAGCAGGGCGGCGGAGTGGTGGTAGTGCCTAAGGGCACATTCTACAGCGGCAGTCTGTTCTTCCGCCAAGGCACCCATCTGATGGTAGAAGAGGGTGGGGTACTGAAGGGCTCCGACCGCATACGTGACTTCGAGATACGCGAGACGCGCATCGAGGGGCAGACCTGCAAGTACTTCACCGCCCTGGTGAATGCCGACAGCATCAACGGATTCACTATCTGTGGCAAGGGCACCATCGACGGTAATGGCACCTCCTACTGGGAAGAGTTTTGGATTCGGCGCCAGTGGAACCGGCAGTGTACTAACAAGGATGCACAACGCCCGCGCCTGACCTACATCACCAACTCAGAAAACGTCACCATACAAGACGTGCGGCTCATCAACTCGCCCTACTGGACCAACCACATCTATCGTTGCCACCACGTTCGCTATCTCGACCTCTATATCTATTCCTCCACAGTGGATATCAAGGGACCATCGACCGATGCCATCGACATCGACGTGTGCCACGACGTGCTGGTGCGAGGCTGCTATATGAACGTCAACGACGATGCCGTAGTGCTCAAGGGCGGCAAGGGCACCTTTGCCGACCAAGCACCGGAAAACGGCCCCTGCTACAACATCTTGGTAGAGAACTGTCACTACGGCACCACCCACGGCTGCATGACGCTCGGCTCGGAGAGCGTGACCGACTGGAATGTCATCATGCGCAATTGTAGGGCCGACAACACCAATAATGTGCTGTGGCTGAAGATGCGTCCCGACACGCCGCAACGCTATCAGCATGTGCGAATAGAGAACTTCACCGGCAAGTGTCGCAACTTCCTGCTCGTGCGTCCCTGGACTCAGTTCTACGAGAAACAGGAGCGTCAGGACATGCCACTCTCAGAATGCAGCAACATGACCTTCCGCAACATACGAATGACGTGCAACGTGTTCTTCAACGTCACCGGGTCGGATAAATACGCACTGAGAAACTTCGACTTCGAAGACATCGACTGCAGTGACTATGGCAAGGAGAAACCTTTCAGCAAGCGGCCCGTGGAGGGGCTGACGTTGAAGAATGTCAAGATAAACGGCGAAATGATAGAATAGCCTATGAACGTGTTTCTAAAAAAAATCATTTGCCTCGCCTTAATGCTTATGGCGGTGATGGCCGACAGTGCTCAGAGCAGGACCGACGTGCAGCTCAACGACGGATGGACCATACGACCCATCAGCGACCCTTCACCCGGCAAGCAAGGCACTTTAGTGACGCTGCCACACACGTGGAATGCCAACTACGTGAAGGGCACTTTCTACAATCGTGAGACGATGGTTTATACTCGTTCGCTCAACGTCAGCAACGAAATGCTTCGTGAACATCGTGTGTTCCTCCGTTTTGAGGGCGTGAACTCAGTGGCCGATGTCTTTGTAAACCGGAAGACTGCTGGTCAACACAAGGGTGGCTATACAGCCTTCTGCATGGAGGTGACCGACCTTCCGCATGAGGGTGACAACGAATTGGAGGTATGGGTTGGCAATGCCTTCCGCACCGACGTGCTGCCTATCGCAGGCGATTTCAACGTCTATGGCGGAATCCATCGCCCCGTACACCTGTTGATAACAGCCAAAGACTGTATCTCACCCACTGACTATGCCTCGAGTGGCGTGTATGTGCACCAGGAGAAAGTATCGCGGCAGGAGGCAGAACTCCGCATAGA
>JAEEGL017444188.1_pt1 | contig 11074 bp, 8 predicted proteins | sample 9134231 | NCBI WGS metagenome assembly JAEEGL01 (sample SAMN16246548, study PRJNA631951) | gut metagenome | biome: gut microbiome; feature: rumen; material: fiber-attached | host: Bos | place: Iran: Karaj | collected 2018-10
CCCCACCGCCCAGGAGCTCACCCCAACCCCCACCGCGATCTCTCAGAATATCTCCTGGCTGCCTGACGTGACGCCCACCCCCACGCCTTACGTGTGGAGCGAGCCTACCCAGAACACCAGCATAAAATATGCCGACTGGATGGCGCAGCCCGGCGACACCAGCACCGTCAGACCCACTCCCACTCCCACCCCCTACAACATGTGGGAGGAGCTCCAGCAGGAGATCGATTCCACCTGGGGCAGCATGACGCCCACCCCCGCGCCCACCCGCGGCACGGTCAAAAAGGGTTCCGACCCCGAGCTTATACGGGAGCTCCAGTGGCAGCTCATACAGCTGGGCTGGCTGGAAAACGGCGGCGCGACCGGCGAATATGACGCCGCCACGGTCAAGGCGGTCCGGGATTTCCAGACCTATATGAACAACGCCTACGGCGCGGGTCTCACCGTGGACGGCATTTGCGGAGCCAAGACGTTCAGTTTTCTTGACAACTACGGGATCTCCGCAAAGCCCACTCCCGGCATCACGCCCACTCCCACGCCCCAGGTATACGTAATAGACAAGAACTCATCGCCCCTGGAGATCCGCGAGCTCCAGCTGCTGCTTACTTCCAACGGTTGGTACTCGGGCGCCGCCAACGGCGTTTACGACGCGAACACCATGGAAGCGGTGCTCCAGTTCCAGTCCTATGTCAATTCCTCCACCGGCGTGCAGTACGTGAGCGAGACCGGCTACGCGGACGAGCACACCGTGCTGCTGCTCAAATGGGGCGAATTCATCAAGCCCCAGGTCACGCCCACTGTCACGCCCGAACCTTCTCCCACCGCCACCGCCGATCCCTATGACGAGACCGACCAGATGGTGGAGCTGTTCGAGCCGGCGGACGTGATCGTGAGCGCCGAAGGCAATGTGCGCGTGTACGAAAGCGCCAGCGAAAACAGCCGCGTACTGGGCATAGTCGCCCACAACAGCCGCCTTGTGATGCTGGCCGGCAGCCAGAACTGGGCGATGGTGGCTTCCTCCAACGGACAGACCGGCTTTATGCGCCTGTGCGACATAGAGATCCAGAACCCCACCGGACAGGATACCAATGAAGGCTACAGCATAAACGAGAATTCCTCTGTCGACGACATCAAATCCCTGCAGGAACTGCTCATCACCCAAGGCTGGTTAAGCGGCGCCGCCGACGGCGTGTACGGCAGGCAGACCCGCGCCGCCGTGAGCGCGTTCCAGACCTATGTGAACACGCAGGAAGGCGAAGGCCGGCTGACTGTCAGCGGCATTGCCGACGGCGACACGCTGGACCTGCTGCTGGACGGCAGATACCTTAACCCCTCCGTGTATCCCGCTTCTTCCGACGAGATCCAGTTTACCGAAGTGTTCGAGACGCTGTATGTAAGGGCCAAGGCCAACGGCACCGCCCTGTACGAAAAGCCGGACATCAACTTCCCCAGATGGAACGTGTCCAACACTGCGGAATACATTTTGAGCGCCACGGGCGGAGAGTGGCTCAAGATATTAAACCCCGCCAACCAGTTCGTGGCTTACGGCCTGAGCGACGAGTTCGACGTGTACTCCAAGCAGGCGCAGACCACCGCTACGCCCACCGCCGCGCCCACCGCGACTCCCACTTCCGAGCCCACTCCCACGCCTGAGCCCGAAATTACTCCCGAACCCACGGCGGAAACCGAACCGACGCCCACGCCCGAAGACGTAGTGACGCCCGTTCCCACCGCTATCGAGACGTTCAAACCCGCCGTGCCCGGCGAAATGTACGCCCAGGTCAGCGCGGAAAGCGCGATACTGTACGACACCTGCGACGAAGCTGAAGGCTATCCTCTGGCTGTGCTGGAAAACGGCAGCATATATGAAGTCACCGAATACTCCGAAAACTGGGTGCGCGTGATCTGCGGCGATATGACCGGTTACGTGCTCAGGAGCACGGTAGTGAGAGTAAGTCCTCCCCCTGCCGTGACCGAAACGCCTGAACCTACGCCCGAGCCCACAGCGGAGCCTACCGATGAGCCCACGCCCGAGCCGACACCGGAACCTACGCCGGAACCCACGCCCGAACCGACGCCTGAGCCGACACCGGAACCCACTCCCGAACCTACGCCCGAGCCTACGCCGGAACCCACACCCGAGCCCGACGTATACGACGGAATGTGGATCTACGATCCCGTACTGGTGCGCGCCTTCCAGGATGCGCTGATAAGCGCCGGGTGGCTGGACGGAGACGCTATAATGTTCTCCGACGGCGAATACGGCACCCTGGGCGACGTGACGTATCAGGCTATCTGGAAGCTGCAGCAGTACGCCGCCACGCTCCCGGGCGCTCCTGTGATGCAGCCCGTAGCGGACGAGAACGGCAGCTTCAGGGATATGTTCGACCAGTATTATCCCATCGATGAAGCCACATACAACTTCATCCTGAACGAACTTCCGGAAAAACCAAACGCCTGAGACTTTCATCCTCCCGCCCTGTCCCAACCGGACAGGGCGGTTTTTTCAAACAGTATTTTAGTCGCATCCGCCAATCAATAACCGCATTTTAACACATCCATAGCCCCGAAGTGGTATAATATAAGGTGATATCGTTTGATTGGGAGCAATAAATGAGTCAAACCAATAACGCCGACAACAATGACAGCTTCAAGCTGGACGCCGGTCTTATAGTAAACTTCCTGATGCTGTTCATCCCCGGTCTGCGCTTTTTCGGGGCCATATGGCTGTACAAGCGTTTCAAGCGGCAGTACAGGGGAAAGAAATCAAACTCGGCATGGACGCTGATCCCCACCATACTGTTCGCCCTGTACGCGCTGAGCGAAGTGGGCGCGGGCGGATACCTGTGGCCCCTGTCGGTGGTGGCGATGGTCGCCGTTGCCATAAGCATGATCGCGCGCAGCTTCAGCAACAAATCCGACGACGTGTTCGCCTTTCTGCACGGCCGTGACGCGTGTTACGTTTCCACCCTTGCCAACGCGCTCAACATGTCCGACGCCCAGGTCATGACCTGCGTGCGCCAGCTCAAGCGCAAAGGCAAGCTGCCCCAAACAACTTACATCGACAAGGCCCGCGGCCTTATAGTACTCACGCCCAACGGCAGGCCCGCCGAGGACGAAGTCAGGCAGAGGACCGCCCCCCGCCCCGACAAGACCACATACACCGAAGAAGCGACCGACGCCTACGACAAGATCCTGCTGCAGATCCGCACCCTGAACGACCGGATACAGGCCAAGACCATGGCCGACAAGATCTACCACATAGAGGCCACCACCGCTTCCATATTCTACGTGGTCAAGAGCAAACCCGAGCGGGAAAAAGAGATACAGAGCTTCATGGAGTACTACCTGCCCGCCACGCTTAAGCTTTTGGGCCGCTACGCGGAACTGGAGAAGCAGAACAACCACAGCAGCGAAAGCATCCGCAACTCCATGCTCAACATCGAGGGCGCCATGGACAAGGTGGTTGAAGGCTTCGATACTCAGCTGGACAAACTTTACAAGAGCGACGCCATAGACATCACCAACGATATAAACGTGCTGGAAAAAATGATGCGCATGGAAGGCCTGAACGGGAAATAAACCGGCGCATACGAAACCGCGGCTGTCTTTGATGACAGCCGCGGTTTTTTCGATCCCGGCTTTATTTCTTATGGCCGGAGATGTGCTTGAAATTGCCTATGGTGCTGGTCACGTCGCTCACGCAGGCAAACGTGCCCGGGTATTTGTGTATGATCTCCAGAAAATCCTTTATCTGGTGCGGATTGACCACGCAGATCATCATGGTCTTCTCTGTGCCGGAATACCCGCCTATGGCGCGGATGATGGTAACGGAGTGCCTGAGCTTTTCGATTATCTCCCGCTTAAGCCCGTCCGGGTCCTGGGTTATAAGCTCGATCTTCACCGCCGCCTCGCCGCCGCGGATTATGCCGCCGGATATGTGCGTGGTCAGGTAAGTGTAGATTATGCTTAAGATCACCGGTTCGAAGTTGTAGCCGTACACGAAGTAACTGGACATGGCTACCAGGGCGTTGAACACCAGCAGCACTTTTGTGAAAGCGATCTCCGGGTGTATCTTGTGCACGTAAGCGGCGATGAAATCCGTGCCGCCCGTCGTTCCCCCGCTCCTCACCGTCACGCCGTAGATTAGCCCGTTCACCGCACCCGCGGCTATGGGGGCAAGTATGGTGCTTTTGCCGTCCTGGGTGTGATAAATAAACTTGTCTATGTCTATCACATGCCTCTGGAACAAAAGCAGCACACCGGAAAACACCAGCACGCTCAAAAGCGTCTTATCCGTAAAGCTCCTGCCGATCAAAATGAACCCGGCGATGGCCAGCGGTATGTTTATGAGCAGCGACATATAGCTTATGCTCACGCCGCTTAAGTACTGCACCATGGTGGCGATACCGTTTATGCCCGCCGGCGCGAAAGCGTTGGGCAGCACGAAAATGTAATAGTTGACCGCCATCATCGCCGCCGCCAGTGTTATGAACACATAGCTCAAAAACGCTTTGTATCCGCTTTTATTCTGCATTTTGTTTGGTCTCCCCATCCCGGACGGCAGCGTGTGCCTCCGGATTTTCAACTTCTTTTGCCCGTTTTTCCATCGCTTTGGAGTATTCCGCGATCAATTCCTCGTAACCGCCCAGGGCGGCGAACGGCGCGAACTGAGCTGCCCGCTCCAGCCTGCCCATCTGCGGGTGTTTTTTCGAGACCGGATGAGGCAGCGCGATTATGTCCGAGTAATCATTCACGCCTTATGCCCCCCTATCTGCTTGTTGCGCTCCAGCGCCGTCGCGCCTTTCTCCAGATTCAGGCCGGTAAAGATCGCGTTCTTTCCGAAGCGCCGCTGTATCTCGTTTATCGCCCTTTGACGGCTCAGGCGTTTTTCATCAAGCGCCGGTCCCGCGCATTCCTCCGTCCCGCCCGTATCGAACATGCCTATCTGTTCCGGCACGGACATTGCGGGGCTGTGTTCGTCCGCCACTTCCACCGCCGCCACGCTCATGCGCCGGACGAGCAGGTTTTTGTTGGTCACCGAATCGAATATGCGCCTTACCGCCAGGTCAAACTCCTCACTGAGCGCGGTCGGCTTCGGGAACCTGTAAGTGCCCGCGGCGCTTTTGGGCACGAAGCGGCCGTAAAAATCCCTTTCGACCTCCCTGCCCACCGTCTTCATGCGTTCCGGGTCGTTCAGGTTCTCATGATCGTAGCCTACGCCCACGGCGATCATGCCCGCCTTAAGTCCCTTCGCGCTCAGCTGCAGTGCCAGCTTCGCCGCCATCTCACGGATGACCACCCGGGCACTTTCGTTTTCGTAAGGCTCCGCCAGCACCTGCCCGTTGGACAGTGAGGATGCCTTGGCCCGGTACGCCTTGATGTCCCGCATCTCGCAGCTCTCGTAGCCCCAGGCATGATCTATCAACAGCTGGGCGTTCACGCCGAACAGCTTGTACAGTGTCTCCTCGTTGGCGCGCTCGTCCGCGCCTCCGATCGAGCAGCGGGCAATGTCCCCCATGGTGTATATGCCCATGGCGGCCAGTTTCCGCTGGGTACCGCCGCCCACACGCCAGAAGTCCTTGAGCGGCCTGTGGTCCCACAGCTGGCGCCGGTATTCCATTTCATCCAGCTCCGCGATGCGCACGCCCTTGTCGTCCGGCGGCATGCGCTTGGCGACTATATCCATGGCTATCTTGGCCAGGTACAAATTCGTGCCTATGCCCGCCGTGGCCGTGATGCCCGTTTCGTCGTACACCTCGTGTATAAGTTTCTCGCACAGCTGCTTGGGCGTGAGGCCGTATATCTTAAGATAAGGCTGGGCGTCGATGAACACTTCATCCACGCTGTACACGTGTATATCGTCCGGGGAAATATACTTGGCGTATATGGTGTATATCTTGCCCGAGTACTCCATGTACAGGCCCATGCGGGGTTTGGCGGTCAGGAAGCTCAGTTCCAGCGACGGATCCCGGTCCAGTTCGCTTTTTATGTAGCTCTGGCCGGTAAACGTGCGGTTCGGCGCCTTCATCCGGCGCAGGGCATTGGCCTCCCGCACCTTCTCCACCGCCTCAAACAGCCGCGCCCGGCCTCCCAGCCCCGCAAGCTGCTTAAGTGGCGGCGTCACCGCGAGGCAGATGGTCTTCTCCGTACGGGAAGCGTCCGCCACCACCAGGTTCGTGTCCAGCGGATCAAGCCCCCGCTGGGCACACTCCACCGAGGCGTAAAAGCTTTTCAGATCTATGGCGAGGAACGCGCCCATATCTATTTCCTGATCCCGGCGTTCCCTTTATCGTCCGTATCCATAAGGCACATGGCCGCGAAAGAGGAACCGTCTTTGTTCCTTCCGCCAAGGATATACTCGTACACGCCCGCGCCGTCTTTTTCCAACGGGCGGGAACGGAACTCGAACTCCATGCTCCAGGCGCCGCGCCGCTTTTTAAGGCTCCCCGCGGCGGGCATGGCGTACCTGCAGGTCTCGAACCTGCCCGGTCCGAACAAAAGGCTGCTTTCCTCGGGAGCGTCCGCCGTGAAAGTGACGCGCGCCCTGAATCCGCCTTCCCCGCAGTCCGTTATCGAAGCAGAAAGTATATCGGTGTTATCCAGCCTGCCGCCCAGGAATCTGTCCTCCGTGCGCTTGACCGCCAAAAGCACCCTGTCCGTATCGGCAGCGTTTATTTCCTTGGCGGACGGTTTCTGTTTTCTCAGCTCCGCCTCGGACTTTTTGAATTCCTCCAGCAGCCTGCGCTTGAATCCCGCGACTTCGCCTATGACCTCGCCATACCTGAACTCGCACAGGTTTTCGTGGTTTTTCAGGCTCTGCCACGGCGTTGGCCGGTATTCGGTAGCGCCCTTCTGGGGCAGAAAATGGCCTTCCGCCTCCTTGAACGGGTCGAACTCCGCTTCCTCCAGCTCGCTCACATTGCCGCACAGCGGATGCAGCGGGATGTACGGTTGTTCGCAGGGGCGTCCAAACGCCGTCCAGGCGGTCAGAAGCCTGTTTCGTCCGTAAACTCGTATATCTCGCTTTCGACGGTGGTGCCCGTGCAGATGCGCCTCACCGGCGTGTCGTGGGGAGACATGCCGGGACCGAAGCGCACGTCGTTAGGCGTGCCTTCGTAATGGAACGACATCACCTTCATCAGGTCCTCCACGCCCACCTGTTTTTTCGTTCTGACGCAGAAAGGATAGCCCTCGGTCCTGTCGTCCCATTTTCTGCCCAAAAGCAGCTGGGAAGCGTATTTCTGCCTCAGCGTGTTTTCGGGATGTCGGTATGTCCTGACAGCCTGATACGCTTTCGCGAAGTCGAAGTCAGACAGGTCTCCCTCTTTCGCGGGAGTGTACCAGCCCCGCTTGGCGGCGTACTCCGCCAGGTCAGCGGGATACCACATCTCCTCCGCGTCGTTCACGGAATGCAGGGTGTAGTGGTTGGGCATAACGGCTACGGCGTCGTCCGGAACGCGGGCAGCCATGTACCTGTGCCCGTGCACGACCTGCAGCATGAACGCTTCGTCTTTGTCCGCTATAATGTAAATGCGCCCGTCGGATGCGTAGCCGTATTTCTCGATCAGCTCAATACCTGTCTTAAGGCCTTCCCGTGCGCTGGCGCTTCTTTCCGCCAATGCCCTGCGCAGTTCGTATATTATCCCTTCCTTGGAATGTACTTCCTCTTCTTCGTACTCGCGGGAACCGCAGGAAGAATCCGACACGATGACCACTCCGTTCTCGTTCACGAAACTGTCGGATGTGGACAGGCCGCCCTCCGGTCCCCGAACCTGACACCACCAGTAGGCGTACGTATGCCTGACCTGGGGTATGCGGGTGTATCCCTCTTCCGCGGGCAGCAGCGTGCCTTCCTCCCAGTCCTTCGCGGGCACGAAAAAGTGGCGCATCCGCGCGTGCGTATAGTCATCTTCGTTGTGGGCGACCATCACAAAGCCGGTCTTGCTGGCGCGTTTGCCCACGACCACGGTCATGCAGTTGGCGTTTTTCATATCCATATTGCGTTCCTCTTACTCAAACTGTCCAATGGTATATTATACCAGTTTTTCGGCTTAATTCAAGTGATATGCTTGCAAGCTTTCCGGCAATCGTTTATAATCTTGATATCATTCGGGAGGTGCGATATGAAACGCAGAAGCGCCTGCGCCTTCGGGCTGCATTTCGACTTTCACGCTGCCCCCGCGTCCTGTCCCTCCCCCATAGGCGGGACGCTCCGCGAGGAAGACATCCGCGAGATCTGCCGTCTTTTGCATCCGGACTACCTGCAGATCGACTGCAAGGGCCACCCCGGCTGGGCGAGCTATCCGACCGGCATAGGCAACGCCATGCCTTGCATAGCCGGGGATCCGCTGGAAATATGGCGCAGGGTGACGCGTGAAGAGGGCGTCGGCCTGTTCATGCATTACTCCGGCGTATTCGACGAAAAATACTGCCTGGAACACCCGGAAAACGCTGCCATGCGCCCGGACGGCAGCCGCGAAACGCGCTATACCCGCACGTACGGCTTTAAATACGCAGACGAGGTGCTCATCCCCCAGCTCAAGGAGCTCGCCGGAAAGTACGGCGTGGACGGCGCGTGGATAGACGGCGAGTGCTGGGCTACGATCCAGGATTACGACCCGGAGACCCTGCGCGCGTTCGAAAAGGAGTACGGCATCGACTTAAACGGCAGGCTGCCCTCCGAGCCCGGCACAAAGGAATACCGCATGTTCATGGACTTCAGCCGTGAGTGTTTCCGCAGATATGTGAAGCATTATACGGACGAAGTACATAAAGACTACCCCGAGTTCCAGATCACCTCAAACTGGCTGTGTTCGGACTATATGCCCGAGCCCGTACCCGCCGGCATAGATTACCTGTCTGGGGATTTCGCGCCCTGGCGCTCGGTGACCTCAGCCCGCACCGCCGCGCGCACGCTGGCGTCTCAGGGCGCGTCCTGGGATCTTATGGCCTGGAATTTCCGGGTCGACCGCGATGGGACGACGCCGGGACGTTTCACTAAGGAACCCGTCCAGCTTATGCAGGAAGCCGCCTGTGTCACCTCCCTGGGCGGCGGTTTTCAGGACTACATACCGCAATACCGGGACGGTTCGCCCCGCATGTGGCAGATAAGGCGCTTAAAGCCGCTGGAGGAAATGATCCGCGCCAGGCAGCCGTACTGTTTCGGCGCCCGTATCGTGCCCCAGGCGGCGGTGCTGCTCTCAAGGCACGACCGCTACCTTGAATGCGACAGGCCGTTCAGCCGCATCGGCAGCGACAAGATCATGGGGCTGGTCTCTTTGGTATGCGACCTGGGCCACAACGTGTCTGTCGTGTCCGAACACACCCTCGCAGACCCCGAAAAGTGGGGCGTGATACTTATCCCGGAATTATACGAGGGGCTTGAACCCGAAACGCTTAAAATTCTGCTGGATTACGCGAAAGCGGGCGGCAGCCTGCTGGTGAACGGCGTAAACGCCTGCAGGATGCTGGAAAGCGCGGGCATAGGAGTCTCGGTCGGAGACAAAGAGGGCGATCCGAGCTTCTTTTCCTGCGACGGGGAGTGCTACGGCAGCGTTTACGGCGCCCGCGCGCTGGTCGCGTCAAACGCCCGCACGGTCGCCGAGGTCTGCTCCGATCCAAAGGAAGCCCGCTGTCCCTTCGCCGTCGTTATCCCATACGGTTCTGGCAGGATCGCCTGCGTGGGCGCGGACATGGGCACCGCCTACGTTCAGGGGCGGCAGGAAGCGCACAAACGGCTGATGCGTAAGCTCTTAAACGAACTGCACACACCGCTGTGCAGCCTGGTTTCCTGCGACGGGATACTGGAAAAGACCGAGCTTTACAAAGACGGCAGGCTGCTCATACAGCTGGTCAACATGAACGGTCCTCACAGCGACCCGTCCGTCCCCAGCTTTTCGGAGATACCTCCCTGCCGTGACATCACGCTGAAACTGCGGCTGAAAAAGCCTGTTTCCGCCGTCTTGCAGCCGGGCGGCAGACCGATCGCCGCCGAAAAAACCAAAGACGGTTACATCCTGCGCGTGGACAGGGTCGATTTTCACGAAATAATAGAGATACCTGCGGAAAGGGAGTTTTTATATGAGCATTTCATTGACCGATAAGCTGAAAGCGCGCTTTGAGGCGCCTGCGAAAACGAACATTCCCAAGTCCATAGCCGCCGGCGCGCTGATTGCCATGGGCTGCGTGGTGAACCTGAAAGCGGGAGGCGGCATCCCCGGCGCGGTGCTGTTCAGCGCGGGGTTGTGGTTCGTGGTGAGTTTCGACGCGTTCCTGTTCACCGGGCGGGTCGCGAAACCGGAATACTCCCCCATTCAGAAGCTGATAATGCTGGTATTCAACCTCATCGGCGCCTTTGTCACAGGCTTTCTAGCGGGGCATTTCCTGCCGGAGATAAGCGACAGCGCGAAGGAGCTCATGGGCAAGTATTCCGACCCGCTCAAAGTACTCTGGCAGGGCGTTATGTGCGGCGCGTGCATGTTCCTGGCAACCGCGCCTCCCAAGGTGCTGAATGGGAGCCGCCTGCCCCACGTGATCTACGGCGTGACGCTGTTCATTCTGAGTGCCTACGCCCACTCCATAGCGCTGATGGGCTACGCCGGCATAGGTCTCAGCCTCAACTGGTGGCTGATACCCGTAGCCGCGCTCGGCAACACCCTGGGCAGCTACATAATAAAATGGCTGCTGGGCTATAAGTACAACTGAGCATATTAAAAAGCACACGGGCGGTCGTTTGATATGCTACCCCCAAGTATGACAATGAAAAATAAAACCTACTTGGGGGTATTTCTATGTCCAGAAAGAGTAAGATTGATTCAGTCCTAAAGGTACAGTTAGTTGAACAGTATCTGAGGGGCGAAATCGGAATCAGAGAAGCCGGTAGACTGGCAGGACTATCCGGAAACGGAACAGATTCCTTCCGGAAATGGGTTATCATTTATAGGAATGAAGGCCCGGGCGGCCTTTTGAATCAGGCGCGTAACAAACACTACCCTTTGGAGTTGAAGCTTAACGCCGTCAATGACTATCTTCAAGGAGATGGATCTCTATTGGAGATAATGGGGCGGTACAA
>JAEEGL010410650.1_pt1 | contig 11073 bp, 8 predicted proteins | sample 9134231 | NCBI WGS metagenome assembly JAEEGL01 (sample SAMN16246548, study PRJNA631951) | gut metagenome | biome: gut microbiome; feature: rumen; material: fiber-attached | host: Bos | place: Iran: Karaj | collected 2018-10
AAAAGTCCTTTTTATAAGGCTTCGCCATTTTAATGAAATTCTTTAGGAAGCCTCCTTCTTTGGAGCAGTGCGGACAATTCTTTGTACCCGGAATCGCACGACCGCATTTGGGACACATTTTCTCATATTCGTTGCTTTCAACTTCTTCGAATCTTCCTGAAATAAGAATATTTATGCCTCTCGCTATGTATGCATATCTGCTTAAGTGCTTTGCCGAATAATGAACGAGAACTCTAGGTTCGTCACCGATTGTTACCGTCAGGATTCCGCCACCGACTTTTGCTTCTGCCTTTGCTTTCGTGCATTTTTTTATTTCAATTGTCTCTGTTATTTTTTCTTTCTCATAAATATGAATTTTTCCGGTGGTAACAAGCAGATATGAACCTTCCGTCCACTGTCCCTCTCCGTCGATATCGAAAGGAACGGCGTAGTAGATTCGCTCGTTTTCCGAAAGAGGAATTGTATCAATTATTTTATGAGGTAAATCATAATGTAAAATCATATAAGCTAATCTCCGTCAGTCTCAAAACGGGAATGTTTTGTCGCAGTCCTTCATTCCCACCATTATGTTTCGTGAAAGATTACAGGAACAAATCCAGTTTCCTTCTTTCTTTCTGAGTAAGTGCATTTACGTCTCTTATCTCGAATCTGTTTTCGTCAAGATCCACGATGATAAGTCTTGAATCGGAAAGCTTTGTAACTGCATTTGATGCCATGTTGATGGCAAACTTGCACTCGCCTTTGTTCGTCAAAACGTGGAAATATGCGTATCCGTACTCATCTTTAATACTGTAAATTTTCTGAATAACCGGCGTGAAATAGTTGAGTCTTAACTGCTCTTTAAGCATTTCTCTCGTATCTTCGCTTAAATCGTTAAGATCCTCGATAATGCCTATTTCCTTTGCCTTTTCATCATTTTCCCTGATGGAAATATATTTATCGGCATCCGTGAAAGGGAAGAGTCTTACGACTTTTACCCTCTCATAAAGATTACCGTTAAAGAAAAGGTTAACAAATCCTCCGCCTGTTCTTTCGAATTTGTCTTTGTTGGTTATTTTGTGCATTGCCGTCATTTCTTCGGCTTCTTTTTCGTAAATATCCAATGCGTTATTATCTGCCATTTCTTTTCTCTCTTTCATTAATCCGTGTGTTTACGCATCCTTAAACTTTGCATCAATGCCTTTTTATTATTCCCATTTTGGGAAAACGGCATTTTCGCAAAGCGTTTTAAAACCGTCATTTAAAAACTCTTTATTGCAAGCGACTTGTTCTGCAGTTCGTTAAGTTTGTGGAAGATTCCGTCCTCGAGTTTGTCGAGTTCTTCGTGAGTTCCTTCCTCAACGATTCGTCCGTTATCTATAACGATAAGCCTGTCGGCGTCTCGAAGCGTTGAAAGTCTGTGTGCAATCGAAAGCGTTGTTCGGCCCTTAACCAGATACCTTAAGGAATTCTGAATTGCCTTCTCTGTTTCCGTATCCACACTTGCCGTAGCTTCGTCGAGAATGAGAATCTTCGGATCTGCAAGAATTGCTCTCGCTATAGAAATACGCTGTCTTTCACCGCCCGATAAATCCTTGCCCGAAGCCCCGATTATTGTGTCGTATCCGTCGGGCATTTTAGAGATAAAATCATGGGCTCCCGCAAGTTTTGCAGCCCTGATGATTTCCTCTTTCGGAGCATCTTCTCTTCCGTATGCGATATTCTTTGCCACGGAACCCATGAAGATATATGTATCCTGCGAAACCATTGCAACATTTCTTCTTAAATCCGAAAGAGCGAGGTCCTTAACATCGGTTCCGTCTATTTTTATCGAGCCTTCGTTTACGTCATAAAGCCTTGAAATAAGGTTAACCAGTGTGGATTTGCCTGCTCCGGAACGTCCGACGATTCCAAGCATTTCACCTTCTTTTACCTTAAGATTTATGCCTTTAAGAACATTCTTGCTCACCGTATATCCGAAGGTTACGTTATCAAGTTCAATCTCTCCGCGCGGTTTCATAAGCCTTACGGGATTCTCTTTTTCCGTTATCTCGGGGATTGAATCTATTATTTCAAAAAGTCTCTGCGCAGCATTGATACTCTCGGACCACATTCTGAAAACTCTCGAAAAGAAATTCATCGGACCGTTAAGCTGTGCAACATATCCCACGAAAGTGATGAGCACACCGAGATCAATCTGTTTTGTTTTTATTACAAAGAAAACTCCCAGAATCCAGATCCAGATGCTCGATACTTCCTGAACGAGATTGTAAAGAATCGTGAATCTGTTTTTAAGTTTTACAATATTTATTTCCGCGTCACGAAGATTTGCGTTGGGTTTTGCAAAACGCTCAAGCTCAGCTTCTTCCTGGCCGAATGCTTTTACGACTCTCGCTCCCGTCAGGTTGTCGTTTGCTTTTCCGGATACCGCTTTTTCCGCACGGTGTCTTTTTCCGGAAAGCGACCAGAGTCCGGGACGGAGTTTAACCGTCATGAATACCAGAAGCGGCAGCAATATGCAAGCAATCAGCGCCATCTGCCAGTTAAGTCTGTACATTACTATAAATGTAACAATGATGGTCAGACCCTGAATGAAAATCGAGGGAATTCCGTCGATAAAGAATTCCGTAACTCTGTTTGAGTCGGTCATTACGCGTGTCATCAGTCCGCCGGTCTGTTTGCTGGTAAAGAAATTAAGGGAAAGTTTGTTCATTGCCGAAAAAACATCCGTCTTAATGTCATTAACCGTTGCCGTCGCAACCTTTGCCATAATTGCCATTAAAAGCATATTGGTAAGTTCGGAGATAAGCCTTGCTCCTATCATTAATACCGCAAGCAAAAGAAGTGCAAGCATGTATTTTCCCGCCAGGCCGAATTTTGCAAGAAGCACATCGTCTTTTCCGAGTACCGTATCAAAAAGTACCGTACCGCTTAAATATGGCCAAGCCACGCTCACTGCCGCTGCCAGCGCATACGCCAAAAACAAAAGCGCAACCGAGAATTTGTATTTGAAGAAATACTTCAAAACTCTCGCGAAGATTGTACGTTTGTTGGTACATTTCGGGCAGAGTTTCTTGGCCGGATCGGGATACATTGTTCCGCAGATCGGGCAGTAAAGCGACTCTTCCTCTTCTTCCTCTTCGGCTTCGTTGGTCTTTATTTCATAATCTATGCTGTGTCCGTTCTTTAAGTTTTTAAAGTGCCTTACAAAAAGCATCATCTGCTCGAGATAAGTATTGCTTGAAGCTGCGATTTTGACTGTTTCGCCGTCAAACTGTCCCGTCAGCGTAACCGCACCGATTTGTCGCTCAATGTGAAGATGATCTATTTTTTTCAAATCATAGAGAGTCACTTCATACTCAGCAAAATCTTCTTCATTGCCTGCCGAATGCATTTTGGTTCCCCTGAAGAAATGCGTGTAGTCAGAGGGAACGGCGCTTTCGCATACACCGAGCATATCCGATGTTAAAACCAGATAGCCGAGAATATACTCACCCTCGAATGACAAATCTGTCGGACATACGGACAAAACATCATTTTCATGAATTTTGTGCTGTTCAAGTGCTTTAATTGAATTTTTAGTAAGTTTGTTGTCTTTCATGTCTTTTCCCTTTAAGTCTTGTTATCATGTGAATTCTTTTTTACTTTTTTTGATATTACGGATTGCTTCGCGACTTCGTCACTTCCGCAATCCTGCAATAACTCACAATCCGTCGCTTCGCGACTTCTTGCTCGTTATTGTTAAGAATCCGAAAATTCACAAAGTTTCCTATGCAAGCACAGAAACTTTGCTCTTTTCTGATTCTTTTATCAAAAAAAATAGTCACCGTTTTCGCGGTGACTTTAATACTATCTGTCCGTATATCCTAAATATATTTTTCAGGAGAACGCATAGATTGATCACAGCGAATAAACATAAATCTATTCTTAACTGATGTGTATAAATCTGTTGTGACAATATGAATTAAGTACTTCATTTTTACGTCCTCCTTTCCTTTGTTTTTCTTGTTCTTTTGTTTTAGTATACCCGAGCAAATTGATTTGTCAATTATTTTTTTGTTACAGAAACGGTTAGAATTTTGTTCGTTCGGATTTATCTTTTCATATTCCTAAATCCCGGAAGCTCATTCTTTTCAGCTTATTACCTCAACCGACTTGTTGAAGAAGCTCTTTAATTTCTCGCTCTTGGGATTTCCGAATACTTCTTCGGGAGTTCCGATTTCTTCGATAATGCCGTCTGCAATAAATATAATTTTGCTTGCAACTCTTCTGGCAAATTCCATCTCATGCGTTACGATTATCATCGTGTTATCCTGAGATTTAAGTCCTTCGATAACTCTTAAAACCTCGCCTGTAAGTTCAGGATCGAGTGCCGATGTGGGTTCATCGAAGCAGAGGATATTGGGATGTAAAATAAGTGCTCTCGCGATTGCAACTCGCTGCTGCTGTCCGCCTGAAAGTTCGCAGGGATAAGCCTTCATCTTTTCTTTAAGTCCGACTCTTTCGAGGATGGCTTCCGCTTCTTTGTCTATACGTTCATATTCTTTCTTTAAATCCTCGCTGCTTCCCCCGTTTTTCTTGTTGTTTTCTTTTGCAAGAAGTCTTGCAGCCAGTGTCAGATTGTTGAAAACATTGTACTGAGGGAAAAGATTGAACTGCTGAAACACCAGTCCGAAATGAAGTCTTTTGGTTCGTAGATTCTTCTCGTTCTGTTTTCCGAGCGCAGAATCGTAAATCACGTCATCGTTAACGGTTATCTTTCCTTCATCGGGAATAATCAGCTGATTGAGACAGCGAAGAAGCGTGGTTTTTCCACCGCCGGATGAACCGATAATGGCAAGTACTTCGCCTTTTTCAAGTTCAAACGAAACATGCTTTAAAACCTGCTCTTTATCAAAACTCTTGCAGAGATCTTCAACTTTTAAGATTACCTGTTTTTCATTATCCATATCAATTAACCTTTGTAATAATCAAGTTTCTTTTCTATTCTGCCAAATACGATGGTAAGCACACCCGTGAAGAGCAGGTAAAATGCTCCAATGTAGAAGATGGGCCAGATAATGGCCTTCAAACCGACGATATCCTGGGCTGCCTTAAGAAGTTCAACGCAGGAAACAACTCTGGCGAGTGATGTATCTTTTACAAGTGTGATGATTTCGTTGCCCATCGGCGGGATGATTCGTTTGATAACCTGAGCGAGGATTATTCTGAAGAAAATCTGAGCCTTGGTCATACCGAGTACTTCTCCGGCTTCGTACTGTCCTTTGGAAATACTTTCTATACCGCCACGGTAAATTTCCGAGAAATAGCAGGCATAGTTAATAATAAATGCAACCAGAACTGCCGGAAGTCTGCCGATACCCGTTGTATGGAAAATAAGTCCGGGACCGTAAAAAACGAGAATTATCTGAAGCATCAGAGGCGTACCTCTTATTACCCAGACAAAACCCTTCGTTATTGCTTTTATCGGTTTGATTTTCGACATGCTGCCGAAAGTAATCAGTAACCCCAGCGGGAGTGCCCCCAGCAGGGTTATCAGAAATATGAGGACGGTCAGTTTGAATCCGTCCAAAAGTTGCAGTGTTACCTCAAGAAACATTTTTTTCTCCATTAAAGTACACAATAATGTACCTGTTATTTTTCTTTATTTTGCAGAGCTTCGATTTCCTCACGAAGTTTTCTTATTTCCTCTTTCATGGCATCGGCGCGAGCCTTTTCCTGCTCAATAAGAGCATTAGCCTCTTCAATGCGAGCTTTTGCTTCATTGGCACGTACTTCAGCTTCATCAGCGCGGGCTCTTTCTTTATCGGTGAAGGCGCGTTGTGATGCTACTCCTCTTTCATAGCCTTCATTAAACCATTCCTTTGTTACTTCACTCACTGATTCCTGCCCCCTTTCCGTGTTCTTATAAAACTTTATCGCTTCGCTTAACGCCGGAAACATTTCATCATAAAAACTTTCCGACTTCAAAAAAAGTTTTAACAGTCTCGAATGTTTGGTCTCGTCATCGATTTCAGTATTCGCAAATATTATATCCTCTCCGTCGTTAATCGGCAAATATTCTCCGTCAATTCTCTGACATCTGGATACGTGCGTCACGGTCTGACCGTTTCCAAGAGCATCATATGTGGTGATATAAAGCACCTTGACATTGGGTATCTCGGAGAAATCGCTTCCTTTCGGTGTTTTGTTTGCCGTGACAAGTGATGCATGGAAACGCACTCTTCTTACGTCATTTTCCCTATCGTTCTTTTGCATCTCGATATTACAGTACTGTCCGTCCGACAGTTTGCAGAGTGCATCCAGAACCACACCTCTGAAAAGGCTTATCATCTCATCCTGAGGCGTCACTTCGATTACCTCAAGGTTATCGTCATCCAGAAGATTTCTGAGTATCTCCTGACACACTTCTTTTCTGGATGCTAAAAGACGAAACAGAGCATCATCAATAGCCCTTAAAGGTTTTACCTTTTCATAAATCTCTTTGTCAAGAATCTCACTGTTCAATTGTTTTTCATTTGCCATAGTACCTCCTGTCTGCAGGAGATTTGGCTTTTCTCCTGCTAATAATGTTTAGTTTTACTGTTTAGCAGGAAAAATCCGAAAAACTTCGGTGTCGGGAATCCGACATTTTGAATCCTGAGATATGGATAAATCCATTTCGATGATAAACGGATTTTTTCCGTTTGTGTTTGAATCATAACATTGAAAAACATTTCGCGCAATGAAATTTCAAGTCTTTTTCTGCAAAACAGAAATTTTGTTAAATATCACGAAAAAGGTCAAAAAAAGACACCCGAAAAGCCCTGCAAATACTGCAATCAAAGCTTTTTCGGATGTCAAAAGATTCCTGTTTTATAGAGATTAAACCAGTTTAATTATTTAATTACGTCTACGCCGTATTTCTCGCCGAGTTCAGCAAGTTTGCCGTTTGCGAGAAGCTGTGCAATGGCATCGTTAACTGTCTTTACTGTCTCTGTATCTTCAAGTCTGAAACCGATAGCGTATTCCTCGCTCTGAAGTGAAGCGCCTTCGAGAATCATAAGATCGCTGTAGTCAGTGTCTTCAGTGATGACAGCCTTTGCAAGTGTTAAGTCAAGAACTGCTGCGTCGCATGTGCCTGCCTTAACTTCGAGAAGAGCATCCTTCTGTGCGCTTACGCCAAGATAATTGCCTGTTGAAAGATGTGGATCTGCCTGAATTGCGCTCTCGCCTGCGGAGCCGCTTTCTGCACAAACCTTGATTCCGTCCATATCTGCAAGAGATGTGAACTTGTCCTGATTGCTCTTGTTGATAACAACAACCTGCTCGTTAACTACATATGAAGTAGAGAATGCCATGTTAGCTTTTCTTTCTTCTGTAACTGTAAGTCCGTTCCAGATGCAGTCGATAGCCTTTGACTTAAGTTCAACTTCCTTCTGATCCCATTCGATTTCCTGGAATTTTACGGGAACGCCTGTGATTTTTGAAACTTCCTCAGCAAATTCGGTATCGAAACCGATTAATTTGCCGTTCTCGTCATAGTAGTTCATCGGCTCATAAAGAGTGATGCCGACTACCATCTCATTTTTATTCTTAATATACTCCCAGTCGGTAGCATTGGCATTAGCCTTACTGCATCCGACAAGTGTTGCACCCATACAGAGTGCTGCCAAAACAATCGATACAAATTTTTTCATAATTTTTCCTCCTGCTTTATGTGAAACTTTGTTCATTCGTCTTGAAAATGCTTACAAAAGAATCCCAATCCCACTAAAACAGTAACATACTATCACTTGCGTTATATTTTTGTCAAATTAACTGTGGCATTTCTTTTTATTATATATAAGAAAAAATTTTGAAATCCTGATACCCGGCTGAATCAGGAATAATCCAAAAAGATATCTGTCCGACTTTTTCTTATTATAAAAAAGATGATACCTTTTATAAAAAAAAGCTTTTTTCCAAAAAAACTTAAATTCTCTCGAAAAAAATATTGACGTGTTTTTTTGACTGTGATATATTTCAAATAATTTAACACGTTAAACCGTTGATGCGGAGATAAAGGCAATGATGCCCATACAGAGAATCCGGGGTGCTGAGATCCGGGTACGAAACAAATTGTCAAATGGACCGCTGAGGGCGCAGTCAAATGTATTTTACAAAGTATTCTGCGACGTAAGGCATGCGTAAATTGCCGGAGATATGCAGGTATCTCGCTAAGCGCACGAGTCAAATCGTGAATCAGGGTGGCACCGCGGATAATAGATTATTCGTCCTTGACAGAATCAGTGGATTTTGTCAGGGACTTTTTTATTTCCCCTGACCGAAAATAAAAAATGTAACAACACAATCCTTAGTAATTTGTAACAACACCTTAGTAAATTCCACACTGCCTGCAAAAGTTTTGTAACAACAACCTGACGAATTACAGGCAGATTGTTTCGCACCGAAAGAAAGGAGCAACTCATGGAAATCAGACCTTCATTAAACGAAGTAAAAGAAATCGCTGCAGAAGGCAGGTACAACGTAGTACCTGTCAGCACCGAAATTCTTTCGGACTTCACAACTCCTATTGAAACTATGAAGATTCTCAAAAACGTATCTACCCACTGCTACATGCTTGAATCAGCCCAGGCAAACGAAACCTGGGGCAGATACACATTCCTGGGTTTCGACCCCAAAATGGAAATCACCTGCATTAACGGTGACTTAAAGGCCGGAAACCTGAATATCCATACCTCCAATCCTTCCAATGAGTTGCGCCAGATCTTATCGGAATACAAAAGCCCGAGACTTGATTACCTTCCCTCATTTACAGGCGGTCTCGTAGGTTATTTCTCTTACGACTACCTCGCATACAGCGAGCCGACGGTTAAGAGTGACGTAAGCGATGAAGAGGCATTTAAAGATGTCGACCTCATGCTTTTCGACAAAGTTATCGCTTTCGACAATGTCCGTCAGAAAATCATTTTAATCGTAAACATGCCTTTAAAAAACATTGAAATCGGATACAACAAGGCAACAATGGAACTTAAGCAGCTCGTAAACCTTTTAAAAACAGGCGAAAAAGTTAACGAGCCCGCAGGAAAACTTCTCGGTGAAGTAACACCTCTCTTTAATAAGGAAGAGTTCTGCGAAATGGTTGAAAAAGGAAAGCACTACATTCACGAAGGAGACATTTTCCAGATCGTGCTTTCAAACCGCTTAAGCGCTCCGTTCGAAGGAAGCCTTTTTAACACATACAGAATGCTTCGTACAATAAACCCTTCGCCCTACATGTTTTACTTCTCGGGCACGGATGTCGAAGTAGCCGGCGCATCACCCGAAACACTCGTCAAACTTGAAGACGGCGTGCTTCACACCTTTCCTCTTGCAGGTTCAAGAAGAAGAGGAAAAACCGAGGAAGAAGATATCGCCCTCGAAGAAGAACTTTTAAAAGATGAAAAAGAACTCGCAGAACACAACATGCTTGTTGACCTCGGAAGAAACGACCTTGGAAAAATAAGCAAATTCGGTTCGGTGTTCGTTGAAAAACTCAGAAGCGTTGTTCGTTTCTCACACATCATGCACATCGGTTCGACGGTTTGCGGAAAAATAAGGGATGACAAAGATGCACTTGATGCAATCGAAGCTGTTCTTCCCGCAGGAACACTTTCCGGAGCACCCAAAATCAGAGCCTGCAAGCTTATCGGCGAACTCGAAGGCAATAAGCGCGGCATCTACGGCGGAGCAATCGGATACATCGATTTCACGGGAAACATGGATACCTGCATCGCAATCCGAATCGCTTATAAAAAGAACGGTAAAGTCTTCGTAAGAAGCGGCGCCGGAATCGTGGCCGACTCAGTACCCGAACTTGAATTTGAAGAGTGCTTAAACAAGGCAAAAGCTTCGCTTACCGCCCTTCAAAGCGCAACGGATTCCGATATTTAAGGAGGTGACGAGATGATTCTTCTGATAGACAACTACGACAGTTTTTCATACAACCTTTACCAGTTAATCGGTGAACTTAATCCCGATATAAAAGTAATCAGAAACGACGAATTGAGTGTAGAAGAAATCAGGGCACTTAAGCCTGACAAGATTATCGTTTCTCCCGGCCCCGGACGTCCCGAGGACGCAGGCGTGATCATTGATGTGATCAAAACTTTAGGTCCCGAGATACCTACTCTCGGTGTCTGCCTCGGACATCAGGCAATATGCGCTGCTTTCGGTGCCACAATCACTTACGCAATCCGCCTTATGCACGGCAAACAGTCGGATGCGACACTCGATACGGACTCGCCTCTCTTTAAAGGTTGCCCGAAAGTCGCTCCGGTAGCCAGATATCACTCACTTGCAGCCGACGAAAAAACAATGCCCGACTGCCTTAAGGTAACTGCAAAAACCGCCGACGGCGAAATAATGGGTGTAGCCCACAAAGAATATCCGATTTACGGTGTACAGTTCCATCCCGAATCAATCCTTACACCGGACGGAAAACAGATGCTTAAGAATTTCCTGGAAATATAATTTAAAAAATATAAATCAACAGAACAAAACAACAGATAAACAATACAACACGTTAACCATCATTCCGGATAAAGCAAAGTCCGCTATGGAAAAATGAGCCAAATAAAAAAGGCTCAACTGAACCTTACAGGAGGAACAAAAATGATTAAAGAAGCAATTGTAAAAATCGTAAACAAAGAAGACTTAACTTATGATGAAGCTTATACTGTAATGAATGAAATCATGAGCGGAGAAACAACACCCACTCAGAATGCAGCATTCCTTGCAGCTTTATCAACCAAGAGTGCAAGAGCCGAGACCACAGACGAAATCGCAGGCTGTGCAGCAGCAATGAGAGCTCACGCAACCAAGGTTGAAACAAATATGGATATCTTCGAAATCGTAGGTACCGGCGGAGACAACGCACACAGCTTCAACATTTCCACAACAAGCGCACTCGTTGCAGCAGCAGGCGGAATGAAAGTTGCAAAACACGGAAACCGCGCAGCTTCATCAAAGTGCGGAACCGCTGACTGCCTTGAAGCACTCGGCGTAAACATTTCACAGAGTCCCAAGAGATGCGTTGAACTTCTCAATGAAGTCGGAATGTGCTTCTTCTTC
>JAEEGL010925660.1_pt1 | contig 11073 bp, 17 predicted proteins | sample 9134231 | NCBI WGS metagenome assembly JAEEGL01 (sample SAMN16246548, study PRJNA631951) | gut metagenome | biome: gut microbiome; feature: rumen; material: fiber-attached | host: Bos | place: Iran: Karaj | collected 2018-10
CTCTTGCAACACTAATCCTTCACTTCGAACAACTTTTCCTCCAAAATACATACAACAAAAACACATATTATTATATCACCATTTACATCCCATATAAAGAAAAACTTATGCTACCTTATGAGTCTTTTTAAATAAATAAAGACCGGCATCAAATCCATTGCTGAACTCTCTGCCGGTCCTCTGCTTTTCCTTCTTTCTGTTGTATGTTTTCCCATTTGGAACGCTCCTTGTTACGGGATTAAGTTCTCCCCAGGTGCGTCTCTGTTTTGCGTGGTATTCACGCTGTGCCTTCTTACTTTGCTTATCCAGCGAAACATACTTGTTCATGGCTGATACCTCCATCTATTTTATTAAACTGCCCACCCTTTATATCGGATGGGCAGCTATATGTCATTATATGAAAGTGCCTATATCATCGCAGATTACCCCAACGGACTTTATCATAGACCTCATTAACAGCCTCTATATAACACTTGAACGAAGCCCGCTCCTCCTGCCTGGTCAAATACATATTCTTCTTTTTCAAATATGTTTCTCGCACCAGAGGCCAATAATCAGGTTTCAGCGCTTCTTCTTTCTTCAATAATTCTTGAGAATTAGGAACCTGATTCCAATACCACTGATCCGTGTCAACAAATCCGGTCTTCTGATGAATGAGTCGATGAAGCCCATATCTATCCTGCTTCACTATGCAGACATCTATATAAAAAGGGGTCTTATTTCCTTGGTTAAACACCCTTTGCTCCGTTGTCAATGCAGATGTAGAATCATCACAATCGCCCCATCCATTATCAGATAGGACTTCATTGAAAGCCTTTCGAACATCTTCTTTCAATACTCTTCCGTTAGAATAGTCAGCTGAATTGACAATAAGAAGATTGAAATCGAAATCGATTGGTTCTTTAGCATTCTGTGTACTCATGTTGCGTTTCTTACTCCCCACAACATTCATACGAGCTTCAATACCATAATTCTTAAGATTCTGAACCAATTGATTAACGAGATCTGCACAGACACCATAAGCACGTTTGAGGAAATCTCTGTCTTCTACCCAATGATACATAGTATCTCCTTTCGATTCCCCTACCCGTCCAGATAGCATTGTCCTGCTAAATCATTACATTGTACCACGGCAAATTCTATAATGCAATAACAAAAGACTCGGGAGTATTATCAAAGCATCATGATCTTTTCACGTATCGAGTCACAGGTCTCGCTTATCATCACTCCAATACATGTTATCGCCACAACACCTGCGCCTGAAATGAGAGATATGATCACGCCAGCCCAGTTCTTATTCCATATTTCAAATATAATAGCAAAAATGAAAAAATCCAGTAACAAGCCCAGTGCAAACTGGGACAGCCTCATAAGGGTGTCTATTACCACCTTTATAAACAGCAAAAGAAAGTTCACCGGCAGTAAAAGCAGTTTCAGTAAGAACTTTATCAGGAACATTATATATTCCCCCTCTCCTTTTCCATGAGCACCTTATACGCAACAAGTCTCAGAACATACTCCGGAACCTGGGAAGTGCCAAGTTCCCAATCCTGCATGGTACGGTACGGAATGCCAAGCCACTCGGCAAACTCCTTGCGGTTCATACCGGTCTGCTTCCTGACTGAAGTAAAAGCAATGCCAAGAAGTCTCTTCTTCTGTCCTTCTTTAACAACAGTTTTGTCATCATCCTCAACAATAATACCGTTGGCAATATACTCAAGCTCCTTGATTTCTTTCTTCATGTCGCACCTCCTTTATACGGAATCCGTATATATTTCATTTTCATTATATACACGGATTCCGTATATGTCAACTACATTTTAAGAAGGTGCCTTATAATCAGATACGGCCTGCAATCCTCTGCTTGATCACCCAGATCACATCTTCCTTGTCTCTGTCAGACAACTGGTCATAATACTTGACCAAAGAAGAATACCGGTTACAAAGGATCTGCTCCTCGCTCTGGTCAACATAGGATTCAAGTATCAGTTCTCTCACATCAACCTTGTAGAGTTTAGCAAACTCCAAAATGTCATCTACAGCTACAGATGCCTCATTGGCTTCGATCGACTGAAGTTTTCTTCTGCTTATCTTCATCGCCTCGGCAACTTCTTCCTGTGATAAATTTGCGGAAATCCTCGTTTCCCTTAGTCTTTTCGCGATAAATACGGACATTTTCAAACCCTCCTTGATGCGCAACATCCTGCGCTTTTTCAAAAATCTGGCAAACAAAACTCTGCGCTTTTTTCAAAATTTTGTCCTTGAACATCTCATCGAATGCTTTCAGCAGAACATTTTGTACTTCATATAGTCAGGCATCTTATATTTTCTTTGCAAAAAAATATAGAGAGTCTGTAACAGACTCTCTATACAAGAAATAGCTTAAATTCAAGCTTTTCAGGGAACCGGAAGGAACGATAATCTCCATAATACAGTTTTGCGCTCTTCCTCATATACTCTTTCGAGATCTCAAAAGTTCCCAAAAAGCATGCCGACTCGTTTAACGTGCGTTGGCTATAGCTGCCTGTTAGGCGGCGTTCGTTGGGATGACTTTTCCGAAATCCTACCTATTGGCGATAGCTGCCTGTGAGGTGTAGCAGTAATAAAGCCGTTTTGAGGCGGTTTTCTCCACTAAAGATCCAGACTATTATCATTAAGCAGAAAATCAAATAACCCCATTATTGTTATACCCTGGTCATTTCTCCACACCGGATTATTTCCACCGGTAACAACTATCTTCTTAAAAGAATCCGGTATTTTAATAAGTGATGCTTGTTCCTGCTCAACCTTTTCCAGATTTGGCAATGCATATGCAGACTGGATATAATACCTCTTGCTACCCTGATTGACCACAAAATCAACTTCTAATTGTTTACGTACTTTTTTCCCGTCTTCGCTAATACGGATTTCAACCACTCCCACATCTACTTTGTAACCTCTATAGATCAACTCATTGTATATGGCATTCTCCATTAAGTGTGTCTCTTCAAATTGACGGAAATTCAAAAGAGCATTTCTTAATCCCAAATCTGTATAATAGTATTTTGAAGGTGTACCTATATGTTTACGCCCCTTAATATCATATCTTTCACACTTTTGTATAGCAAAACTTTCTGTGAGATATTTCATGTAATTTGATATTGTTGGCATTGAAATTGACTTATCGCCATTGCTTTTAAATGTATCCGATATTTTTTGAGCATTTGATAAAGAACCAATGGCTGAAGCAATAACTTTCATTAAGGTTTCCATACCGGCAGCATCTTGAATATCATATCTTTCGACTATATCTCTTATATATATTTCTGAATTCAATCTCTCAAGATATGCTTCTTTCGATTCATTATCCGGTTCCGCTAAAATATGCGGCAACCCACCATATAATATATACCCCTGCCATGCATCGAATTTATCTTTCCCTGAAGCAGGGAAATATTCCGAAAACGACAACGGTGCAATATGAATCTCATCACCACGACCTCTGAACTCAGTTAAAATATCAGAGGATAAAAACTTTGAATTGCTTCCTGTAACATATACATCAACGTTCTTTTTTCTAAGTAATCCATTCAAAACCCCATAAAGTCTGATCGGAACATCCGGATTTTTCAGTTCTTCCTTACTGATCGCATATTGTGCTTCATCTATGAAAACATAATATTGCTTGTTCGGATCAGTAATCCTGCTTTTGATGTACTCGGATAGTTTTTTAGGATCACAGTATTCTATATAGTCATCATCATCTAACGGAACAGATATAATACAATCTTCAGAAACACCCTCTTTAATGAGATAATCATAATACAGATTAAAAAGTAAATACGACTTACCACATCTTCTGATTCCGGTAATAACCTTAATCAATCCATTATTTCTTTTGTCAATAAGTTTTTTTAAGTACCTATCTCTTTTTATCTCCATGGAAGACCTCCATTTTAGATTTTCGGTCCTGTTACCGTTTTTATAAAGTATATTATTATTGATACTGTTTGGCAAGCCATATTTTAAAGATTATTCCCCTCTCAAATAATCTCTTAAAGCCCTGAAAACCGCTTAAACTTGAAGACAAAAAAGGATGTAGTACATAATCTGACTACATCCTTCATAGGTTCAAGTTATTATAGAAAAAACTATTTACAGAAATAATGACAAGTTTCCAATGCCGTGAACCTCTAAAATACATTACGCTTCAAGTCTCACGTTTACAGCATACATTTTTCCATTTTTTTCAACTATATCATAATAAACATTGCCATATACTAATGAGGCATTCACTTTAGGATTATCATATTCATTAAATAAAATATTATTTGGCTCTCTTTTGATGTACCCAAAGAACATGCCATTTTTATCTGTTTTCATATTCAATACTTTTCGCATTTTTTCCTCTCGACATATAATTGAATACAAATCTTGCGTCAAGGTAATTTTCCTCATTATCTGCACAAAAAACTCCCTAACGTGACACATTCGCATTAGGGAGTCTTGAATATCAATTTCTAATTAACTTTCTTCGAAACGATCGAGGCCTGTGAGGTGTAGCGGTAATAACGTCGATTTGAGCCTGTTTTTCGGGCAAAAGATAGTGAAGTTGTAAACAAAAACTTCACTGCACTTCACCACAAACTTCACTGCACTTCACTGAATACTTCATAGGCTTCACTGCCAACAGATTTCCCATAGTTCAAAAAGAGCCTCACCACATCCCTGCAGTGAGGCCCTGAAAACCGCTTAAAATATATAAATATCGAGTTTTAATTCCTTATATTTGTTTCTGAAGAACCGTTTACCTGCCAGTTCGCAATATTCCCTCGCTGTATTGGCATCAAGAGTCTTTGTGAAGTGGATCTTGAAAGCCTTGTCCGATGCCGCAAGCTGCTTTTTAAGCTTCTTATCTTCTTCCGATCCCTCGTCAGCATCAGAAAGATCCGTGATCCTCTTTAAGTCGCTCAGGCGGATGGCTTTCTTTCCTGCGCCCTTTGCGGATAAGGTTATGGAAGACTTGCTCTTCTTTCCTGCCACCACATCCAGCGCTTCAGTAATATCCCTTCCGGAGAAGTTTAAGTACCAGACAAAATGATCGGTCGTTTCTACAACGACCCTTGCCACAAAAAGCCTTAAAATATCTTCATCCGGTCTCACACCCGAGATATCAACCATCGACTCAAGGGCTGTCCTGATAGCGTCAAGATCGGGACCCGCATCCTCTTCTTCCTGTTCGGTCCCTTCTGAAAGGTTTGCGATCTCAGCCTTTACAGCCTCTTCTTCGTCCATGAATTTCTTCATGCGGTCCCTGAATTCCTCGGTCTCAATATCGCCTTCAATACGCATGTCACGAAGGTTCTTGAGTTTCCCCTGCACCCTTGCAAGCTTCCTGTTAAGCTCAAAGGCTTTTTCATCCTGCGTGGCTTTGATATCGGCGCATTTTCTGATGATATCGCAAGCCTCATTGATCTCGGCACTCCTGTCGCCCCATACTTCTTTGAAGACTTCCCTGGCCATGAAATCTATTTTCCAGCCTATGACCATCCCCATATCGCAGAGACCGTCAGCTGCATGGCCTTTCATCTTTTTCTTGGCCGCTACGTAATTGACCACGTTGTAGCACTGATAGCCGAACATCCTCGGCTTGCCTTCTTTCTTATACCAGCCGGTCTTTCTGAAAGAAGATCCGCACGTGCATCTGAGCTTCTGACACCATATGTCGCTACTGTCCCTGTGGCAGACCTTTCTCGGAACATCTTCACCGAAGCCGTTCGTCCTTGTCATATTAGGAAGCACGAGCGTTCTCCGGTTCCTGATCTCCATAGCCTTCTTGAACTCTTCTTCCGTAACAATGGGCTCAAAATCCGCTTTCCTGTACAGATAAGTCTCTTCGTTGTGGTTGTTGATCCTCTTCTGTTCGAGGTAATTGTTACTGAAGGACTTACCATAAGCCATATATCCCATATAGGTCGGATTCTTAAGTATCCTGTTTATGATACTGTGAGTCCATTTGATGGTACCTGTTGCGGTAAGGCGTCCGCGCTTTATCATTTCCTCGGCTATCCTGTCGGCTCCAAGCTTCCCTTGAAGGTAAAGGTCAAAGATCATGCGGACCGTCTCAGCCTGTTCCTTATTGATAACATAATCATGGCCCACACGGTCATAGCCGAGGATATTTCCGTTGCCATAGATAGTTCCTTTCTCACGGCTTATGTGCTGACCGGCCTTAACCCGCTCCGAAACCTTACGGCTCTCTTCCTGTGCGAGAGTCGCCATGATCGTAAGCCTGAGCTCTCCGTCGCCGTCCATGGTCCAGATGTTATCTTCCACGAAATAAACCTCTATGCCGAGGTTCTTCAGTTCTCTTGTCACTACCAGAGTATCAACGGTATTTCTTGCAAATCTGCAAACCTCCCTGGTAACGATAAGGTCAAACCTGCGCTCTCTGGCATCCTCAAGCATCCTTAAGAACGAAGGCCTTTTCTTAGCCTGGGTTCCTGTGATGCCTTCATCAATATATTTATCAAGTACAAGCCAGTTCTTATTCATCCTCGCCTGGTCATCGTACCATTCGATTTGGTTCTCAAGAGCTGAGATCTGTGCCTCATGCTCTGTCGAAACACGTCCGTAAAAAACTACCTTGCGTGTTCTGTTCCTATCCCTCTGCGCGAAGGACAGGTAATTGTTTTTCATTTCAAAAACATTTCTGTATTCGCTCATTTATGCGACCTCCTCCGTGATTTTTCATTAGGATATTCCTACCGGTAAAAAAGCTTAAGGATGTCGATTCAGTCATCGACAACCTTGACAAGCTCCTTTTTTTCGTTGTCCCAGTAAGTCCGTCCGTCGTCAGGAAAAACCTCCGGATAGTCCGCTTTTACTTTATCAAAAGTCTTCTTATCAACCAGACCCTTATAATGCAGTGCCTCGATAAGTTTGAGGCACACAAAGTGTTCATTTTCAAAATACTTAGCCAACATACGCGCCCCCTTATATCACTTTCAAAAGAATTATCGAATCGTCATCATAGCAACGTAAGCTGTCGGCATAGCCGCCGTACAGCTTCTTTCTGATCCTGTACATCTTGTTCCGTACAGTGTCTGCGCTCATATTCAATTCTTCTGAAAAAAGAGCGCTGCGACTTGGACTCGTGATGTACTTCACGTAAAGTTCTCTCTCCCAAGAATGAAGCGAACCAAGCTTGTCCTTCATCCTGTTGTACTCGTGCCTCATAAGCCATATCTCATTCAGCCCGCGGATTATGTCGTCACGCTCGCAGATATCCATGCTGGACTCATCAAGCCTGCATTTTTTGATAATGTCTTCGACCAGCATCTTTTCCATTACCGAGCTTTCCACTACGGATGAGTTTGCTTTGCCGCTCTGGATCCTGACTCCGAGATCTCCCAGCGCGTCCTGTCGCGCCATGGCTCTGTTGTCGATGATCCATTCGAACATTTCCTTCTCGTGATCCTTTATGATGCCGGGAAAATTGTCGAAGTTGAGAACTATCGTGTCCAAACGCTTCTTGGGAGCCAGCCTGTAATAGGTTCCCACAATGTCTTGTTTCCGCATTTTCTTTCCTCCTGCAAAAAGAAATTTTGGAAACAAACCGGTTTGTTTCTGTATGTAATTACAAGATGATTTTAGCGGGGTGGATACCGACTTTATATATCCGATTGGGATATAAAGCCTCACTCTTTGCCCAGGATAAGATAATCAAGCGAAGCATTGAAAAACACCGCAATATCGACCAATAAGTCTATCGAAGCCATCTTGATCCCGCTTTCGATGCGTCCTACAGTCGGCAGCGTTACTCCGAGCGCATCCGCCAGTTTCTGCTGGGTGAGTCCCCTTTCCATACGAAGTTTCCTTACTCTCTGGCCGATCTCCTTAGCATTGATTCCCATAACGTCCTTTCCGTCCGAAAACAGGAGAAAGGACGCCAGGACACAAAAAGAGCTCGACAAAACAAGATGTAGATACAGCTGAGCTGTACGTACTCTCTCCTGTTTTGCCGAACTCGTTTTAATCTTTGTTAAATACAGTTTTCCTTAGCAAACTCTTGGCAACGGGCCCTGTCCCGACTGGCTATACCGTCCTCACATGGCCTACCCGCGCCTCAATCTGTTTAGTTGTGGTAGTTTGTCACGCAGTCAGGTTCTGATCCGTGCTCCGCTTAGCGGGAAATGTCGTTACGCGGCTGTCTTCAACGATCGCAACGTATTTCCGTGAGCATCTCACACAAACAATCTCCGATTCCGTGCGTGAACTCTTGTCATGAAGCTTTCCGCAGAACGGACAGCAGACACAGAGTTTCTCTTTTCGGGTTCTCATTCCGGTCATCCCACCGGACGGTTCAATCTTCTGCATACTGATAATTCACCTCCCATATCGTGCAGTTTACTGCCATACGTAGATTACTCGTATGGTAAAGCAGGCCGGCTGTTTTCCCCCGAGGTCCGGGCGGCCAACTGATCACCTCTTTGCTGATCATCTCCGTTCCTTTATGGTGTTTCAAGTATAAATCCGTTTTTATAAGATTTCAACGGACATCTTGGTTGATTTATCTTATTTTATAAGATTTTTACTTGAAAAACCATTTTTCCCGTAGTATACTCTCCTTACGGCAAAGGGAGAACATCCGCCCTGAGCCTAAATACCTGAAACACAGGAGACACGCCATGAACACTGTAGGAGATGTGATCAGTAAATACAGAAAAAAAGAAAAGCTCACGCAGCCAATGCTTTCCGAAAAACTTGCGGAGCACGGCATAAACGTGAGCTATAAGACCATATCCGGATGGGAAAAAGGAATCTCCGAGCCAAGCATCAGAGCCTTCATGGAGACATGCCGCCTTCTCGGAATACCTGATATCTATGAAGCTCTTTACGGGAATAATCCTTTTATGACAAAGGAGGAGCCTGAGAATAACACTGCGTTCTTAAGCCTTATCTCCGCCCTCAACAATGATGGCATGGAAAAGCTCACCGAATATGCCGAGCTCCTTATAAGTTCCTGTAAATACGAGAAATCTGCGCCCAAGATCACATCGATCATCCCCCGCCGCCTGAAGTTTTTTGACATCCCTGTATCAGCGGGTACCGGGAACTTCCTCACAGGCGATTCGTTCACCTGGAAAGAAGTCGGGGATGATGTGCCGAGAGGCGCAGACTACGGCGTCCGGATCACAGGAGACAGCATGGAGCCTCGTTTCCATGACGGGCAGCCTGTCTGGGTACACCACCAGGAAACTCTTAACAGCGGAGATATCGGGATCTTCTGCCTCAACGGGGATGCATATTGCAAAAAGCTGCAGGATGACAGGGACGGTGTATTCCTCATTTCACTGAATTACAAATACTCTCCCATCCTTGTAGGCGAGAATGATGTGCTCACCGTACTCGGAAAAGTCCTGTGAGGAATTATCTCCCTTCCCTTTGTGATACGCTTATGAATGTCCGTAAAACATGACTTCTCTATGGCTTTTTTACGGGCATATCAGCGCTCCGAAGGAGGTAGCCCCATGTCTGTAGCAAACAACATCAAACAGGCTCGTATGGCCCTGCATATCCACCAGGATGAGCTTGCCGAAGCGATCCATTGCAATGTAAAGACCATAAGCCGTTATGAGACCGGCGAACGATGCCCTACTCTGGAGCTGGCGCTCCGCATGGCAGCATATCTCAACATCAGTACAGACGAACTGTTCCGCGTGGAATATGATCCATCCGAACAGAGATGATGCAACAAATGCATCTTCGCAAGGCTACAAGCCATATAATCAGAGCCTTTAAGGAGATGATCTCATGGATCACAGAATCATTGCCGTAGATTTTGACGGGACTCTCTGCTTCAGCAGCTGGCCGGATCTAGGCGAACCAAACATACCCCTAATCGAATATCTGAGAGCCCAGAAACAATCCGGCGACAAGCTCATCCTTTGGACCTGCCGCGCAGGAGAAGCTCTCGAAAAAGCTGTGTCCTGGTGCAAAGAGCAGCACCTCGAATTTGATGCCGTAAACGACAACCTTCCTGAAATTGTTGAACTCTACGGCAACAACTCCAGGAAGATCACATGTGACTACTATATCGATGATAAGGCCGTGTTACCGGGGATGGTGAAAGGGTAGGCTGAACGGCCTTTAATCGTTCTACAGCTGTTCCCTCTTTGACTTAAAAGATTGTAAATAAATCTTCCCCTGAATGTTGTTCATATGGCGTATCAAGACATCTATCTGCGCATCGTTCATCTTTTTCAACTGCTCTTCCCTGTCTGCCTTATTCGGGAAGTCTTTTGCGAGTTCATCAAGCGTTTTGTAGTTTGACATTTTCATGGTCTCCTTTTTTGTGGTGCATGGTCTACTTGTCTGAGTTGATCAACTTGTAATATGAATACAGTACATAGAACTCATTTGAGCCGATTATTTCAATTGTTCCGGACACAGCAGCGCCACATGTGACATTTGGAATGTACATGTAGGATTTGCTGCTGAGAAATACCACAAGAGGATATCCTGAAGCAATGGCCCCTGCTCTTGTCCAGTCTCTGTGGCTTTTGAACCCATCTGCCTCAAGCATGTCTATAATTCGAATACGCTCATCTTTCGAGGATGTACGTATGCCGATTATGGAGCCCTTCATAAATGCTTCTGCCACCTTATCTGAATCGATCTTAACCAAGCCTCTGGGATATTTAACAGTATAGACCATTAGTTATTCTCCTCGCAGTTATTTCCAATAAAAGCGTAAAAATAGCCCCATCACTCCGATGGGGCGTTATATTTGTGTAAAACCCTATCAGTCAAGCTTTAGCACCTTGCATGTGCAGGTTGCTGTGCGGTCATAGGGCTTGTCCCTTACGCACTCTTTATAGGTTGATTTCAATATATACAAGTATTGGAGAAATGTCAATCAAGAAGAGCTTGAAGTGTAGCTTATCTTCCATTAAGGAAATTTTTCCTGTCTGCCATATGCTTGCCTGCAAGCTTGCTTCCATGTCTCAGAGCATCTGCCGCCAGTTCAAGGAACCACAGATCCTTTTCCTCACAAAGAGAACGTAATCTGTTAACCTCCTCCTTCAGAAA
>JAEEGL011217804.1_pt1 | contig 11073 bp, 8 predicted proteins | sample 9134231 | NCBI WGS metagenome assembly JAEEGL01 (sample SAMN16246548, study PRJNA631951) | gut metagenome | biome: gut microbiome; feature: rumen; material: fiber-attached | host: Bos | place: Iran: Karaj | collected 2018-10
TGCCAAGAACGCCCAGGTCATCTTCAAGCTGGGCAGGGCGCAGGGCGCCGCCATCGTGGCAGCCTCGCAGAGGGGCATTCCGGTGACGGAATACGCCCCGCGCAAGGCCAAGATTGCCATCTGCGGCAACGGCGCCGCCTCCAAGGAGCAGGTTGCAATGATAGTGGAGAAGACTCTTGGGATTGACATAAAGCCCGCGTTCCTGGATGCAACTGACGCCCTTGCGATAGCTTTGTGCCACTATTATCAAACCAGTTCTCCTCTTTCTGGAGCAGGTTCTTCGTCAAGCTCCTGGGAGAAATTCCTTGCTGCCAACCCTGACAGGATAAAAAAATAAAAAATCTTTAATAATGTATTAAACTTTAGGTCACGCATCTTGTCTAAGGAACGTTGACTTGAATTAATACAGAGTTTAATAATATGAATAAAGTACTAAAGATCGCATTTCTTTTAGCGTTCGCTCTGATTGCTTCGGCAAAATCCTTCGCACAGAACAATGTTACCGCAACCCTCCTTGAGGCCGGTACCGAGGAGCCGGTAGGCTATGCCACCGCGTCCCTCACCGCGGAAGGATCAGAGACCGTCTACAAGTATGCAACCAGCAACACAAAGGGTGTTGTCACCATCGAGTCGGTCAAGGACGGCAATTATACCTTCAAGGTCGAGCTCATGGGTTATAAGACAGTAACCAAGGAAGTTACCGTCAAGGGAGCAGCCCTGAACCTCGGAAACATCATTTTGGAGGAAGATGCAGAAGTGCTTGACGCGGCATCTGTTTCAGATATGGCCAATCCTATCATCGTCAAGAAAGACACCGTAGAATATAACGCCTCGTCCTTCCTGACAACTGATAACGACATGCTCCAGAACCTTCTGGCAAAGCTCCCGGGAATCGAGGTCGGTTCGGATGGCTCCATCACCGCAAACGGAGAGAATGTAACCAGAATCTACATAGACGGCAAGACATTCTTCATGGACGACCCTCAGCTCGCCTCCCAGAACATTCCTGCCAAGATGGTGGAGAAAGTGAAGGTAATCAAGAAGAAATCAGAGCAGGCAGAGTTCTCGGGAATCGATGACGGCCAGGAAGAGACCGTAATCGACCTTTCTGTTCAGCAGTCCATGATGAACGGTATCTTTGCCAATGTAATGCTTGGCGGAGGTCACGACTTCAAGGGAGAGAAGATCAGCGCAGACGTAGCTGCCCAGGATAAGCTTGGAGCTCTTGCGGCTAACGACGCTTTCCGTTTCCAGTCCAATGCAATGATCGGTAACTTCAAGTCCAACAGCCAGATAAGCCTCATCCTCAATGCCTCCAACTCCGGTATGGGCGGAATGGGCGGCCGTGGTGGCGGCTTCGGCGGCGGCGGTTTCGGCGGTCCAGGCGGTGGAATGGGTGGCGGTGGCCTCACTACATCCTATATGGCCGGTCTTAACGGAGCTTTCGATCTCCTCGACAACAAGATGGAACTGTCCTCCAACTACAACTATAACGGATCCAATTCCCTTACCGGGTCCATGTCAACCTCTTATGTGACCCAGACTGACGGTTCACAGGTTACAAACTGGACTAACTCCTTGGGAACCAGCAATAACGGAGGACATAACATTGGTGTGAGACTGACACACAAGTTCTCGGACAGCGCAAACATCGTGTTCGAGCCCCAGATCCGTTTCAACAAGACAGGTAGCGTTTCTTCACAACTCAACAATTCTGAACACAGCCTCAGGGGTCTGACCAATGAGGGTTGGTCCAACAGCATCTCGGACGGAGACAATATCAGCACCAGTGGCCGTTTCGTATATCGTCAGAGAATTATCATCCCTGGACGTACACTTTCGGTGAATCTCAACTGGAACTACGGTACCAACAACTCCGAGTCTTTCACCCAGTCTCTCACAAAGATGTATGCCAGTGGTTTAGAACTCGACCCTAGCATTGTCAACCAGAGGAATCAGAATAACTCGACAAATGCTTCTGCAGGTGCTCGCATCGAGTATGTAGAGCCTATGGGAAATAACTTCTATCTGTCAGGAAACTACTCTTATAACTGGAGTATGAGCAATACTTCAAAGGATACTTACAATAGTAGCGCAACTGATATGGCCGCTTTCCTTCGTGCTTATGACAATCCAAAGTTGTTGGAGAGCATCAAGGATCAATATAACAGGAACGGTGAAGTTTACGATGACGTTTATTCCAACAAGATCTACAACCGCACGATACAACAGCAGATCGGAGCCAACGTGATGTACCAGAGCGAAGGTATGAACGCCCAGGTAGGAGCTTCCCTCATGCCTCGCAATGTTGTCAACGAGACTAATGGTAAGCCGTATTATGACAATGCAATGAACTGGGCTCCAAACGCATCCATCCGTGCAGACCTCGGTGAGAACGCAAACTTGAGGATCAACTATACCGGGCGTTCCAACCAGCCTTCAACCAGCCAGTTGATGCCTGTTATGGACAATTCCAACCCTACCAGGATGTCCCTCGGTAACCCTTACCTGACCTCATACTTCAACCATAACTTCAGGACTGAGATCGGCTACACCGACAGGACCACGTTCTTCACCACCAGGCTTTCTGCAAACGGAGGCGTTAACCAGAGCCCGATCGTGAACGCCACCTGGATGGACAATAACAGCGTTCAGTACAGTTTCCCTATCAATGCTGCACCTTCCTGGAACGGAAGCCTCTCCTGGATGATCAATACTCCTATTGCAAAGTCCAACTTCAGGATCAACAACAACCTTAGCATGAACTACTCTGAGTCCCACTCTTTCATCGGAGTCGCCAATATAAACATGGACCCGTATTTCAATGCAAACAAGGAGTTCGACTACGAGTTGTTCCACAACACCTTCTTCGGAGACAATCCTACCCTGAAATTCAACGACTATTTCAAGGATAACAAGAACCAGAACCTCAGTTTTAACGAAAACCTTCGTCTGACTTACCGTTCAGATTACTTCGAGGCAACGATAGGTGGACGTACCAGGGTAAGCATTCCTAAGTCTACTTACGAAAGCTTGAACAGTTCACCTACCACCTGGAATAACGCAGTTTCCCTGAACGTGACATGGAACGAGCCTAATACAGGACTTGGACTCACTGCTGATGGTACATATAACTGGTATATCGGTTACACCACCAACCAGCCTGCAAACTTCATCATCAACGCTGAGATCACCAAGCTGATCTTCAACAACAACGCAACTCTTGCAATCCGTGGTTACGACCTTCTTAACCAGACCAAGAGCTTCAACGAGTCCATCAGCGGCAACAGGCGTACTGAGAGCCGTACCCTTACTCTCGGTCGTTACGTGATAGTTTCCCTCACTTTCCGCTTCGGTACATTCGGAAACGGAAGAGGCAACCGTGGCGGCGGCCGTGGAGGCCGTGGCGGCGGAATGCCGATGGGCGGCGGAATGCCCGGTGGCGGAATGCCTCCGATGGGTGGCGGAATGCCTCCGATGGGCGGCGGTGGAAGACCGTTCTAGAGCAGATAAAAAAGAGACAGCCTCAAGGTTGTCTCTTTTTTGTATATTTGCGTCATATGTGCATCATCGACAGAAAGAAAAGGCTTCGCAGGCGCATCCGCGGTTCGGTAGGGGATGCCGCCAGGGACGTAAGTATCTGGCAGCAGTTGGAGAGCCTTCCGGAGTTTGCCAAAGCTGGCAGCGTCCTGCTGTACTGGTCCATGCCTTCCGAGGCGGGAACACACTCTTTCCTGAAGCGCTGGTACGGCCGCAAGAAGTTGTATCTGCCAAGGGTGGCGGGAGAAACGCTTGAGATTAGGGAATACATCCCGGAGGATATGCAGGAGGGATATCGCGGCATAATGGAGCCCTCGCCGCAGGCGCCTATCGTCACTGAAGTGGACCTGGTGGTAGTGCCCGGAATGGCGTTCGACGCCAAAGGCAACCGCCTGGGCAGGGGAGGCGGGTTCTACGACCGCCTGCTGCCCTCGCTGACCTGCCCCAAGGTGGGCGTCTGCCGCCAGAACCAGCTTGTGGAAGAGGTGCCTGTGCAGGAGTGGGACCAGAAGGTCGATATTGTTATTACTCCTTCTAATTGCTATATTTGCAGGCGATGACGCTAGATTTCCTGAAGTCTGTGCTGGTTGGCATATGCCTTGCTGCGCCTATAGGTCCGGTAGTGATCACGGTGATGCAGAAATCACTGTCCTACGGCAGGAAAACGGGCTTCAAGGCGGCAATGGGCTGCGCCGTTATGGATACGGTTTATGCCACGCTCAGTTTCATTGCCCTGGCTTTCATCAAGGGTTTCCTGGACCAGCACAAAGTGCTCATTGCCATACTTGGCGGGTGCGTAATAATCTGCTTGGGAATCATAATGTTCCTGAGCGATCCCTACAAGAACGGCCGCTCGGAAGAGACAATGGGAACCACGGCGTTCTGGCAGGTTGCGCTGATAATACTGACCAATCCGGGGTCCATACTGTATGACTTTACCGTATGCACCTTTTTCGGACTTCAGGCAAAGGACTGGAAACTGTTGCTGCTCGCGGCCGGAGTCTTCCTGGGAGAACTGCTGTTCTGGACTCTTTTGACCTGGATTTTCGGCCGCTTGAGAAGGTCGCTGACCAAAGAGACGTTGATTAAGTTGAGTAAAGCCTCAGGCCTGTTGCTGGCCGTTTGCGGGGTAGTTGTCCTGCTGAGGGGAATATTATAGAAAAAGCATTTGAGATTATGGGAAAATGGATTTTGAAGAACCTTATCCTGGCTCTGGTCTACATCGCCGTGCTCGTTGCAGGCGTTACTATAGGCCTGGCCTTTTTCACCAACCATAATAAAGAGATAGAAGTACCTGATTTCACCACTCTTTCCGTAAAGGATGCCGCCCAGCTGGCAGAATCCGTGGGAATCAGAGTAGAGGTGACTGATTCGGTATATGTCAGGAGGATGGAGAGAGGCGCCGTCTTCAGCCAGAATCCCGCCGCCGGAAGCAGTGTCAAGAAGAACAGGCTCATCCGCCTCACCACCAATGCCGTGAACGCCAAGCAGGTGTCTATGCCCAATCTGGTAGGATACTCTATGAGGCAGGCCAAGGCCGAACTCTCTTCCAAGGGTCTCAACCTTGGCAAACTGATATATGTCAGCGACATGGCCACCAACAACGTGCTGAAGCAGCAGTACCGTGGGAAAGACATCAAGACCGGTACGATGATAGACAGCGGCTCCGAGGTCGACCTGGTAGTGGGACTGAGCGACACCGACAACCAGACCAGGGTCCCCAACGTTGTGGGAATGAAATACAACCGCGCAGTGGATGCAGTGCACGACAATTCGCTCAATGTCGCCCGCACCACCTTCGACGACAGCGTACAGAATTACAACGATTCCCTTAACGCCGTAGTATTCCGCCAGAGCCCTTCCGCATCTTCCGCTCCCATTGGAATGGGCGGGGAAGTGTCTCTGTTCTTCACCTTGGACGAGTCAAAACTCCCGCAATAATGCAAGTCCAGTTTCCTACGGACATAGATCTGCAGGACAGGGAACTGGAACTGGACGAGGAACAGGGAATGTTCGAGCATTTCCGTATGGTCGTCGACCAGGGACAGAATCCTCTCCGGATAGATAAGTTCATGGCCTCCCATATGGAAGACACGTCGCGTCACCGCGTGCAGCTGGCCATAAAGGAGGGTTATGTCAAGTTGGGAGACAAGACAGCAAAGGCCAATATGATAGTTCGGCCGGGCGACGTCATCCGTTTCATAATGCCGTACCGCCGTCGCGGGATGGAGATACTCCCGCAGGACATTCCCCTGGATATCGTATATGAAGATGAAGACCTGCTGGTGGTGAACAAACCGGCAGGAATGGTAGTTCATCCGGGCCACGGAAACTTCGACGGCACTCTGGTGAACGCCCTCGCATTCTATCTCGGCATCCCGGAGGGTACCGATGCAGGTGACGGGCATATGGGAATCCTGGTGCACAGGATAGACAAGGACACCAGCGGCCTGCTGGTAGTGGCCAAGAACGACGAGGCCCAGCTCGGCCTGGCCGGACAGTTCTTCAAACATACCATCGAGCGTTGCTACAACGCCATAGTATGGGGGGACATAAAGGACGATGAAGGCACCGTGGACGCTCCCATAGAAAGGGACCCCAACGACCGCCTCCGCTTCAGGGTGGCCCGGGAAGACGGTAACGGAAAGAACGCCGTCACCCATTACAAGGTGCTGAAGCGTTACGGATTCGTCACTTTTGTGGAGTGCAGGCTCGAGACGGGGCGCACCCACCAGATAAGGGTCCATATGAGCCACATAGGGCACCCTTTGTTCAACGACCAGCGCTATGGCGGGTCGGAGATACGCAAGGGCACGGTATACGCTAAGTACAAGCAGTTCATAGCAAACTGCTTCGAGATGTGTCCCCGACAGGCACTTCACGCAAGGACTCTGGGGTTCGAGCATCCTTCCACGGGGAAATGGATGCAGTTCAGCTCGGAGTTGCCTGCAGATATGACAGGCCTGCTGGAAAGATGGGACAGGTTTACAAACAACAACCGCACTTATGAGGAATAAGAAAATTTGGATGCTGGTGCTCTCGCTGCTGTTCGCAGCCTTTATGAGTGTGCCTTTCCTGGTGCCGCACGCCGGTTTTACGGCGCTGTTCGGAATAGTTCCGCTCCTTTTTATGGACGTGATAGCCGATTCGGGGAAGGTAAGGCATTTCTTCTGGTGGTATTATCTCGCATTCGTGATGTGGAATGCGGCCACCACTTTCTGGGTATGTAACGCAACTATCGGCGGAGGTATCTTCGCCGTCCTGGCAAACGCCTTCCAGATGGCGTTGATATTCGCTCTGTACAGGCTTTCCAAGAAGAAGTTCAATCCTCTGGTATCCCATATTTTCCTGGCCGTGATGTGGCTGGCGTGGGAGCGTTTCTATTTCAGCGCCGAAATTTCCTGGCCGTGGCTCACCCTGGGCAATTCCTTCGCCCGCTCCATCAAGATGATCCAGTGGTACGAGTTTACCGGCGCCCTGGGCGGCTCCCTGTGGATATGGGTATGCAACCTTCTGCTGTTCTACATCCTACTGCTCGCCCTCGGCAACCATTTCAAGGAGATGAAGCCTGCGGGCCGCATTGCGCTGCCTCTTTCGTATGCGGTGATACTTGCGGCGCCCATGCTTCTGTCGCTGCATATGTATGACAGTTACCGCGAAGACCAGTCACAGGGCATAGACGTACTGATAGGGCAGCCTAATTTCGATCCTTACCAGAAGTTCCAGTCTATGACTCAGAAGCAGCAGAACCAGGTCCTGCTGGACTTGTTTACCGAGGAACTGGACGCTCCTGGACGTGAGATAATGCCAAGGCTCCTCCTGGCTCCCGAGACGTTCACCTCGGACATAATGATGAATTCCGTCCAATCCAGTGAGACTTTCCGCACTTTCCAGGATTTCCTCCAGGATTATCCGGGAGTCAACTTCCTTTTCGGCGCAAGTACCTACGAGTACCTGCCGGGAGGGAATCCGTCTTCATATACCGCGCGCAGGACTATGGACGGACTGTGGTATGAGACCCACAATACAGCTTTCATGACCGACCATACCGGCCGCGAAGAGTTCTGCCACAAGTCCTGCCTTGTGGTGGGAACAGAGAAAATGCCATATCCCCGTATCTTCGGCCCTTTGGATGACAAGCTGGGCGGCGTCATGGGACGTTGCGTAGGACAGGACGAACCTTCCGTCCTGTATGTCCACGGATTCGATTCAAACGGAAGACTGGTGTCGCAGCTGCCGATAGGGTGCGCCATCTGCTATGAGAGCGTCTACGGCGAATTCTGCACAGGCTATGTAAAGAAGGGCGCGAGGGCGCTGACAATCATCACCAACGATGCCTGGTGGGGAGACACTCCCGGCTACAAGCAGCACCTCAGTTACGCCTCGCTCAGGGCGATAGAGACCAGGCGCGACATAGCCCGGTGCGGCAACACCGGCATCAGCGCATTCATCAACCAGAGGGGAGACGTCGTGTCCCAGTCCGACTGGTGGGAGCGTGAGACCCTTGAAGGGATGGTTTACCTGAATAACGAGAAGACCTTCTTCGTCCAGAACGGCGACATAGCCGGACGCGCGGCAACACTGCTTTTCCTCCTCCTGCTTCTGGTATTGGTGGTCCGCTTCATAATAAGGAAATAAAAAAGGGGAGAACTAGTTGAGTTTCTCCCCTTTTTCGTCGTAGAATTCATATTGCAGGACTCCCAGGTCTGTGCTTTCGGTCAGACTGAGCCGGCACCTGTACTTCTTTTTCCACTTTCTGACATAAGATGAAAATCCTCTGCTCAGGTAAGCGCCCAGGATAGGGCTGACCTTGAGAGAAAGATTCCTGGCATTCTTTTCCGCAACCAGATATGACAGAGTCTCTTCTATCTTCTCGTCTATGACTGCGCTGGATGTTATCTTGCCCTTGCCGTGGCACATCGGGCAGGTCTCCGCAGTCTCGATCTGGGTTACCGGACGAATCCTCTGGCGTGTAATCTGCATCAGGCCGAACTTGGTGAGGGGCAGCACGTTGTGCTTTGCCCTGTCTTTCTTGAGGAGCTCCTCCATGTACTTGTACAGTTCGTTGCGGTGTTCCTGTGTCTCCATGTCTATGAAGTCCACTATCACTATTCCGCCCATGTCCCGGAGTCTCAGCTGGCGGGCTATCTCGTCCGCGGCCAGCTTGTTTACCTCGAAGGTGTTCTCTTCCTGATCTGTAGTCTTAGCGCGGATGCCGCTGTTCACGTCAATGACGTTGAGGGCTTCCGTGGTTTCGATGACCAAATAGGCGCCTTGTTTCAACGGGACTACTTTCCCGAAGGAACTCTTTATCTGTCTGGTGACTTCAAAATGGTCAAAGATGCTCTCTTTGCCATCGTAAAGCTTCGCTATCTTCTCCTGCCCGGGAGAAATGACGGCGATATAATCCCTGATTTCCTCGTATGCCTTCTCGTCGTTCACGTAAACGTTGCTGAACGAGTCGTTCAGAAGGTCCCTGAGGGTTACAGTGGTCTTGGAAAACTCCGTGAGGAGCAGGTCGACGCCTTTATGCTTGGCCAGTTTGGTCCAGGATGATTTCCATTTGTCTATCAAAGAACGTAATTCTCCTGCGAGAATGGCAGCGGTCTTGCCTTCTGCCGCGGTGCGTATTATCGCACCGTAGTTCTTGGGAAGTATGCTCTTGACCAGAGACTCCAGCCTGCGCCTTTCTTCCTCCGAACCGATTTTCTGGGAAATGCTCACTTTCTGCGCGAAAGGGAGCAGTACAATGTTGCGTCCTGCCAATGAAATTTCCGCGGTTAGCCGGGATCCTTTTGTGGAAATAGGCTCCTTTGTTATCTGGGCGAGAATCATCTGTCCCTGCTTGAGGACGTCTTCTATGTGTCCGTCCTTCGGTAACGCAGGACCTGTAGGGATGCGGGCGAACAGTTTCTCAAGGTTGGTGTTGGGGTTGGATTCCCGCACGAACCTGTCGAAGGCGTTGAAGTACAGCCCGAGGTCCAGATAATGGATGAAAGCCTCCTTTTCGTCACCTATGTCCACGAAAGCGGCATTCAGGGCGGGGAGCAGCTTCTTGACTCTTCCAAGGAAGATGTCTCCCACCGTGAACGTGTGACCCTGACTGGATTCTTTGTTCAGTTCTATGAGCCTGCCGTTCTCCAGCAGGGCAAGCTGAACTTCGGACTGGGTGACGTTGACCACCATGTCCTTAACCGAATTCTCAGTCTCCATAAGGAATTTCTATTTTAAAGAACGTTTATTATAAATAAGAGGCGGGACGGATCTCCCGTCCAACCTCTTTCGACATCCAGATTACTTCTTCTTATGTCTGTTCTTGCGCAAGCGCTTTTTACGCTTGTGCGTAGACATTTTATGTCTCTTTCTTTTCTTTCCGCTAGGCATAATTTAAAGTATGTTTATTTAACAGAATTAACAAAAGTCTTTGCTGGTTTGAAAGCAGGAATGTCGTGTGCAGGAATGGTAAGAGTTGTCCTCTTGGTAATGTTCCTTGCGGTCTTCTGAGCCCTGTGCTTGATGATGAAGCTGCCGAATCCGCGAAGATATACCGGATTGCCCTTGCTTACGGAATCTTTAACGCTTTCCATGAATCCCTCTACTACAGTCTGGACTGTACCTTTCTCTATTCCGGTAGCCTTTGCTACTTCGTTTACTATCTCTGCTTTAGTCATAATTGTAACTCGTATTTAGGTTTATTCTTTAAGGACTGCAAAAGTAGTTTAATTTTTTCAATAATCAAATATAAATCAACAATATAATAAATAACCCATTTTGCTATATTTGTAGAAGAACAATAGCTGAAAACTCAATCGATATGAAAAAAAAGATCTTCATCCTGGTGGCGGCCTGCCTGGCATTGCCGGTGCTGCTCGCCATCAGCTGCTCGGATTCGGGCAAGACCCTCCCTTGCGACATCTATGAAGCGGACGGAACCCCTTGTGTCACCGCACACAGTACAACCAGGCAGCTGTACTCCAAGTACAACGGCCCGCTGTACCAGATTCAGCGTGATTCCGACGGAAAGACCCTGGACATCGGCGCGGTGAAAGGCTATGCCGACGCTGCGGCACAGGACGCCTTCCTCAAGGGAACCCTTGGCCGCATCACCATCATCTACGACCAGTCCGGAAAGGGGAACAACCTGGAGCCTGCCGGCCCCGGTACTTTCAAAGGTCCCGACACCGGAGAATTCAACACCCAGTCCATCGCTGACATGGCTCCGGTGCTGATCAACGGCCACAAGGCATACGGCGTGTTCGTGATGCCGGGAATGGGATACCGCTGCAACAACGCGCAGGGACTTGCCATCAACGACGAGCCTGAAGGTATCTATTACGTCATAGACGGAACCCATTACGACAGCGGTTGCTGCTTCGACTACGGCAACTCGTCCACAAACGGTAACGCAGTGGGTACCGGCACAATGGAAACCACTTACTACGGTACTTCCACCGCCTGGGGCAGCGGAAACGGCGAGGGCCCCTGGATAATGTCCGACATGGAAGCCGGCCTTTTCTCCGGCTACGATCCCAA
>JAEEGL011635965.1_pt1 | contig 11073 bp, 11 predicted proteins | sample 9134231 | NCBI WGS metagenome assembly JAEEGL01 (sample SAMN16246548, study PRJNA631951) | gut metagenome | biome: gut microbiome; feature: rumen; material: fiber-attached | host: Bos | place: Iran: Karaj | collected 2018-10
ATCCTCTTTCGTACGACCGCTCAAAGCTTACCTGCCCCTATGTAATAGAGGAGCTTTATAGGCTTACAAAGGGGGAGGCCATTATAACGACGGACGTCGGCCAGCATCAGATGTGGGCGGCACAGTATCTGACGCATGTAAAACCGAGTCACTTCCTGACAAGCGGAGGTCTCGGAACGATGGGATACGGATACGGCGCTGCGATCTGCGCGCAGATCGCGACCGGAAAGCAGCAGCGTGTCGTGCATCTGACCGGCGACGGAAGCTTCCATATGAATCGGAATGAAGCGGTAACTGCCGTAAGTTATGATCTTCCGATCATAACGGTCATCTTCAACAATGCGGTTCTCGGCATGGTGCGGCAGTGGCAGACACTGCTCTACGGAAAACGGTATTCCAGCACCGATCCCTGCCGTAAAACGAATTACGTAAAACTTGCGGAAGGCTTTGGCGCAAAAGGATATCACTGTGAGACACCGGCGGAATTCGAAGCAGCATTCAAAGAGGCTTTGAAAAACGAAGGACCGTCGTGGATCGAGTGTGTGATTGAAAAAGATGAAAAAGTGCTTCCGATGATTCCTGCCGGAGCTACGATCGAAGACATTATCATGGCAGACGGAAAGGAGGCGGAGTAAGATGGCTGAGAAGAACTATGCACGGTCGGTGATCAGTATTCTTGTCGAAAACCACTACGGTGTTCTTGCCAGGATTGCGAGCATGTTCAACCGCCGCAGCTTCAACATTGACTCGATTGCGGCGAGTGAGACGATTGACCCTGGCATCACAAGAATCACGATTACCGTGCACGCCGACCAGAATACGCTGAAGCAGATGCTGCTGCAGACGGAACGTCTGGAGGAGGTGAAAAAGGTCTTCCTGCTGGATTCCAACAGCCTGCAGAGAGAACTGCTGCTGATCAAGATCAAGAGTGATCCGCAGACACTGCCGTCCCTGCGTGATATCGCAGGCGTATACAACGCGAAGATCATCGATCTGTCGCCGGAAAGCCTGGTCATGGAACTGACCGGAAAGCCGGAAAAAATCGATGGTTTCCTGAAGATGTTTGAAAACTATAATGTATTGGAAATGTGCCGTACCGGAATCACGGCGCTGAATCGCGAATAAGAGAAAGAAGGAGAAAAATCATGGCGATCAAAAAGTATTATGACTCAGACTGCAACCTCGGTGTTCTTGACGGAAAGACAGTAGCTGTTATCGGCTTCGGCTCTCAGGGACATGCACATTCGGAAAACCTTGCGGAAAGCGGCGTCAATGTTGTCGTCGGTCTTCGTGAAGGAAGCGGACACTGGGAAAAGGCAGCAGCGTTTGCGGAAACCCATCCCAACTTCAAAGTTATGGATATTGAAAGCGCGGCTGAAGCAGGCGACATCGTTATGATGCTTGTACCGGATGAGAGATCCGCGGATATTTACAACAAGCTCGTTGCGCCGCATATGAAGGAAGGCGATACACTCGCATTCGCGCATGGCTTCAACATTCACTTCCAGTTCATCAAGCCGGCGAAGAACCTCAACGTTATCATGATCGCGCCGAAGGGCCCGGGACACGTTGTACGTCAGACATACACAGAGGGGCAGGGTGTTCCTTCCCTGATCTGTGTTGAACAGGATTACACCGGCAACGCGAAGGAAATCGCACTTGCATATGCATCCGGTATCGGTGCCGGCCGTGCAGGTATCCTCGAAACAACATTCCGTGAGGAGACCGAAACGGACCTCTTCGGTGAACAGGCGGTTCTCTGCGGCGGTGTCTGCGAACTCATTCATGCAGGTTTCGATACTCTCGTTGAAGCAGGCTATGCGCCGGAAATGGCATACTTTGAGACCTGCCACGAGATGAAGCTCATCATCGACCTCGTCAACAAGGGCGGTTTCGGAATGATGCGTTATTCCATCTCCAATACCGCTGAATACGGCGACTATGTCACCGGCAAGCGTCTGATCACAGAGGATACAAGAAAAGAAATGAAGAAGATCCTCGAAGAGATCCAGAACGGCACATTCGCAAGCGAATTCATGCAGGAGATGTCCAGCGGACGTCAGGCGAAGTTCCTTGCGATGCGCAAGCGTGAGTCCGAGCATGAGATCGAAAAGGTCGGTGCGGAACTCCGCAGTATGATGAGCTGGCTCAAGAAGTAATAAGGAGAATTGAATATGCGCAGTGATAATGTCACCAAAGGACCGGAACGCGCTCCGAACCGAAGTCTGTTCTACGCCCTTGGCTATACAAAAGAAGATCTGGAAAAACCGCTGATTGCAGTTGTTTCCGCACACAGCGACATCGTTCCGGGACATATGAATCTTGATAAGCTTACCGACGCGATCAAGATGGGCATCGAGGCTGCCGGAGGAACACCGTTCATGGTTCCGGCGATCGGTGTCTGCGACGGCATCGCGATGGGCCACATCGGCATGAAATACAGCCTTGCGAGCCGTGAACTGATTGCCGACAGCACGGAAACGATGATCATGGCGCACCAGTTTGACGGTGCGGTGCTCGTGCCCAACTGCGACAAGATCGTTCCGGGTATGGTCATGGCGGCTGTCCGTATGGATATCCCCGCAGTGGTCTGCTCTGGCGGACCGATGCTGGCGGGACGGTATGACGGCGAGGAAGTGTCGCTTTCCAAGATGTTTGAAGCGGTCGGCGCGTATAAAGCGGGCATGATCGACGATGAAAAACTGGAAGAGTGCACACAGAACTGCTGCCCGGGCTGCGGATCCTGCAGCGGCATGTACACTGCCAACAGTATGAACTGCCTGTGCGAAGCAATCGGTATTGCGCTTCCCGGAAACGGAACCATTCCTGCAGTTTACGCAAAGCGTCTGCAGCTTGGAAGAATGTCCGGTGCGGCGATCATGGAAATGGTGAAGAAGGGCATTACCGCCCGCGACATCATCAATGAACGCAGCGTCCGCAATGCGCTTACCTGCGACATGGCGCTCGGGTGCAGCACCAATACGGTTCTGCATCTGCTTGCCATCGCAAACGAAGCAGGTGTTGACCTCGACCTCAACCTCTTCAACGAGGTCAGCGCAAAGACGCCGAATCTCTGCCATCTGGCTCCGGCCGGACCGACGCATATGCCGGATCTCTATGCGGCAGGCGGAATCGCGGCAGTTCAGGCGGAACTTGCGAAGAAGGATCTTCTGGACCTTGACTGCCTGACCGTAACGGGAAAGACAGTAGGTGAAAACATCAAAGGCGCGAAGAACCTCAATGAAAAGGCGATCCGCCCGATCGAAAATCCGTACAGCGAGACCGGCGGACTGCAGATCCTTTTCGGTAACATCGCTCCGGACGGCTGTGTAGTAAAGCGCAGCGCGGTGGCGCCGGAAATGCTGAAGCATACCGGACCTGCGCGTGTCTTCAACAGTGAGGATGATGCGATCAAGTCAATCTACGAAGGCGAGATCAAGCCGGGTGATGTTGTGGTCATCCGCTATGAAGGACCGATGGGCGGACCGGGCATGCGTGAAATGCTCAATCCGACCTCGGCACTTGCAGGAATGAAACTCGATACGACGGTAGCGCTTGTCACAGACGGACGGTTCTCCGGCGCAAGCCGCGGCGCGGCAATCGGACATGTATGTCCGGAAGCCTGCGCGGACGGTCCGATCGGACTTGTTGAGGAAGGAGATCTGATCGAGATCGATATTCCGAATGCTTCGATCAATGTCAAAGTTACGGATGAAGTGCTTGCCGAGCGCAGAGCATCTTATGTGAAGCCGGAACCGAATATCAAGGACGGCTGGCTCGGACGCTACGCACGGCTTGTGGACGGCGCAAATCACGGCGCAGTCATGAAATAACAGTCAGGGGGAGCAGACAATGCTGAATATCAAAGTCACATTGGCGGAAACGCTGAAAGAAAAACCCGCAGATGAAACCAAACTGGGGTTTGGAAAGATCTTTACGGATCACATGTTCGTCATGGAATATGACAAGGACTACGGAGGAACCGGATGGCATGATGCGAGAATCGAACCGTATCATCCGTTTACCCTGGATCCTTCCTGTTCGGTTCTGCACTATGCCCAGGAGGTATTTGAAGGTCTGAAGGCATACCGGACAGCAGACAACAAGATTCAGCTGTTCCGTCCGGAATGCAACGCCAGAAGATATCAGGACAGCTGCGACCGTCTGTGCATTCCGCAGATCGCTGAGGAAGATTTTGTACAGGCTGTAAAGGCGCTGGTCGAAGTGGAAAAGGACTGGGTGCCGCATACCGAAGGCGCAACGCTCTACATTCGTCCGTTCACATTTGCGACCATGCCGCAGCTCGGCGTTCATGCCAGCACGAAGTACATCTTCTGCATCATTCTCTCGCCGTCCGGCGCATACTACGCAACCGGTCTTGCGCCGGTGCGCATCTATGTTGAGGATGAATACATCCGTGCAGCGCCGGGTCTTACCGGATTTGCGAAGTGCGGCGGAAACTACGCGGCATCCATCAAGTCCGGCGAGATCGCCGAAGCACTCGGCTACTCCCAGGTTCTGTGGCTTGACGGCGTGGAGCACAAGTATGTCGAGGAAGTCGGTTCAATGAACATCTTCTTCAAGATCGACGGAAAGATCTACACTGCTCCGTGCACCGGCACCGTTCTTCCGGGTGTAACAAGACGCAGTATTATCGAGCTCTGCAAAGACTGGGGCTATGAGGTCATTGAGGACAAACTTGCGATTGCGGATGTCATGAAAGCAGGTCATGAAGGCAAACTCGAAGAAGTCTTCGGCTCCGGAACCGCGGCTGTTGTCAGCCCGGTCAAGGAACTGAAGTTTGAAAAGGATGTCGTCATGATCGGCGACGGAAAGATCGGTCCGCTCACCCAGAAACTGTACGATACCATGACCGGTATCCAGTGGGGTAAGATCGAGGATACCAAAGGCTGGATCACTCCGGTCTGCCAGGGCTGAAACGTATAATAGCGAAAAAGGAACTGAGGCAATCTGCGGCACAGTTCCTTTTTTGGTGGATTGGTTTTTATAATGCATGTTTTGCGGGAAACAGGATTACGTGTGATGAAATATAATAAGAAGAAATACGGAGGATCGTGTATGGACCGGCTGCAGGCATTTGAGACGATGCTTGAGGACATCGTGAAAAAAGCAGATGAGGAACAAAAGATCATGGAGGATCTGAGACAGCAGGGAAAAGAAAAAACAGCGACTTATCGCCAATATCTCGGAAACCGTCTGATGTACACGCAGATTCTTGCGATATACAAAAAATACGGTCTTCTGTAAATGGTTCCGGGTTTATCGGAATGGTGAAATGTCTGTTATGCGGATGCCGGGTCGTCCGGACCGTGAATGGTGACCGTGGTGCCTTCCGGCACGTCAAAGACAAGGCCGCCTTTGCCGTCTTCTTTAACTTCGATCCGGTCGATAATGCGCTTACCGCATTCCGGACAGTATAATCCTTTTTCCGGCAGCTTTGCGCCGCAGTTCGTGCAGTATTTCATAGATGATCTCCGATGCTTATAACATAACAGATTTTGTTCTGTTTCAGACTGTCCTTCCGGCTCCGGCAGGTGCATATACAGGAATGTTATAAAGCATCGTGCGGGAAGAAAGACAGGCAGTTCGGATATAGTAAATACAGATATTGTCAGAAACTGAGCGGAGGATACTATGGAACAAAACGTCCGATATGGTGTATTGTCGACTGCTTCTGTGCTGAAGCGTTTCGTGAAAGGAATGGAAGCTGCCGGGAACGGAACAGTTATTGCGGTCGCCTCACGATCAAAGGAGAAGGCAGGGAAAGCCGCAGAAGAACTTGGAATAGAACGGAGTTACGGCGATTACCGGCAGCTGCTCAATGATCCGGACGTGGAGGCGGTGTATATACCCGTCATCAACAGCCTGCATTATTCCTACGCAAAAGATGCGCTGCTTGCCGGCAAGCATGTGATCATGGAAAAACCGTTTGTTCTGCATGCCGCAGAAGCAAAGGAACTGTCTGCACTTGCAGAGAAGCAGGGGCTGTTTCTTACAGAAGCCGTCAAGACGCCGTTTCTTCCGGTTTATGCATTTGTAAAAGAACAGATCGAACAGCGGAACCTCGGCGCCATCCGTTATATGGAGTTTCATCAGTCCTATACCGGAGGATCATATATTGCTGGCTGGAACCGGCAGAAGGAAACCGGCGGCGGGGTGCTGTACGGCAATGAAGCATACTTCTTCCGCATGGCAGAATACTTCGGCGGCAGAATTCAATCATGCACGGGAACCGCTTCCTACGGGGAGAGCGGCGTGGAGGAACAGGTGAGCCTTTCGGTCCGGCTTGAGAACAACGCGCTCGCCTCACTCGGTGTATCCACGAACATTCTGTTTGACAACGGACTGCGGATCTACCTGGACAACGGCCGGATCGAGATTCCCGATTATTGGAAGGCGGATAAGGCAATGATTTTTGAAGACGGGATCTGCACGATGAAACAGACCTTCCCATGCGACTATGAGTTTCAGTATGAACTGCAGCACTACAGTGCATGTATCCGTTACAGACTGACTGAAAGTCCGGTAAATCCGCTCGAAGGCACGATCCGGTACATTCAGTTCTGCGAGGATCTGTATGCCGGCTGGGAGGGAAGCCGCTGACAGGACGGAAGACAGTATTGTAACAGCACGGTTATAGTAAGCGTCAAGCAGTACCGGCTTTTTGTGCCGGGGGGAATGCAAAAACAGGAGGAAACACATCATGGATAAAGGAATACTGATCGAACTGATCGGTTATCTCGGTTCTCTGCTGGTCGTGGTATCGATGCTGATGACATCGGTCATGCGCCTGCGGATTATCAACACGATCGGCAGTATCATCTTCATGGTCTATGCACTGATCATCCATTCCTATCCGACAGCCGTCATGAATCTGTTCCTGATCGGTATCAATATCTATCAGATGATCCGCCTGAGGAACACCGCCGGCAATGAATACTCGTGTACGGAAGTGAACGCGGAAGACCGGTATCTGGGATTTCTTCTGGATTTTTACAAAGACGATATAAAAATATACTTTCCCGATTTTGAGGAACAGAGAAGCACGGCGGATACCTGGTACATCGTATCGCTTAACGGAGAGCCTGTCGGAATCACCGGCGGAAAACGGAAAGGGAAAGTGCTGCATCTTGTGATCGACTATTCCACCCCAGCATACCGTGACTGTTCCGTCGGTGAGTATCTGTATGCGAAGCTGAAGGAACTGGGATATTCTGCGCTTGAATATGAAGGCGATGCACCGGGACATATCGAATATCTGCTGAAAGTCGGTTTTGTGCCGGAGCAGGGTGTTCACCGAAAAGTTCTGTAATCTGCATGCATGAGAAGCCATATCCCGAATCACAGCAGCGATAAAAACTGTCGTTTCCCGGTATCTCCGGTTCGAACGATTTCTGTCTGCATGAAAAAAGTGTTCCCGACAAGAGAACACTTTTTAAGATAATTCAAGGGTTATTCCGCTTTGGAAGGATTACTTTTTGCCGCCCAGTCTGACGAACAGTTCTTCGATCTCGGTTTCATTCAGACCGTATCCGCAGTCGGCATTACTGATCAGATCACTGATTTCTGAATAGTGAACGACCGGATAACTGATATGAATATCGGAGATATCACATTCATTCTTGAGCGCAACAGCATACTGGACTTCTTTTCCGTCAAGCACCTGAGACAGATGCGTACTGTATTCTTTCAGATAAACAGCCGGATTTGCGATACGGTAGGTCTTTACCTGATCCCCGTCCTTACGCTTCACCATCCAGTCACCCGTCTGCTTTCCGCTGATCTTTCCGGTGGTGGAAAGATAGGCCATTGCAAGCACTCCCTTGGAATGAAGGACTGTAAGAATCTGGCAGACAAGTCTTCCGTTTTTATCACTCAGATTGGAGTAAACAAGCCGGTGTGTGCCGATCGTCTTTTTCAGAGCGGACGATATGGAGGCATTCTGAAGTACATTCAGTTTGTAATAGTAATCAATCAGATAATTGTCATAAATATACGGAAACAGTGATTCTTTGTATTTCCTGTAGCCAAGTGCGGCACGAAGAAGAAATACCAGAAGCATTGTTCCTACAACGACAAGGAACAGACTGTTCAGATTGACGCCGGAAGAAGTTCCTTCTTCCAGAAGAAGCATAGCGGAACGGATCATGATTGATTACCTCACTGTTATATCTGTGATCTATCTGTAAATGTCTGCGTAAAGCTGCTTCATGTCATCAACCGTCACTTCACGGATGGTATTAGAAGGAGATCCGGAAGCAAACGCGTCATTTGCCATCTTGTCGATCGCGGCAAAGTAAGTGTCGTGATCAATGCCGAATTCAGACATGGTCGGAATACTCAGATTCCGAAGCAGGGTGCTGATTCGATCGAGAAGCACCTGAGCAGCAGCGGCATCATCGTCATCTGTCGTAAAGGACAGATGACGTGCAATTTCCGCAAACCGGCTGACAGCGCCCGCAGAGGCGAACTGCATGCATTTCTCCAGCAGCATTGCGTTGCTGAGGCCGTGCGGAACATGGAACAGAGCTCCGATCGGACGGGACATGCCATGAACAATAGTAACAGAAGAATTGTTGAATGCAATGCCGGCTTCCAGTGCCGCAAGGGACATCTGGATTCTTGCGGCTGTATTGGATCCTTCTGTGCAGCAGATTTCAAGGTTTTTGAAGATCCGGTCCATTGCGGAAAGCGCAAATGTATCGGAAAGCGGCTGAGCTTTGCGGGAGGTATACGACTCGATCGCATGGCAGAGCGCATCGATACCGGTATGAGCAGTAACGGATTTCGGAGCGGAAATCGTGAACTTCGGATCGATGACTGCGAGATCCGGGATCAGGCAGGGGCCGCTCAGCAGCATCTTGGTTGTTGTTTCGGTGTCGTTGATGATCGTGAACCGGGTCGCTTCAGAACCGGTTCCGGCTGTGGTCGGGATAGCGACAAGTGCAGGCCGTGCGATATCAATGACTTTTCCCATATAGGAGGAAAGCTTGTCGCTGCCTGCCAGCAGAATGGAAACCGCTTTTGCGGTATCGATCGGGGAACCTCCTCCCAGCGCGATCAGGAAATCACAGTTATGGGAGGTGTATGCCTCGGCAGCCTGCTTTACAACGATGTCGTTCGGTTCGAAATTCACTTCCGGAAACAGTGTATAGGCAATCTGTTCCTTAACAAGTATTTCTTCAAGAACAGCTGCGTTTCCGAGTTTTACCATTGTTGCGTCAGTGACGACCAGTGCGTTGTGTCCGTAAGATTTGAGATCGCTTCCGGCTGTTTCGAGTGCATTCGATCCGGAGATGATCTTTTTCGGAGTAAGAAACGTATTTGCCATATTACTTTACCATATACTTTCTGAGGAGCTGTACCAGGGAGTCATAACCTCCGAGGAACTGGTACATGGTTGCTTTGAACGCGCCGTAATACTGGAACTCTTCCGGTGCAAGATTCTCATCATATGCCTTGCGGAATTCCTCCAGTCCAAGCAGCTCGTTGAGGATTTCTTCCTTGACCGGCTTGTCGATGTTGCTTACGACCGGGACATTGGAACCGTTGAACTTCTTCTGCCACGGATATGTGATTGTGAGCACGATATCGCCGCCGATGAATTCTTCGAAATGATGCCGGTTGCGGAACGCTGCGACAAGCAGTTTTGTCCGGTAATTCTTCTTCTTATAAATCTCGTAGGCCTTCTTAACAACTGCTACACCGGCCATCTCATACGCTTCAGTGGAGACCAGCGTATCACTCTTTGCATAATACTTCTTGAGATAGTCATCCACACGGCCTGCCATGATCGTGCATACCGGGTGCATCGTCTCTGTATCGAGTCCTTCCGCCTTTCTGCGAGCAAGACCGCGTTCAACGGCTTCTGCGACCTGTACAGCCTGGGCGACGGTGAAGGATACTGTCGCGTTGATGGAAACACCGCGGTAAGTCAGTTCTTCCATTGCCTCAATACCGGCTTTCGAAGCCGGGAGCTTTACCTGGGAGTTCTCGACTGTGGATGCGAGATCAACCGCCTGCTGTACCATCAGATCTCTGTTCTGATAGTATTTCGCGTTTGTCTGGAAGGAGATACGGCCGCGCTGACCGTTTGTCTTTTTATAGGTGTCGAGCAGAAGCGTGGATGCTTTGGCACCGAGCGCTTTGATCACAGCCCATGCCAGATCGTCTTCTGTAAACGAAGGGTTTTCCTCGACCAGTTTTTTGATCGTCGGCTCCCACTCGGGCAGTTCTTTGTCCAGTACCGTGTAGACAATGACCGGATTGGTTGTGGCACCGCATCCGCCGCTCTCAATGGAATAAGAGAGCTCGCGGCAGGAACAGGAATCGTTCCATAACTCAGTTTGGGGAAATTCAGTGGTGACTTGCAGCAGTTTGTTCATAATGGCCTCCTTTTACGATATGTATCTTGCCTCAGAAACAATAATCATTTATTCTCAGTTTATGGTTTACTCGGGTGGTATATATGAAATTTGACAGACAGACAGAGATGCTCTCCTATATCAGGGAGAAAAAAACGGTGCGAAACAGCGAACTTCTGAAAAAATACGGAATTTCAATTCAGACACTGCGCCGTGATATCAATAAATTTGAAACGCAGGGGCTGATCCGCAAGGTTTACGGCGGTGTCATCTACAATGACAGATTTGAATCCGTGAAAAGTGTGGATTCCCTGTCGACCCGCAACGCTCTTCTGAATGACGAGAAGGAACGGGTCGGAAAGCTTGCGGCCAAGCTTGTCGGTGACGGGGACGTTATTTTCGTGGATTCCGGCACTACCGCGTATCGCATCCTTCACTATCTGTCGGAGGCAAAGGATGTGACGGTGATCTCTCATTGCCTTGATGTAATGGTGATTCTGAGAGATATGCATAATCTCACGGGAATCTGTGCCGGAGGAATCCTTCAGCACGATATGGGATCCTTCATCATCGACTCCAGCTTTTATCCCTACAATTACAGCAAAGCCTTTATTTCAACGGTAGGAATCTCTCTGGAAAAGAATCTGACGAATACCAATCTTCATGAAGGAGCGATGAAGGCGCAGGC
>JAEEGL011917812.1_pt1 | contig 11073 bp, 6 predicted proteins | sample 9134231 | NCBI WGS metagenome assembly JAEEGL01 (sample SAMN16246548, study PRJNA631951) | gut metagenome | biome: gut microbiome; feature: rumen; material: fiber-attached | host: Bos | place: Iran: Karaj | collected 2018-10
ACGCATCGTAGTGCCACCGTAGCGGTCCACCTGGTTGCGGGATGCGATGACGGGGATATTCGTCACGGATTCGTCGCCGGACATAACCCAACGGTTCTTGAACTCGCGAGGCAGAGCAGAGAGGTCGCTGTAAGCGTAAGAGAAGACAGGGTCGAGACGCACTACATTTCCGCCTGCGTAGGTAAGGAAGAGGTCGAGCGAGAGGCTGCCCCAGTTCTTGCTCTTGTAGCTGAAGGTATTGTTGAACGAGCCGTAGAAGGTCGGGTCGGACGGGCCTTCATAGACGAGGAACTGGTCCAGACCCTCTGTCTCCTGGAAGTTTACGTCGCCGATTGTCTTGTTCCATGCCTCGTTGTAAACCTGTGGCAGACCCTCTGAGTTGAGACCTGCAAACTGATAGCTGAAGATAGAGCGAACGGGGTAACCTTCAATGGCATAGCCCTGACCCGTCACGAGGTCGACGGCGCGGCTGGCCACCTCGAGAGAGGTAATCTTGTTCTTTGCCTTCGAGAAGATGAAGTCGGAGGTCCACTTGAAGCCTGCCTTGTCGATATTGACGGTAGAGAGGCCGAGTTCGACGCCGTGCGACTCCATGTCGGCCACGTTGGCATACTTGGCAATCTCACCGCCGGCACCCTGTGTATAGGTGCGGCCTATCAGGTCGTAGTTGTTACGTCCATAGACATCGAAAGTCACGGCGATGCGGTCTTTCAGGAAGCTCAGGTCAACGCCGAAGTTCCATTCGTGCTTCTTCTCGTAGGTCAGCTCGGAGTTGCCGAGTGAGGAGATGTAGATCTGCGATTCGGCAGCAGAGGTGAAGGGACGCCAAGAGTTCTTCGTCATGAAGATGGCCTCAGCATTCGTCACCCATGATGGACCTGTGTCGGCAGTCAGCGAGTAGCTGCCACGAAGCTTCATCTGCGAGAGCCAGGACTTGGTGCGTTCCATGAACTTCTCGTTGGAGACGTCCCAAGCGCCTGATACGTTCCAGGTGGGAAGCCAGCGGCTCTGGTGGCTCTTACCCAGACGGTTCGTGCCTTCGTAGCGAATTGTGCCGTTCAGGGTGTAGCGCTGGTCGAAGTTATAGTTCACCTGACCGTAGTAAGCCAGGGTGTTGGTCAGCGTATAGGACTCGCTGAAGTACTCGGTGTTCTCCTCGTTCATCTGCTTCAGCCAGAGGTACGGCGTATAGGTAATGCCGCCATTGTCGAACTGATAGCCCCAGCCCGTCCATGTCGTGGCAGTACGGCGAACGGAAGAGTACTCTGTGCCGACCATGCCGTTGAGCGTATGCAAGTCGTTGAAGACATTGTTGTAGCTCGTCATGAAGCGGAAGGTATTCGAGCGCATGTTGTCGTCGTACTGATACTTGATGCCGCCCGTAGGCAGGATGGATTCGGGGAGAGCCAGCTCGTTGTCGGGGTCGGTGTAGAGGAGGCTGTTGTTGTCGCGAATCGTGGAGTTGTCGTCCTGTTCATCAACACCGGCGCGATAGGCATTGGCCTGGTTGGCCTTGTCCATCACGTTGTGCTGACGCTTGGTGTGAGAGATACGGGAAGAGATGAGTCCGTTCAGGCGCCATGCCTTCGTGGGCTTGTACTCCAGTTCGCCGCGGAACATCAGCTCGGTCACGTTGATGTCGTTGTAGTTGTACTCCAGCTCGTCGAAGATGTTGAAGCCTGTGTAGAAACGCGTATAGTTGATGTTGGGGTCGAGGCAGCGGCTGGTGTTCATAGCGAAGCTGAAGGGGTTGATGTCGAAGTCGCGCTTCACCTCACCAGTCACGACGTCGGTCGTGCGGTTCAGCGAGCCCGGAGCCTCCTGCTTACGGTAGCTGCCTTGTGCAGCAAGCTTGACGGAGAGCAGGTTGCAGCCCTTGCGGTCCTTCAAGATGTCGTAGGAGGTGTTGCCGTTGAACGTGTAGCGGTTCACGCTGCTGCGGTTGACGAACTGTCCGGGGTCTGTGAGGACAGACATCGAGAAGTAGGTCTGCGAACGGTCTGTACCGCCGCTGACGCTGACGGAGTGGTTCATCTGCACCTTGTTGGTGAAGAGGAGGTCGAACCAGTCGGTGTTGCGGAACTCGGCAGCCTGCAGATAGGCGTTGCGAGCGGCTTCGGTGTTCTGGAGACCATATTTGCCCGTCAAGGGATCGTAGGCACGAAGCTGCTGGAACATATAGCCATAGACGCCCGTGTTCTGAGCGTTGACCATGTTGTCGAGCTGCAGCCATCCCTTGTCGTACATCTCCTTATAGACACCCATCACTTCCTGGGAGTTCATGATGTTGTAGTCGTTGTAGCTGGGCTTGAGGCGAGAGGTGAACTCGCCGGTGTAGTTCACACTGGCGTGACCCTTCGCACCGCGCTTCGTCTGCACTACAATCACACCACCCATGGCGCGGGCACCATAGATTGAAGTTGCGGAGCCGTCCTTGAGGACCGTGAATGACTCGATGTCGTCGGAGTTCAAACCTGCGACAGCCGATGAAATCAGCGTCTTTGCATCGCCAGATGCCAAGTCGTCGGCACTGACATCGACGTTGTCCTCATAGATGACGCCATCCACCACCCACAGGGGCTTCGAGTTACCATAGATGGACGTAGCACCACGGACACGAATCTTAGGCGAAGCACCGAAGGTGCCCGTCACGTTCGTCACCTGCACACCGGCAACACGTCCTTCCAGCGAACGGCTCACATCAGCCAGACCCGAGAGCTTAATCTTCTCAGCATCCACCGTCGTGGCCGCACCCGTAAAGAGTCGCTTGTCGATTTGCTGCTGTCCGTTCACGATGACCTCCGTCATCTGCACGTCCTCAGCCTGCATCATAATGCGCATACCATTCTTGGCCTTCACCTTCTCGGTGCGCATACCAATCATAGACACTACCAAAACGGCATTCGACTTGACATCGTTCAACGTGAACTTACCGTCGAGGTCCGTAATGGCCCTGTTCTGTGTTCCTTCCACCAAGACGTTTGCGCCCATCAAGGGTTCGTTGTCGTCGGCAGAGAACACCGTTCCTGACACTGTTGTCTGCGCCATTGCCATCCCGACAGTCCAGAACAGCAAAGCCGCGACAAGACTTAATTTTTTGTATATAAACATCTTTAAACTGTTAAATTTCTCTTCGTGTTTGACAACTGACTACCGACTTTTTCCGTTAACTGATGACTCTCGTCTCGTGACTGTTGTCCGTTGTCCCTTGACTGTTGTCTGTTGTCCCTTGTCCGTTGTCCTATATATATTATATATATAATAATGTATAGTCGTAGTGCAAAGAACACAATTCGAGCCGCAAAGGTAATAACATTTTTTGGAATAATTAGCACATAATCACATTTATTTTATAAAAAGTAATACTTTTTGGACATTTTACCCCCGTTTCGAGCATTAAAATGCAACGTAAAAGCATAAAAAGCCCGCACGCGGAAAGATTTTAACCACGAACTGAGGTCGACTTTCCCTACGGCCGTCGACCTCAGTTCGTGGTTAAAACATATAAGGGCGTATGTCCGTTTATTCTGACACAGCCTCTTGTGGGAGTTGATTGGTTTGTTCCTTACTTAATCAGGACCTTTATGGCCTTCTCCCCTATCTTCACGATGGCTGTCGAGCCAGGTTGGAGGGAGGTGCTAATGGTAGCGAGGCCTTGGGTGGCTATTGCAGAGCCAAGCTTCATGCCGTTGACGCTGAAGACCATTATCTCCGTGCCTTCGTTAGCACCTTGCACGGTGATGGTGCCTCTGTAGCTTTGAATCAGAACAGGCAGAGCCTTCACCTCAGTTACAGCATCCTCGTTCACAATGCCTTCAGTCGATGGCTGCTGGTCAATCCAGCAAAGCGTGCCTGTAGCCACCTCGCTGTCATAGTAATCCTCCCTCGTGGCATAGACGCTGATGTGGTAAGTGACAGAGAGTTGCACCTTGTCGCCGATGCCACTCTTGATGTTATCGTCCTCTATGTCAAGACTATAATGGAAGGTAACTCCTTCAGTTTCGCTATTGAACTTCAGCTCACCATTTGCATAGCTGATTGTAGGCGTAGCACATGTTCCTATGATGTCTTTAGTGAACGTGCCTGTTACTGTCACATTGTGGGCTGGCATTGTAGAAGGAATAGTGCTCCACCCTGAGAAGGTATAGCCTTCCTTTGTAGGTTCTGGCTCTGGAGTGATAGCAGCACCATATTCAACAGTGTAGGATTTATAAACCTCGCCATCAACCTTGTAGGTTAGAGTATAGCTGCTAATGGTGAAAGTGCCCATTACAACAACGTCCGTTGCAGGCATAGTCGGAGGAATGTAGGTCCAACCTGAAAAGGTATAACCTTCCTTTGTCGGTACAGGTTCTGGGGTAATGGCAGAGCCATATGTAACTGTGTAAGTTTTATATATCTGACCATCTACGATATAGGTTAAAGTATAATTATTAGGAATGAAAGAACCTGTCACAGTTACGTCATGGGCTGGCATGGTTTCTGGTATTTCACTCCAACCACTGAAGGTGTAGCCTTCTTTAGTGGGCGCGGGTTCTGGGATAATAGGCGTATTTTGTTCAACTTCATAAGTCTTGTACACTTCGTCATCAACTATGTATGTTAGGTCAAATTTTGTTTTAGGTTGTATATTTCCAAATTTGCTCCAAGGCTGAGCCGCTTTGTAAGCCTCAACAGAACCAGTAGGCACATAGAGAGTCGCTGATGCTATGTTTGAATTGTCAAACGCATTACTTGCTGTGGCGGGAACTTCTTCTGCATAACAAGTAACTTTTGTCAGATTTTCACAGTTATAGAAAGCATAATTGTCAATACTTTTCATACCATTACCAATGGTGACAGAAGTTAGGAGTGTGCAATTGTTGAAGGCAGATTCGCCAATGCTTGTCACGCTGTTTGGAATGGTGACGGAAGTCAAGCCTGTACACCCAGAGAATTTGTAACTTGTTGTGTACCAATTTGTTTTGATTAAAACGGTAGAAAAGTGATTGCATGGATTTAATGAAGGATAAAAATGACGAAGATTTAACGTATTTAACTTTTATAAACCACACGCGCAGGATTTTGGTGTTATTTCATCGTATTTCCAAAATGTGTATGACAAATATTGGCATATTAAGCAATAGTGTTCGAGAATGATATGTGAATGTTTTTATCTAATTCTAGACAGCTAAAAGATTTCACAACTTTGTAAATTTGTAGTGCAGATATTGAAATTACGTTAAAATTACAATTTTTCTTTATTGTTTTCTTGCTTATTTTTGTATATTATCGTAAATTTGCCGTGAATTTTTAACGGTATTGTTATGTTACTAAGATTAATTGCAGAAAATCTCACTTCGTTTAAAGAGGCTATTGAGTTTAATACATTTCCGTCAAGTAAAAGCCACAGTCACGAGAATCACAAAATCACATGTGGCCATGCAACAGCTTTACGGATGAGTGCTATTTATGGTGCTAATGGAGCAGGAAAAAGCAATCTTCTTCAGGCATTAAACCTTTTACAAACATTAGTGAAAGCGGAGTCATTACGAAAAATAGATTTTTATGATGAATTAGCTTTTAAATTGGATCCACAATGTGCCGATAAGGCTTCTGGATTGGCAATAGAATACTATTATAATAATAGTGTTTTCTATTTTCATGTGGAGTTTACTCCAGAAGAAATCGTATTGGAGGAGTTGTTTTTGAGCAAGAAAACTAAAGATGTGGAGCTCTATAGTCGTAAAGGAACAGACATCTCTATCAATCCAGAATTTATTGGCAAAGGGTTTACATCTCAATTTCAAGATGCTCTGAAAAGACTGGTTCGTCCAGATATGCTTTTACTTTCTTTTTTGGGTAAGTATTACTCGGATGAGAGTCCAATGGTGGTTGATGCTTATATGTGGTTTATTAAGAATCTGCAACTTGTTCTTCCTGACTCGATACACGGCTTTGTCCCACATTTGATTGACACCGATTCACTTTTTTCGATGTTGGTTAACACGACATTGCCTGAGCTGAAAACTGGTATAGACAAATTGAAAGTAAAAAAAGAAATAATTATAGAAGAAGATGTAAAAAACGGGAAATTGATACAATTAATAAAGCAAGCAAAAGAGCATCCAGGTGAGCCTCAAACAACTCGTAATAGATATACAGAGGATGTCATAAATGTGATATTTGAAAATGGAAATATCTATTTAAAGACTTTGGTCGCTGTTCATAAGAATTTGGATGGTGCTGAAGTTGAAATTTCTCTTCATGATGAGTCTGATGGAACTCGGCGCCTGATAGAGTATATGCCACTTTTATATGCTATTATCCAAAAAGATATGGTTTATGTCGTTGACGAAATAGAGCGAAGCATCCACCCCATTATGATTAAAGATATTGTGCGGAAACTATCCGAAAGTGAGACAGCCAAGGGACAGCTGATATTTACAACTCATGAATCGGGATTACTTGACCAAAGTATTTTCCGCCCAGATGAGATATGGTTTGCCCAAAAGGATGCAGAGCAAGCCACTCAACTCTATCCCTTAAGTGACTATAATATCCACAAGACTGCCAACATTGAAAATGGTTACCTGAATGGTCGCTATGGAGGCATTCCCTTTTTGTCGAACCTCAAAGACTTGCATTGGTAATATGATACAGCGAAGAAGAGATTACGGTAAGCGGGAACCGTCAAGGGATGCTCATAAGATATATATAATTTGTGAAGGGGAAGGTACAGAACCTGATTATTTTGCATTTTTTGTAGGTCTGTCTTCAAATCTACAGGTTATTACAATTCCACCAACTAACGGTAAAACGGATCCTGTAAAATTGATAGAACGTGCAAAACAAAAGTTGACAGGAGAAGAACGAGAATATACTGTCGAGTACGAGCATGGAGATACGGTATGGTTCGTCATCGATACAGACACCTGGGAAATAGAAGGCAAAATTGCTCTTCTTCGAAAGTTCTGCTCTCAGAAGAATTCAGCTATTTCACAAGAGTATGATGAAATAAAAGAATACTGTGCATGGAACGTAGCCCAGAGTAATCCATGTTTTGAGGTGTGGCTCTACTATCATTTTTATAACACAAAGCCTCAAGAAGACGATGTTAGCAAATATGCATCTTTCAAGGAATATGTAAACAATAAAATCTCCGGAGGATTCAATTATGAAAAAGACCCTGCAAGATTAGAAGATGCGATTGCAAATACTAATAATAACTTCAATGTTAAAAATACAGGAACAATAATCTTGTATTCTTCAGAAATGTATAGGTTGGGAATTGAAATTGAAGGTTTTGTCAAAAAGGATGTGGCAAAGTTGAAAAACAAAATAGTTTGAGTTTATTAATCGGAAAGGACAAATGAAAGATATAGCAGCTCACAATTTACTTGGTAGAACGTTAGATAACAAGTGGCATGTCATTGCCAAGAAAGAAAAGAGAGCAGGTGATACGGGGGGGACGTTTTCTGTATGCTATACAGTTGAAAGAGACGGTCAAAACTTCTTCTTGAAAGCTTTTAATGTGAATGGTTTTATTAATTGCATGGGGGAAGGTAAAACATTTATGGAATATATGGAAGAAATGACAAAAGCGTTTATGTATGAAAAACGTTTGTCAGAGTATTGCGTTAGTCATAGAACCTCAAAGGTATCCTGCGTAATTGCTTCAGGAGAAGAATTGATGACAGGCTATACTTTTCCTGTTGTACCCTATCTGATATTTGAGATGGCAGATGGCGATATCCGGAGCAAGTTGAACTTTTCGAACAAGTTGGATTTTGCATGGAAATTGCATTCCCTTCACGATATTGCTGTAGGAATAAAACAACTACATTCTATTGATGTGTCTCATCAAGACATTAAACCTTCAAATGTTTTAATTTTTAATGAAGGTTTTAAAATTGGAGATCTTGGAAGGTCTATGTGCCCTATGTTGAATGGTCCGTATGACGACATGCTGTTTTCTGGAGATAACACATATGCTCCCCCTGAAGTATGGACAAAGTCTCACTTGGCATTGGATTGGCATCAGAGAAATTATGCTATTGATTGTTATTTGTTAGGGAGTTTAATAACGTACTACATTTCAGGATTAAGTATGACCGCTCATTTGATAGCGACAATGCGTTTAATATGGTCGGGAGATGAAATGGAAAACCTAGATGAATATCTTCAAACTGCATTTGAACAAGTCTTAGAGAAAATATCTGATAACATACCTTTTGAGGCAATTAAAAACGAACTAATTGAGGTAATACGCTATCTTTGTAATCCCGACCCTTTACAAAGAGGACATCCTAAAAATATCAGACAACGTGGAAGCAACTATAGCTTAGAACGATTCGTTCAAAAACTTGATTTGCTAAAAAGGAAATCTGAATTAGAAATATGTAAATTAACAAGGATTTAATATGGCTGTTTTTTTCAATAATAATAGACATGTCATCCCGAACTGGAGAAGTTTTGAGAGGACTGTACGTTCAGGAGAACTAAATGTAAATAGGGTTGTTCAATCAGCCAAGATATTTACAGAAGAAAATCTTGCTGATTATTATTCTGATTGGAAATCAAACAAGAATATTGCTCATGCTGGGGATTTTATAAGTGCAGCAATAAGTAATGGCTACATAGATAAAGAGGAAACATTGGAAGTCGCTAATTATGTTTTGACAAAAGCAGAAGAATCGACACCAATTCTTCTTGATACTGCAAACCTTATCATTTCGTCTAATGAACAAAAAAGGGATGGAGTAATTAAATCTAATCATCTTTTTCAGGACACCCACGAATTGATTAAAATTTACTCGGAACTACATAGATATAGGGAGCTATTAAGAAACTACCCTTCAAATGCTATTTATTATGTTGAAATGTCAAGATTGTATATATCATTAAGTATGTACGAAAAGGCTATGAAACAGATGGAATATGCATTGTATTTGGCTCCAACCAATAGATATGTTATTAGATCTGCTGTAAGGCTGTATATTCATCAAGGTAAAAATGAAAAAGCGTTTTCTTTATTGAGAAAGGTATCTAAGATGAATGATCCCTGGTTATTGGCACCAGAAATTTCATTGACCATGATTTTGGGAAAGCCTCAAAATTCTGCGAACAAATCTTTGCATATAATAGAATCTGACAATTATTCCCCCTTCAGTATAACAGAGTTATCTTCATCTCTTGCAACATTAGAATTTGAAGCAGGTAATAACAAGAAAAGTCGGAAACTATTTGGACGTTCATTGGTATCTCCTAATGATAATTCTTTAGCTCAGGTTCAATGGGCTAATAATCAAAAATTAAATGTTTCATTTGATAATCAGATATTGTTATCAAACTTTTCTTTCTATGAAGCAAATGCGTGGTATGAATATCAAAATAAGAATTTCAAATCAGCCTTAATATACGCAGACGAATGGTCTAGTGACCTTCCGTATGCGAAATCTCCCATTTACTTCGCTTTTCACGTATCAAATACACACTTAAAAGATTTTGAGTTGTCGGAACGAATATTAAAAAAGGGTCTTTCTGCAAATCGTATGGATTCTGGCTTATTGAACAATCTTGCCTATGTATATGCTTTACAAAATAAAACTGAGGATGCATTGCAGGTATTATCCAAAGTAAACACGAATGAGGAAATGGATAAAAATACCAAAATTTGTCTTGAGGCGACAAGAGGTCTCATTTATTTCCGAAGTGGATTTTCCGATTTAGGCCGCCAATGTTATTTAAAAGCAATTGAGAATACGATGAAAATATCCAATGAACCTGAGTTAAATTGGTTAGCAATACTTAATTATGCTCGGGAAGAATTGCTACTAAATTCAGAATATTCTGATAAGGTAATGGAACTTGTTGATAGAATTCCCGAAACAGAGAATGATGAGATAACTGAGCTACGAAAAGAAGTAGTAAATCTAAATGCAAAACGAATTTTAAATACATAATTTATATGGAAATAAGTAATAGTTTTGTCCTGTAATGGAATGGCATTAGAAGAAAGAAACATCTTAGGTGAAGTATTATTGATTTCTGGTTATTAATGAGATGCTAGACAGATTATTATGAGAGAGTTTTATTTCAAAGACAAGAATACAAACGTTGCCTTTCGTGGATTCATGCCAACGACTGATATAGATTGTCTTCCTTTCGATTATTTCCGATTGGGACATGCATATAATTCTGCAAATCTGTTTCAAGATGTTCTTAAGGTTAAATGTCCAATTTCTATTCCTGATGATTTAGTTAGGCAATTTGTCTTACATGAGACAGATGAGATGATAGCACAAATGCTTTCTAATAGTGCGCCTCATCCTGCGATTCACCAGCTTCTAACAGACGATACTCTCTCACATAAGAAACAGGAAAGACTACTTAAAGACGTAATCTTGAAACCAACAGATATTTTGTGGCTTAATAAAGAGGCCCAAGATCTCGGCTACCTACTTGATATTTACCACGAAGAGAAATATCCAGAGAAATTCAACGAGAAAAGTCATCCATTGTTATTCCACCGAAAGGAAGATGGTACGATAGAGAAAATGGGGACAACTGACATGACAGAGGGTGAAATGCGTGCATTGTTAGAACAGCGGAAGGTCATACAAGCTCGTGTATATCACAAGAATAGTACCTGGCATTGTTTTTATTTTACATTTAAAGGGCTTGCAGGCGAGGAAAGTGGACTTATGGGATCTAAACCACATTATCATTATCTTTCTGACAAGTCGGGAATAGTTTGGGATGATTTGGTGAAAAGAATCAAAGATTGTGATATGCCCTCTTCAAATAATCATATTGTAATAACCCGATAAATGCTATAATTATTACTGCCCACTAATAACGGTTATTTACCCTATTTTATGGATTTTGCCGCTTGGCACAAACCCTACATAGGACTGTTTCAACAGCTGACAGCAAAAATGGAACATAAATTGACACAATAAATATATATGTTATACCACTACACATCAACACAAGCTTTAGAAGGAATTTTGAGAGGCTGCCCTTCTGAAAAAGGATTATGTTTTTGGGCTTCAAGATATGATTGTTTTGGAGATAAGGAAGAATATAAAA